>Ga0255048_10002215_pt1 | contig 12626 bp, 15 predicted proteins | sample JV7_2_2_MG_FD_183619 | JGI IMG/M metagenome (GOLD analysis project Ga0255048, IMG submission 183619) | Seawater microbial communities from Jervis Inlet, British Columbia, Canada - JV7_2_2 | ecosystem: Environmental > Aquatic > Marine > Inlet | place: Canada: British Columbia | collected 2016-10-06
TGGCCCGCCTACAAGAGCGATATGATTTGGCCGTCAAAAAGAATGGTGAGCAATTTTACAAAATTGAGCGCCTTGAGGGTGCGCTGCGGGAGATAATTAGCGACAAGCTATACAACGAAGCACAGATGTGCGTGATTGCCAAAGAAGCACTCGACAAGGAGCAGAAATGAATGAAACTGTCGAATGCACCTGTAACCGATGTGGCTGGGTTCACTTCGCCATGACGCGAGAACACGCACAGGCCGATGTGGATCGATTCAATGTCTACTTCGATGGCTTGGAACCTGAAATGCAGCAGGAATATTACGGCGGCAAGCGCTCGACAATCGCGAGTTACGAACGATGCTTCTTTTGCGGGCAGACGGACGGTGACTTCAGGGCGTCCAAAGATAGTGACTGTCCAATGGGCTGCACCATTCAACCGACAATCTGGGAACCCGCCCCTGAAACACAAGACCAGACAAGGCGGGAACCATGAGACGACAAATACAACAAGAACTATTCGAGGGCATCGCCCATCACTGGCATCAGTTCATGTACCCGGAAATGACGGCAGATTACGAGGAAAAGATGAGACTCCGCATGAATACTGACCCCTTGCTGCGGTCCAGAGTTGAGCGCCTGACAGCCGGAATCATGGACTTGCTGGACAAACATGGGCTTTTTGATCCCGCCTCAGACAGGCAGAGTAGCGAGTTCTCTGAGTTCATCCGTAACGCCAGCGAAGAAGAAAAAGAAAAGGTCTTCAGTAGGGTGATTGACGAGGCTAACGAAGCACAGCGCGCAGCTGAGTCAGGGCGGGAATGCAGTGACTCAGACAGGCTAGACCCTACGAATGAGGCCGCAGGAGTGCTATCTACAACTCATCCAACCGATCGAGAATCCGTTCCTGATTCCTGAGTATCACCACGTACTGCGCCTCGAGCACGCTTACTCTGCGCTCCAGGCTCGCCGACCCCAGCCGGTCGTTGTTGATGTGCTGAGTTAGCTGTGACGCTATGAGTGACCCTTGGGCTCCCGTGTATGGGTCTGGTCGTACAATTTCAGGGACAACATCACGCACCAGTAGATAATTGGCACCGACAGTACCACCGAAAGTGACAACAATAGCGACAAGAACAGGGATATAGTGCCTGAGTCCATCCTTGGGATTATGCTCTTTCGGTGTCATAGATTGAGTCTTAGGGAATTATCAACCTGATAATGTTAGCGGTCTTCACAGTAACGATCGTCCGGCACTTCATAACATAGTTCATCAAGCATAGACTCGAGCGCTTCTTCGAGTATTTCACGAACCTCTGCCGGTAAATCAGGGTTTGCCAAATCCTTGCGAGTCTCACGTATCTCGCCTTTCAGGTCCAGGATGTAAGACTTGGTGTAATCCGATACCGTCATGTAGCGCGTTTCGTGACCGGCAAACGCCAGCCCACCAATCAAGATGCCGGCGATCGTCAACTGGATGGGCTTGGGGATAAGTTTCAATAGCTCGAGGAAATTCATTGCAGCTCCTTCAGCCGTTTCACCAGCGCATTATGCCGCGCTCGGCAGATACCGGCAGTTTGAGCGTTCCGGCCATGAGTGACAAGGATCCCCGCAATGTCGCCAGAATCAAACGACGACAGTTCAGGGCACTCCCGCAACCACGCCGGGGGCAGGATCGGTAACACCGTCTTCTCGAGCGTTGCTGGCGTCGATTTGTGCGTTGAGCACGCCGGCATAATCGTCGCCAAGATCAGCACACTCGGGAGTAACAGTGACAATCTTTTCCACCTCGAAAGGTATTCGCTTTTCGACCTCATGGATCACCTCAACAATCTTTTCCTCGACCACAATCACCGGCTCGGCTTGCGCCTGTGTCTCGACCCACTCGGCCATGCGCTTGTCGATTGCCTCGTTCTGAGCAATAACAGCATCATCCCTGATTTCAGCGTCCCGCTTATTGTAGCCAGCGTCGTGAATGAACGCGGACGCCGTACCAAGGGCGGCAATCACCGCCAGGACAATAATCACATAGGCATAAATCTTCATGCGCCACCATTCTTGTGTTTGACGTTAGCCCAATTGTAAGCCCCTATGCCGGCCGCCAGCACTAACGCGACGTTTGCATCGACCTTGCCAAAAAAGGCCAGCAGCGCCGCCAGTACCATGCCTGTGAGCGTAATAATGAACTTTCGTGAGCCGTAGCCGCTCATGTAATGGGCCCTACATATTCGAAGTGTGGTAGATCGTCAAAGTTCTGATCGTCGATAATAACCTGATCTTCGTCCCAGTTCCCGCCCCAGCGAAGGTTATAGCCCAGCGCCCTACCTACGCCAATGACCAGCCCGGCCAGATAAATGAAGCGCTTGGCGTCGTTCCAGTCGATCGGGTACGGCGCCACATCGACCGCGTTCGACAGCCATAGCTGGTCCTCAGTGCCGTCGTCGAGTTTTGGCGGGTTGTGCTTGGACTCGCCGGGCTCAAGCGTGGTGCGGCCCTCAGCGAGCAGTTGCCCCTGCCGCTCCCATGAGCGGACGCCCTCGAGGACGCGAATATCAAATTCCTCCGCTACCACCGTGAAGGTATGCTCAAGCGCGGCGCAGCAAGTCATAAGGTTATCGGTCGAGAATTTGGATAGTGCTGGCATAATTCCTCCGCTGTCAGTTTCTGACAGTTAATCGAATGTCTTTTTGATGTGGCGACCACTAAACCTTGAATCGCCGCGTCGCACAACTACCGGCGCATAACCAGCCAGGGTCACGGTCGCAGTATCCGGCACAAATGTCGGGCTCGCCAGTGCCATCGATACAGCATAGCCAGTCATCACCAGCGCGCCCGTTGCAGGGCTGATAAACAGGTCCCCACCGACCAGCGGCACATACCCTGTGGCGGTGAGGCTACCAACACCCGGCGAGATGATGTTTGCCTCGTCAGTTGATGGCGCATAACCAGTGAAGGCCAGAGATCCTGTCGGCACAGCCACGGTGCTGTGCGTAATGACCGTAGGCATAAGTCCGGTAGCTATCAGCGCGCCAGCCCCAGGTAATGCGGTGCCAGATGCGTCGATAAGCGCTACAGGAACTTGCCCGGCGAGCGTCATCGAGCCCACTGGCACACCAATGACATGATTTGCTGTTGCCGCTACGCTCGGCACCGCGCCAGTTATAGCGAGGCTACCCGCTGGCGGTTGACTGGAAACGTTGCCACCAGCAAGAACCGTGGGCACATAGCCGGTTGCTACAAGACTGCCCGCTGGTGGCAGGCTGGAAACATCACCACCGAAAACAAGCGTGGGCGCATAGCCAGTAATCAATAATCCAGCAGGACGACTTACCGCATAACCGGTGATCGTCATCGATCCGGCTGGCACACCAATGATCGGTGAGTCGGGAAGCGTTACCAGTGTTGGTGCGTAACCACCCAGAACCAATGAGCCCGTCGCCGGCAACCGCGGTGACGTGGCAATGACGGTCGGTGCATAACCCGTGATTATCATGGTTGCCGGGGCACCAGAGATTGCCACAGTCCAGGCAGGCGGCTCGCCGGTCAGGGTCATGGATCCAGCAGGTACTGCGATAACCGCGGTTGAATCCGCCACGACGGTCGGCACATAGCCCGTAGCTGTCAGTGAGCCCGTCGCCGGCTGGCGAACGACATTGCCACCGGTCGTTACCGCTGGGGCGTAGCCCGCAGCAGTAATGCCACCGGTCGGCACATCGATGACCCACGAATAACTCAGTGCAGGAATGTAACCCGTTGCAGATAGTGTTCCGGCAGACGGTGCCGCGACCCAGGATTGCTCAATGCTTGGCACGTAACCGGTTGCTGTCAGTGTTCCTGCGCCCGGCTGGCGAACAACATTGTCACCCGCTTGTGCCACAGGTGCTTGCCCTGTCAGCGTTGCCGCGCCCGCGGGTATGCCAATGACATGATTGTCCGTGCGAACAATCGTGGGCTCGTTGCCTGTTGCGGTAATTGTTCCAGCAGGCGGCTGGCGAACTACGTTCCCGCCCGCCTGTGCTACTGGTGCCTGACCTGTGAACGTGGCCGAGCCAACCGGTACAGCAATTGCCCACGAATAACTCAGCGTAGGAATGTAGCCGGTTGTGGATATTGTTCCCGCGGACGGAGATGCGACCCAAGATCGCTCAATGCTTGGGACGTAACCGGTTGCTGTCAGTGTCCCCACACCTGGCTGGCGAACCACATTGTCACCAGACTGTGCTACCGGTACTTGGCCTGTGGCAGTAATGCTACCGACCGGTACGGCGATGACATGGTTCTCGGTGTGATCCAGCGTCGGGATGTAGCCAGTAAACACACCACTGCCAGCGCCCGGCAGCTCGACGACGTTGTTAGCGGAAGTTATGGCTGGCTCATATCCCAGCGCCGTGATACTACCAACCGGTACGCCTATTACGTGGTGGTCGGTCCTGACGACAGCAGGTTCGTAGCCAGTAATAACCGCAGTAGCAGTAGCAGGCTTGAGGTTCGGCGTTATGGTTATAACACCGGGCACCTCTAACTGGTTGCCGCCAGTTAGCAACGTGCCAGGGAACGAGAATGTAACTTGCTCTGTGAGGGTAATACTGTAGTCGGCTAATGAGGCGATCGTAAGCGTTGCAACTGACCCACCCTTTGTCGCGTCTGCCGTTTCATTGAGGCCGAAATCCCAGGCATCACGGATCGCAGCATTCCAGCCATTTGCCTCTGCCTGATCCGAAACGGTAACGTCCAGCCAATCTTCTGTTGCGAACCCTCCCCAAAGATTGAAGGTATCACCAGTAAGCGTGACCTTTATTTCGGCGCCACCGGCATCGATTTCGGCCTCAGTAAATTCGGTTGCGGCGGAGAACACCACACTTGGAATTACAGGAGCATAGCCAGTTGCCGTAATGGCCCCAACACCAACGGGGATTACATGATTGTCAGCGCTGTCAACGGTCGGGATTTTCCCAGCCAGCGTGGCTGAACCCACGGGCACAGGAACGTCGTAATCAAACTGAAGTGATGGGATATAGCCTGTAAAGGCAAGCGAGCCCGCTGGCGGCGCGCGGGTTATTGGCGCAGCACCAGCAACGGTGACGGTCGGAGCGTAACCGGTAATGAGTAGACCAGCCGGGCGAGTCGAGGCATAGCCTGTGAATGTTCCAGTACCGGTGTCTGGGGTTAGTACGAAGTTGAACTCAAGTGTAGGTACAGATCCAGTCAGCGTCATCGAGCCAACTGGCGGCGCTCGAATCGTGCCAACTGTTTCCGTCGGGTCTGGGATATAACCGGTGATCGTCATTGCACCGACTGGCACTGGGATCGCAAAGTGCTCCACCAGAACAAGTGGCGGCGCATAGCCGGTAATTACCATGGTGCCGGTATCAACCGGGATGACGTGATGATCCGTAACAATAAGCGTTGGCTCATAACCAAGCGCTATGATCGAGCCATCGGGCGGATCTCTTGTGACGTTTGCTGATACCGCGTACGTCAGCACCAGTTCTATTTCGTCAATCTCCCACTGCCCGCCATCCGGCCCCATGTTCTGGCTGTAAAGCCACTGGTAGATATGAACGGTCCAGCCGTCAATATCTGCGGCGCTAGGAGTGACTGCTGAATCGGTAAAGTTGCGCTCAACATAGCCGCCAGCATCGTCAGCTTCGGTCCACGAAACCGTTGAGGTAGGTGCATTCGTGCCTTCAATCTCGGCACGCCATTCCATTGTGTCGCCACCATCAATGCCACCAGTAACCCGAGCACGAACGCGAAGCTGAACAGAAGTGAATGAATCGAAATCACCGGGCGCATCGGTGAGGCCAAATACAATCTCGCCGCCTTGCGTGTTGTCAACCTGATTCGTCCATCTATTATTATTGCCAATCAGTGCCGTGCCCGAAGGTGAATCAACACCGGTGTCGATATCGGTAAAGGAACCAGATTGGATATTTGCACTGGCGTCTGTTTCGGATGTGGGGAATAGGCTAGTTGTCGCCATTTTCTACACCACATAGCTTGCAGGGATGTTTCTCATTCGGCCAATCACCACAGCCAATACCAAACTGTGCGAAGTGCTTACCTACTGGCTGGTAACGCGGATCTGAAAGAACAGCATCCCACGACCCCAGTTCACGCCGTAACCCACACGACCACCGGAACCCTGGCTCAGTATTTTCTTCAAGAAACTGACACACCTTGCCATCTACCCAGCAGCAGTGGTCGTCAAGATTGCGGCCCAGACATCTCACCGCAGCGGTCCCAATGGAACTTCGATCGTCGCGCCACCACCAGCAGCGGGATTTAGCGCAAAGATAATGGCATCTGTTTTCTTACCCACTGACAGAGCAATGCTAGTAGCGCCAATAAGACCAGCGGTCGCAACATTTCGTCGCCATGCTGCGCACCGCAAACCACCGGAAGGTTCAAGCTCATTGGCAAAAGAGTTGTCAATCGATGTAAACGCCACCGACCCAGAATCAGCCATACAAAAGGCAATCGCCTCAGCCCCGTCAACGATGGTTGATATATCAGCAATAACCGCTGGTGTGGCGTCGCTGGTATCGCTGCTCCATGCCGCTGACGTCGGGTCAATGTCCCATATGGCCGCGGTATCCACGCCACGAAACTGCTGGATCATAATGCTGAAACCTTCGGATACGCTTAACGTGAAGGCATATGCGGACGGCTCAGACGCACCAGCAACACGACTGTAGATGTGTGCCGCCATGGTGTTTATGCTGGGGGTGCTGTCGTATTCTTCGTTAAAACTGTTTGCGCCGTTGTTATCAAGACAGGTTGTTGTGCCGGGAGAATCGCTGCCAATTGAGGCGATAATCACATCATCTTCAAGGATTGTTAATCCGTGAGTGACGCTTATAGCTGTATCAGTGCCACCACCAGACGCACCACCAATGTATGAAATTGCCATAATTTATACCAGTGAGTTTACGTATTCTTCAATCCAGAGATAGCCGCTCGGCGCAAGATCATCCCAAGCATCACCACCCATGTTATCAGCAGTCCAGTCATCAGGAATGCCGTCGCTGTTAGAATCTGTTGGCGCTGATGGCGTTGAGTAAGTGGGCCAATCAGTTGGATACGTTGTGTTAGCTAACCAGCCATCAGTATTCGCACTGAACCTGGCAATCGCGTCAGTGTCGACCTGATCCCTAAATGGTTTGGTCGCACCCCAATCTGCCATTAGAGCCAACACCTGTGCCTCTGCTGTTGCCTCGTTCGTGTTTAGCGTTGTAACCGTAGGGTCAATACCTTCGGGGAACGTAAACGGAGTAGCAGACTGCCAACTGGTCGACAGCAGATTGCCTGTATTGTAGTCGTTAATACACCACTCACCGTGTGCCGCTATAGTTCGCTTCTCACCGAAATTATTCAGCATATACAGCAGCTCATAAGGTCCGCTCATCGACGAGTGACCATTCATCTCGCCGGCATTAGCGTCACCATTTGGCCCGCCCTTGGCGTAGTTGCTTATGTGGTTCCATTCAACATCATTGCCAATAAACTGGATAGTAGTGTTATAGAACCGATCCCAGTTGTAGGTGACGCAGTTCGTCATCTGGATAAAGCCATCACCCTGCATAGTCGGGAATCTTCGACGGCAGTCAGAAATCATGCACTCATGGAAGTTGATCGAATTGTCAATGTTGCCGTCACCGCCCCACGGCAGCAACATGCCATAGTTATGGTCCGGCTCGCCGGCGGGGTCTTCAAGCCCCTGTGTCAGAATGCACTTGTTGAAGGTGACTGCTTTACACGGGTTGGTGCCATCAGGCGCATCGCAAACTTCATCACCACCCCATGAAAAAGAGCAATGATCCATCATAATGTTGTAGGACTGATTAACACGAAACGCATCATTGTCAGAAGTGCCGCCTGCCTCGTGGCTACCAACACGCATTCTCATATGGCGCATGATGACATGGCTCACGGAGTTGGACGAGTTGCCAACAAAAAGGCCATATCCCGCCAAACAGATACCACCGGGTGATGTCTGTCCCGCTATCGTGATGTAATCTGAGGTGATATCGCAGCGTGAGGTCAGGTTAATGATGCCACTGACCGTGAAGGTAGCAACTGTGCCCTCTTTGCCCGCCCCCGCAACAGCGGCGCGCAATGACCCGGTACCTGAATCGTTCAGGTTACTGACTATGGCGGTAGTTTTGGCACCACCATAGCCAGCCGCACCACGGGTATTAGCAGCAAGACCCTCGGCGCCAGGGAATGCACGGACGCTCTCAGCCGCCTGCGTTCCCACCGGTATGATAATCGTGTAGTTGGTCACTACAATGACCTCCCACGATCTACGCCAGTGTGAAGATACCCGATACGTTCATCTGGATCGTCAGCGTATTGGTGCCGGACAAGGCAAATGCGGTTGCGCTCAAGGTCGAGTAGCACAGCAAGTGCCCAGACGTCGCGCCACCAGACAGCACGATATACGCATACTTGATGGTATTCGTCGCCGAGCCAGTGATGATCCAGTCACTCGAATCAAACTTGCCGTTACTTCCAGACAGCGCCCAGGTGCTCGAGCTGAGGGTTGTGCCGCCAACGACGTAAGTGCTCGCGCCGCCGAATGCGACCTCAGAACCAAGGCTGGTCTGAATCGATATGTCGCCGACAATGTTTGCTGACGCGCCAGTCTGATACAGGCCGAGCCTGAAAATGCCTGTATTCAGGTTGATCGTCGCATTGCCGATCTTGAGTTTTCCGTACTGATTAAGTTTCCACGGTCCTGCTGCCATGATCTATTCCTCTGGTGGGGGTAAAGCAAAATCGTTTTCAAGTAGGTTTTTGATGAGCCCGTCACCGTGGATCGTGATGTCGAGTTTACGAATGAGGATGTTTTTCGCAAACATAAAATCCCTTGCTTGCGCCAGCATCCACGGCAGGCAGAAGAATTCCCTATCGCCAACCATGAAATTCAACACAGCCTCATCCTCACCAATGTCGTTTTCCTTTTGCTCGTAGGCATGATGCTGCTGATCGATAAGGCAGGAGTCAAAGCCATATATTTCAATGTCACGCAGCCCGAGCTGCTGTAAAGCGGCCAGCGTGCGCATCATTACTGAAGAACCACCGGGGATCGGCAACCATGTTTCGTACATGGGGCCAACTTCCTCGTTGATTATCTCGATGCTTTTCGGATCCAGGTTGCAGTGCATCAGGTGCGTTCTGTCTTTCGGCAGGTTTTTCAGCACTGACGGATGGCACTGGTCGGCGATGATGTATCTGTTCTTATCATCGACCGGCTCGACAAACCTCGAGTTGAACGGTCGAGCGTCGATCATAAACTGTGTCACCGGCCACAAGTCGTGCTCCCTGGCCCACTGGTAGCTATTGTTCATCGTTACGACTTTCGCGCCAGCGGCTTTTTTCTCCCTGATCTCATCGATGTGGTCATTTAGTGACGGACCACCACCGAGCACCAGCACCTTTTGATCGGGCTGTTCTTCGTGCATTGGGAGTTGCTGGAAGCCGCTGCGAAGATTCTGGCGAATCTGCTTGAACAGGGTTTCCTCGTCCGTGTTCATTCGCATCTTGGAGAAGAACGCACCGCCCTCACCGGATACGAAAAAGATGACGTGATACGGATGCTCGAGCGATCGATGGATCTTCAGGCCGCGATCGGCCAACTTTTGCAGCCACCAGTGATACGGTTTTACCGTCAGGTGCAAAGGCTCGTCGATATCCTTGTGCTTGCCGAAGTTATCCTCAACCGTGGCAATCTGAAAGAAGACATCGCCGCACGCCTCGAGAATGGTATCGAGTACGTCGTCTACCTGATCCTCGGGAATATGCTCCATGACGTCACAGCAGTAGCCATAATCAGCTCGCAGTGCTGTTTTTTCTGTCAGGTCATGCTCGACAAAGGCAAGACTTTCCTTTGCTTCAACGTCGTCAGCAACGTGCTTGTCGAGGCAGTTCCACGCAAAATCCATAAGCGTGACGTCGAACATGCCCGTCTTCCAGATCGCGTACCCGCCGCGGCCAGTGCCGCAGCCGAAGTCAATCAGGGTGGTCCCTGGCACCATGGACACAGCCTCAAGGAACAGGCCGGCACATTGCTCACCGGGGGACACACGCCGGTAATCATCGACGTTCCAGCATTTCAGGTATTTGTTCTGTTCGTCAGTAATTCCAAGCAAACCCCTGACTTGCTCGCCAGATATCCTTGGCCCCGGCTGCGCTGCGCGCTCATCCGGAGTGTCATTTTCTGACACAATTACTGAAGGTACGTGCCCGGTTAAGAAACCTTTGGCTCCGTCTACCATATCATTGCTCCATCTCAGGCATCTTGCTCTAAGCCTGTTACCGTAAAAGCCATAGCCCCATTAGCGCTATAGCACCTTATGACAGCCGCCGCCTGGGCCATTACTGTGACCGTAGCACCGGTGTCGTTTGCGTCAATTTGCACATCATACGCAATATAGTGTTCAAGTGTGTCAGCGGCCCCTGCCGGCGCCACAGAGACACGAAAGCTGGACACACTTGGATCAGTGTTGGTGGCGATAACCTTGAACGTCGCCGTCTTCGATGCCGGCACCGTGTAGACGTCCGTCAGCGTAGTGATCGCCGGTACAGACTGACCGAGAACTCCCCTGAGCGTAGCCACTAGTCGTCCTCAAGCATCGCTGCTGCCTCAATGTCATCGGTGCGTTGCTTCAGGTCAGCCTGATTGTCAATTACCCCGGTGATATTGCCCCACTCTGCCGACGCATGAGCAGGGATGCCGTCACCAGCCTGGCGAATAGCCTGAATTGCAGCACGATTATAGATTGATGGATCGCGTTCCTCGATGACGTGCCTGTTGATTCGTCCTGCCATTATGTCGCTACCTTAGTTGGACAACTACGATGTAACACCTTCGGCCTCAAATGCTGCCGTACCACCCAATCCCTGGGTAATACAAACCCAACCAGGACTAATCCCCGTCGAGTGATTGAACTTGTGTAACCGCTTCCCAGCAGGATAGTTTGGCCCTGCTGCGGCAGTAACGGGGGCTGCTGTGGCGTAATTAACAAGATCGTTGGGGAATGGGTCGGAATTAACATCCAGATAACCCTGAAAGACCGACAGGGCACCACCATCAACAGACTCAATGGCAAACGACCTAACCCTAGCAGTTACACCGCTACCGAAGTAGCCAACCCAGATGAAGTGAACAGAACTCGACACTGAAAAGAATAGGTCGGTGCCAGAATCAGTCCCGGTAATATAAGAACCACCAACTTGTGATGAGTGGGACATCGTTGCCGCAGATGTCGCCCTTACATAACTGCCATCAGTGGTTAGTTGTGCGGCATTTGCGTCGTAAGGAATAACGACAATGCGCCCGCCCCTGCCAGTCTCTACATCGCGCCTGAAGATGAACCGTTTAATGTTACCCGTATCCACCATAACGCCGATGCCACGGGCACCATTGATGTCCAAATAGTCATCAGCAACAGTAACAAGAGTTGCCGAGACTGACGATATGTGTTGGTTGCCATTACTAGAGTTTCGGAACGAACAGCCTGGGACGTAAACTTCACCAGCCCCGTTAAACTCATTAGCAACCCGAGGCAAGCATGGAGATTGCCATGATGAATTTTGTCTTTGGAGCGGATACTGCCGCTCAGCGACAACGAAATTACTGTCATAAAGACCATTATTCAGCACCAGTGGCGCTACATTGGTAGTCACCGTGGCTCGATTCCACTCAGCGTCATTATCACACTCCATAAATCCGTCCAGATCATTACCCTCGTCACGGCAATGATCGAACTTGTTGTAATATCCATAAGTTATAAGAACAGCCCTGGCGGTCCCTGTGGTATCGGCAGCATTCATTTCAAAATTCGGCTTGATAAACAGGTTTGAGTTCGGCGGCTGTGGCGTTACCTTTGTTGTGTCAAGCCTGATACCCCAACGGCTAAGCGTGGTGTTTATACCAGTAGACACCGTGATGCGGCCCAACCTGTATGTGTTCTCGTTGTTGAATCCTAGCGTTGTTATGTCTTCTGCACTGAGTACGTTCAGTCCGACCTTATTGCTTTGCAGCGTCCTTATCACATGGTAATTGTTTTGATAGCCAGCATCGTTGCCTTCAGTCTGTAAGCCAATTGTAAAGCCGACGATATTGTGAATATCAACCATACAAGCGTTCAGGTTCAGTAACCGAATGCCGATATTATTCTCACTCGTCCAGTCAGATTGCACATTGCGGCGCACATCAAGATTCTGAAAATTGTGTTTCGAGACAGATACGGTATTGGTTGCGCCGACTGTGAGTGCGGCAATATCAGACGATCCGGTATACAGAATGAAAGCACCCGGAGCCATGACAATTGAGTTCAGTGTTTGGATTGCGCTCGCTATTGCCATGCCACCAGTTGAAGCCGGTATATAAATCGCTGAGCCCGTTGCGGTCGCCTTAGCATCAGCCAGCGCCCACGCAGCGGCGTCGTCAGTTGAGCCATCCAGAGAAGCACCGAAGTCCTGCACATTGACCATACTTCCCTCGATCATTCTGTTATGTACTTTAGTAACCATGACTTACCTCAAGTTAGTTCACGCTACGAGAGACTTCCTGCCACACCTGATCGTCAAACATCGTCAGGGTCAGTGTATCAGATGGGGTCATTGCAAAACTGCCA
>Ga0255048_10002217_pt1 | contig 12620 bp, 24 predicted proteins | sample JV7_2_2_MG_FD_183619 | JGI IMG/M metagenome (GOLD analysis project Ga0255048, IMG submission 183619) | Seawater microbial communities from Jervis Inlet, British Columbia, Canada - JV7_2_2 | ecosystem: Environmental > Aquatic > Marine > Inlet | place: Canada: British Columbia | collected 2016-10-06
ACTCCGAGATCGCAATCTGCAAGCTCAAATATGGGAAAAACTGGCACAAGGCCTACCGAGATCAAGTTATTTCAAACGTTAAAAAGAAACATTAGTTCTTTCCCAAATACAGTTTATTTTATCAATCCTGCTTTTCTTACATATAGGGAAGTCTGCTCTTGTGAATTGCCCTGTTTTCGTAGCACAACCCTTACAGAATAACATTTTGTGATATTTGCATTGATAATAGACATCAAACATCTCATTCTTACACCAAGAGCAATCCAATCCCGTTGAAACTGGCTCAGTAGAATCGGCAATGCCTTGAGCAACCTTGTTTTCAGAAGCTCTTCTTTCAGCTCTTAGCTTCTGCCTTGCTATCTCTTGAATGTGAGGACTGTTATCACCTTGCCACCTTTCGACATCAACACCCATCATCTCACTCATTTCTTCACCTTCTTAAAAATCTTAGTTTTAAGCTTGTCAATATCCTGTAAACTCTTCATCTGTATATCTGCTCTACCTATCTCAAACTGCAACTCATCATCAGACATAAGGGCTGTGGGATCATCAGTCTTAAGGAAATGATCCTTAAGAACTTGATTAACCAAAGAAGAGGCATTCGACTCCTTTCTCAAACGTTCTGCTAATTCCTGATCAATCGAGAATATCTTGTTAGTCTTCATGTTTGTTAGTAGTTAGTTAAGTATTTAAATATATAGGTAATAGATAGTAGTAGTAGTTGTAGAAAGTTCCAGTGGAAATAGGGGGGTGTTCCTCTACTACTCTTAATGACAAACCTTAATAACTTTGTTCACTATTGAATCGTACACGATTCAAAGCATTCACTCATTATTAATGGCATTATATCGTTGCGTAGAGGTTTTACTGTCACTCAGTGACAATTGTAGTACCTATATTCAGTGACAGTGACAATGTAGTACCTAACCGTAGAGAGGCTCTAGAGGCCATATTTGGGTACTTCAGCCCTTATGCATTTTTCATTGTTACTAAGTGACAGTTACAATATATATGTCACTACAATTATGTTACAGTGACACTATTGGTTCGCTTAACTGTAACTCAGTGACAGTTACAAATCTGTCACTGTCACGTAGTAACAGTGACACCGACGTTGTAGGGGGGGGGATAATGGGGGGGGGTCATCCCCCAGACAAAAATATTATATAGTTAACAGTATTAGGCGAACAATGGAGTATGACAATTGGCAAAAATCTATACTTGAGGCAGAAGGAGACCTTTTAGCAAATACCGGCAGACAAGTGGGGAAAACGATGACTTTTAGCCACAAAATCGCGATTTACCTGCTCAACAACCCGAAGCACCAAGTAATCGTGGTTTCCCTCACGGAAGACCAAGCTCAGCTGATAATCGTGATGATTTTGGACTATCTCCAGAAAAATCACAAAACACTAGTGCAAAAGGGCAAAAACAAGCCTACGAAGAGCAGAGTTTGGCTAAAAAACGGCGCGCACGTGATAAGCAGACCGGTCGGTAACACAGGCGACGCAGTTCGTGGCTTTACCGGAAATGTTCTGTATATTGACGAAGCGAGCGGGATGCCCGAGATGATGTGGAAGGCCAGTATGCCAACCCTTATGACAACCGGAGGGCAGATTTGGATGAGCTCCACGCCAAGGGGTAAGTTCATAGCAGGCAGCAGTGAAAAGAATTTCTTTTTCAAGTGTTGGGAGAATTTAGATGAGAAATGGACTGTTTTCAACATAGACAGCGAAAAGGTCGTCAAAGACAGAGAAATAACGAGTGACTGGACTGAAATAACAAGAGACAAAGCCCTCAAGTTCCTAGAAAACCAGAAATTGCTCCTCTCAGAGATGGAGTATAACCAAGAATACATGGCTAAATTCCTAGATGACATGAGGCAATGGTTCGAGGATGAGACAATAATATCAGCCATGACAGAACAAAGACCCAACAAAATAACCAAAGACAGCACATACTTCTTAGGAGTAGATGTGGCAAGGATGGGGGAAGACGAAAGTACCTTTCAAATTTTCGAGCTAAGAAAGGACAAGCTCTACCAAGTCGAAAGCCAAATCACAACCAAGACTACTCTACCCCAAACCTTCCATCATATAAAGGAACTGCACCTTCTTTATGACTTTGCAAGAATCTTCATTGATTCCGCCGGGATTGGGGTAGGGGTTTTTGATTGGCTGATGTACGATGATGACACAAAGCAAATAACCGAAGCAATTGACAACTCAAAGCAGGTCATGAGTGCAGATGGGCGGACAAGAAAGCTCCAAAAGACACTCAAATACAGTCATACTAAAATGCTGATGGAAACTGGGCGGTTGCACTTACTCGATGACCCAAAGATATTCCAGTCGTTCAAGTCCGTGCAGTACGCCTACACGAACGACAATCTGGGAACGAGGCATCTCAAGATATTTGGTAACTACACCCACATTGCCGAAGGAACCACTAACGCAGTTTGGGGTGAGAAAACGAAACACTTAAATCTTCAAGTGTACTCGATTAAAGTATGACTGTGGAGAAACTGATTGAGGAGATGACTGCTATTAAGGTAGCATACCCAACTTTAGAGGTTTCTGAAGTTCTCCAAATATTTGAAATACAAGCATTGAGGGAATTGACACTGATGTTGAGGAGGATTGCAAGTGGCTGATTTAGGCACTCTAGCAACAACCGCCCAAGTCTTGCTAGCGATAGGGAATGACGCAGGAACGGCACAAGTTTTAGAGGCCAATACTAATATTTGGATTCTAATGGCAGAAAGCGATATCGAAAAGCAATTTGGAGATAATGTGGGTATTGTTGCAAACTACGCAAGCATAACCGCGGCAAACAAACAATGGTTAGCAATGGTGGCATCACATAGAGCTGCATTCTATGGAATTAACCAAGACCAAGGTAGTTGGCAATTATCAGTCAGTCAATCTAAATTAAATGTATGTGATTCTATATGGCAGGGTTTCATTTCAGACCTGAAGGACAATAAGGCCGATATAATTTCAGACTTAGGGCTATAATGGTATTACCCACACCCTTCACAACCTCTTCTCCAACAATAGCCACTTATGACTTTACTGAAATAGCGGAAGCCACGGGTTTCGTTACCTTCTATGGTAGTCAGTCAATAGATGACACAACCAAGACACACTTCCTTTCTTCTAATAAGACAAACTCCCAATTCATAGTAACCAAAGCAGCCCTATCCACAGAATCATTCTCCAAAGTTATTGACCTTGATTTTGATGTTCTCTTCAATCTTCCCCAAACTGTAAGGGGTACAGCTAGAGCTAACATAACAGTTGGCGGAGGTAACCTAGGTTCAGCAAATACAGTCGGTCAGGCATATGCGGTAATAAGGCTTAGGCATTGGGATGGTACAACAGAAACGGAGGTGGCGGAAGCACAAACCCATAAAATAGAATGGGCATCAAACGCCAACTATTCTGAAATAATGAACGTGGCTTTAGATGCAACTGCATCACAACATTATAAAAAAGGTGACACCCTTAGAATGACAGTAGAGATATGGGGAAAGGTAGGCTCAGGTGCTAACGGTTCAGACTGTGGATTTGGACATGACCCAAACGAAAGAATAGACCCCGGACTTACTGAGGCAATACCCCCAGTTGCAGACACACAGGGGCAAGTAGTAACCGATGCAAACACAACTCAACTATCTTTCCTAATTCCCTTCAGATTAGAGGTATAAATGTCACAATTCGACCAAAACAAAGGCACAACCACAGACTTCTCGGCAAATGTAGAAGACTTCATAGTAACATCAAAGGCCTTAGACATAGCCAGCCCTGTGTCAGGGGAATACTATTGGTACTTTGACAAAGCAACCACAAACTTCGGCTACTACCTAGAGATTCCAGAGATATTCTCAGCAGCCAACTCCTTAGCAACATGGGCTTTCGGGAGGGGATGGATAACACCAGACCTTAGAATGCAATCACAACTAGAACACGTTAAGGGTTCAGGCATAGACCACTTTGATAAAATAGTATTTAATCATGAGATTGTTAAGCTAATTGTAGGGGATGCATTTGCTGAAGTTAAGAAGAGCAACGGCCTTATTGTTAATATTATACCCATCTCACCGGAAAGAGTAAGGATAGTCTTTGGAAAATCTGGATTGATTAAGCGTTATGATGCATGGAATAATCAAAAGTGGGTTCCTATCAAAGTAGAGAATATGTTACATAGTAGAAACAAACCAATCGGTGACAGCGTACATGGACAGAGCCAAGTCGAGCCAGCTAAGTTTATTATAGATGCAAGGAATGAGGCTTTGGCTGATGAGCGTGTTATCAAGCATAGAGATAAGGCCTTAGGTATTGTTTATTACAAAACGAACAACGCCGGAAAGATAACATATACAAACAGTCAGATAGAGAAGGCAGTGAACAAGGGGGAGATGCTCGGGCTGCCTGAAGACACAGCTAAGATAGACCCATATCCAAGTAGAAGCAGCGAAGACCGAACAGCATGGATAAGCTACCTTGAAAACTTCTTTTATCAAGTGTTCGGTGTACCGAGAAGTATTGCAACGAGTGACGGAACGAGTGAGGTGGGTGGTAAGATGGGTCACGTTATCTTTGAACCGGTATATGTTAAGGAGCAAAAGGACTTCGAGGCAGACCTATTGTTACAGCACTCAATCAAAGTACTATTCAATAGACCTCCTAGCTTAGGGGGATTGGCTGCTGAAACAGAGCAAAAGAATACCGGACAAACTAGCATTCAACCAAATGATGTGGAGGCATCTATAACAAGAGAATAATGCCACATACACGTGAACACTTTGCAACGGGTACAACAAACCCGAATGCACCAATCCCAATACTGCCCTCAGAAATAGAAGGGCAGGATTTCAGTGTCGATACTGGGAGAGAGGATTGTGAAAGACTGGGAGGTACATGGGACGCAGCAGCAAGAATATGCAGGGGTGCTGAATCAAGACCCCCTTTCGACCCAGCACCATTCACACCGGAGATAATTAGAGCAGGTAAGGGAGAGCGTAATGAAGGCAGAATAACAGGTACTACGTTACCAGATGGTTCTACATTCTTTGGCAACGAAGCTGAAATAAGGGACTTAGTGGGGAAGAGAGTACAACAATTAACTGACCCCTCAGGCTCACAACCGGCTGGTACAACTAGGACTAATATTGAGATTGGAAGGGAGCAATCTTTATTGCAATCTCAGGGTGCACAACTAGCGCAACAAGTCGGGCAGATAAGCCCATCAACTGGCATCACTCCAACAAACTTATCTCAAACTGATGCTATTACTGCTGGTGTCATGAATTCAATACCTAGAGCTTTGGGTTTAGCTGCGGGATATGCTGCAATAGGTGGTGCAGCAGGTTTAGCAACAGGCCCAGCAGCACCAGTTGTAAGTCCGGCCTTAGCAATAGCAGGTGCAACTGCAGGTCTTGTACAAGGAATAGGGGGGGGAATGATTAGCAATATGAGAGGACAGAGGACAGACAACACCAACGCACAACAAAGGGTTCTTGATGAGGGTAAGCAAACCCTGAAGGATTGGAGTACCTTAGCGAAGGCCGACCCAGCAAACAGGGAGTTTTACTTATCACAGTTTAACGTACAACTTCAATTAATACAAGATGCTCATGTTCAGATGCTAACCGATACAAACGCAGATGTGGCCAAGTTTGAAAGTGCGGTTCCCAACCTAGCTGAGTTTAATTCGTTCTACTCAGCAGGGGGAGAGAGGGATGCCTTAGTTGAGGACATGAGAATATCCCTAACCACACCAGTGAGTATTGAGTATGCTATGGTAGAGCTGACAACTAGGAGAGCAAATGATATCTGACCCCTTACTTAACTACGGCATGGCAGGCATATTCATAGCCTACTTAATCTATGACAGACAGGTGCTAGTCAGAGGCCTTGTTAAATCTATTGACAACCTAACTGCTGCAATACAGAAACATTTATAACTAGCTGTGTCAGGTAAGAGTATGACTGAAAATGAACAGACAGATAAGACTAACACCGTTGGAGATGACACTGATTCTAAACCTGCGGTTGCTGAGGCAGATAAACCCGTATCTATTGTGGAAGAAGCTCGTGCAATCAGAGATGAGATTAAGAAAGAAAGGGAGAAACTCGATGAGGCGAACAAGACCTCGCAGAAAATCCAAGCGGAAAATCTATTAGGTGGCTCAGCTGGTGGTCACGTTGAAGCAGTTAAGGTTTCCCCTGAAGTCCAGAAGGCAAAGGATGCAGCAACGTTTTTCAAAGGGACACAACTAGAAGAGGACATTAAGAAAGCCAATGAACAAAGCTGAATGGAAAGACCAGAAAAAGATACTGGTTAAACACCTAGAAACAGCTGAAAAGAACAGAAAGACAGCTAACGACCAAATAGATGAGCTAACTCTAACTATCTCAGCATACGATGAGAAAATCAAAACATTTAAATAATCCGTTCACCGAATAACTCTATGGCTAACGAAGCGGTGTGCATTGAGACCCCTACAAGATTTGCAAGAAGGGTGATAGCAACAGGAACCGCGATACCTTTTGGTTCTATTATGCAGATTTCTAGTGACCCGGACACAGTGACTATTTCTGATGGGGATAATGTTTTTGGTGGAATTAACTGGACACCTATACTGGCAACTGATACCTTTACTGAAATTACTGTGGCTTTGAATGGTACATGGGATATCAAGGATTCCGGAGCAGGTATGGCTATTGGAAACAAGTGCTCAGTTAATGGAGTTAATTTGGTTAAGACATTAATAGAGGCAGATACAGTTTTAGGTAAGGAAGTAGGTAAGGTTTTAGAGACAGCTAGCGCTAGTGAAGTTGTTAGAGTTAGAGTGGGGTCAGGTGAATAATGATAGATGAAGAAAAGAACACAACGGAAGAAGAAGGGAAGGATGAAAGCGATACTGAACAATCGACCGAAGGAGAGGAGGAATAATGGTAGCAGGTAGCGAGTTAGTAAACACAGACTTACGTAAGGAGTTCATAGATTCAGCAGTTAAGGCAGTTGTTAAGATTGAAGAGAAGTGGAAAGCCATGTGTACAATCGATAGTTCTTCAGCATGGACAGAATCATATTTTAGAGAAACAAATGATGATTCCACTGATACAGGAACCGGGAGCCCAATGAAAGGATTAAGAGAATACGCGCCTTTCCCATTCATTGATGTAACGGAAACAAAGGTTAGTTCCGTGATTGACAAGTATGCAGGGGAAAGCATTATTTCCTTGGAAGCCCAGTCAAACATCACAGTCCCTATGCTTCAAAGAAAGATTTATAGGATTGGAAGAAAGATAATCTACCAAGTTGATGTAGCTATTGAAGCAAGTGTTAGCACAAACGCAGGTAACACCGTAGCAATCGGAGCAGGCAACGAGTGGGATTCTGCAACCATTGCTAACAGAGACCCGATTAAGGATGTTGCAGATGCGATTCAGACTTTAAGAGCTGACGGTATTGATGCCTTAGATGGCTCCGGCTTGTTAGTTGTTAATGGGACTGATTACACAAATATCATTACAAACACAAAGGTACTGAACCACCCAACATTCAAGGAAGTCTCCGCTATAAAGAACGGTAGAGTGAATATGCTGATGGGTCTTACTGTAGTTATAAGTGAAGCAGTCCAACCAGACCAAGCTTATGTTCTAGTTCAAAAGAAAGGTATGGTATGGAAAGCTGCCGAAGGAATGAAGGTTGTTACAACTGAAGAGCCGGGTAAGTGGACAACTATCCGGGCATGGGAGCGTGGTGTGTTTCAACTTCAGGCACCTAACGAGGTTTGTAAACTTACAAACACGAGGGCTTAGCTATGACACACGAGGGTAGGATGGCTCGCGGGAAGGAGAAAATTTCTAAAGGCATTAAAGATATTGAAACTGAATACTATGAAGCTAACCAAGAAGTCGTACCTATTACAACTCCGGGTTATCCTAAGATGATTACAGCTATAGCAAAGAAGGAGAAGAAAAATGTCAAACCCAAGTCAGGATGAGTTATACCCTAAGCATCTTGTAATTCCTCAGTACACAACTGCTGAGCGTAACGCTCTGATTGCAGATGTTGGCACCTTAATCTATGATTCTACCCAAGATAAGTTAGCATTCTGTAAGGCTAAAGCTGCTGCTGCTGCTAGCTGGGAACTGATTACAAGCGTGGAGGAATCATAAATGGCCACCACAGACATCTATCATATAACTGGTGGGCTTAAAGGCAGGAATGCAGTCATGTTTATTGATGGAGATACAGATGACTACGTACAAGTGAACGCTCACGCTGTGGCTAGAGTTGCGGCTAACGATACTGTTGGTACTTACAGCGCCTGGGTTAACATCATTAATATTGCTGATACGTTTACTGTCTTAGGAGCAGGTGATGCTAATGTTGTTGAATTTCTAGAGTTGAACATTGAAGCAGGTCTCTTGACTGCAAGGTGTACTGATGGGACAGTTGCCCAGTTTGTAACTCAAGCTGATGCTATTGGTTTTAAACCCCACAGATGGTATCACGTTGCAATGGTGCAGAATGCTAACGGGCAGGGAGTACACCTGTATATTGATGGAGAAAAGATAGCCTCAACCAATGACACAACAACAGATGTGGATGAGTGGTATAATAATTTGGATGGTATTGATACGTTTAGAATTGGAGCAGCAAACAAAGCAGGGAATGATTCAGTGACTAATGAAATTACTGGTGGGATTAGTGACGTGAAGTATTGGAGTACAAACCTCACAGACACAGAGGTAAAGAATGATTTTCTTGGGGAAGCAGTGCAGGCCTCAGCATTACAGCTGCATATAGATTTTGTGGATGACTTGGTTGATGCTGGGCTGGGAGCAGATGATGGCACTATTGTTGGTGCAGTACTTCAATCAAATAATTATTGTGAGTTTACCTCAAGATTAAGAAATAGCACGGGCACGCCCGTTGTAGCCGATACCGTTCAATGTTTTGCCTCCGGGGAAACCGGGCACGCTGTGGTGATTCAGGCGGCCTAACTTGGCACGCAACCCTTTGATACGACCGCGCAATATTTCTAAAGGCAAGCCAATGCCTACTCGTTCAGCTGGAATATTAGATGACCATGCTCTGAGAAAGACTATTGCCACAAAGCAGGGCACTATAGAGCACGTACCCGCTAATGATTCTGATATTGCAAATAAGAAATACGTGGATGGTGGGACTTACTTGACAGCTGGTGAGGGGATTGATATTACCGGCACAACTATTTCTGGAGAAGATTCAACAAGTTCTAATAAAGGAATCGTGACGATAACTGGAGGCAATGGGATAGATGTTGAATACCCTGTTGATGGGCTGGCCGCAATCTCCGGAGAGCTGGCAACAGATACAAACACAGGCATTGCTAGATTTGATGCTACTGGGTTCACAGTCACCGGAGGAAATGTTGTAATCAACGACATTTACGTCTTCAACTCAGGAGACACAATGACGGGACAATTAATTGTTCAGTCTGGCAACGGTAAAATCGTCACTTCTAATTCTTCTGGCTCTATTGATGTGCAGGATTCAAGTGGAAATGCTGGAAGCATAAGTTTTGGAAACACAGCAGACATTGGAATAAGCAATGATGGAGTGAGCGGTGGTTATGATTATGATGGAGCATTTATTCTAAAACAAAAAACCTCACAACCGGCAGAGAGAGGAGAGTTTATCTTTATTGAACAAGGAGGAGATTGGAGATTTGCAATACCTAAGAGTGAGGCAGGAGTGGGGACATACAATCCGAGAAGCATGATTATTGCAGGACCCAGTACCAACATGACAACAAACTTTCAAGCTTCACATTGGGGATTCACTAACCTAGCTATGGACACAAGCGGAGATGGAGCAGACTTAGGGGTACAAAATGATTGTGAAATCTTAGGGGATTTATTTGTTGGAGGGGCAACAGACTTATCTGGAAATATTGATATGAATGAAAACAATATTACAAATATAGGAGATCTAGATGGTGGTACTGCATTAAATCTTGTAGCAAGTCTATTTCTAACATTCAAATCTCCGGTAATTACATTGGGAGATGGTACTCTTTCGAGTGTTGGCTTATCATTCAACACAAGCGCAACAGATGGAACAATAACTTTTAATGGAACAAGTGGACAATACGATTTTGACAATCCAATAGACATGAACACGAATAAAATTGTTGGAGTTGTGGACCCAACCGCAGACCAAGAAGTCGCAACTAAAAAGTATGTTGATGACAACGACCATAGCTCTGTCACAATGTCTGGAACTCCGAACTACATAACTCTTGTCGGGCAGGATATTGTGAGAGGCACGGTTGATATATCAGACGATACAAACCTCGCAGTCACAGCCCCAATTGTCTTAACAGGAGATACAGTTTCGGTAAGCACAACAACCTCAAGCGCTGTTGGAGTAATTGAGTTAGCAACGGAGGACGAAGTCCAAACCGGAACAGACACAACAAGAGCAGTAACCCCAGACACATTGCAATCTATTGCTCCCCCAATCGGAACGGTTATGGCATGGCTAAAATCCTATACTTCAACTCCCGCAACTCTACCGACTGGATGGGTGGAAGCAGACGGCGCAACATTAAGCGATGCGGACTCTGTTTATGATGGACAGGTACTTCCCGATCTGAACGGAGGGATATTCTTGAGAGGAAACACAACTTCGGGAGCAACTGGAGGAAGCTCAACCCATAGATTAACAACGGCTGAAATGCCATCTCACATTCACACAGTTTCTACGAAAGTAGTGGCGGCATCTCCAGCAGGATTGGGTGGCGTTGCTTTCACAGGAGCCAACACAGTTAATACAAGTTCAACCGGTGGAGATACGGCCCACGAGAACAGACCTCCCTTCTATGATATTGTTTGGATAATGAGAATAAAATGAAAAAGCAAAAACTAATAAAAAACATCGAATATATTTTAGATTGCTTGGAAGCTGATAAGAAAACTGCATCCCACAATGAGAAGGAAACCAACGCTATCGTCGATAGAATGATTGATTTTCAGATTCTATACCACCAATATGCAGGGCATTACTATCACCGAAAAGTATATAAAGACTTACTTACTTAGTAAGTCATGACAATAAAAACATTAAACCTAAATTATTCCTTAACTAATTTTAATTCAATGAAGAAGAAGAAGGATATGTATGAGAAATTAAAGGGAAAGATTAGCTGGGAAGATTTTGTTTTCATGTGCACCGTCACCTATTTTCCTAAAGATGAGAAGGAGGTGAAAAAATGAATTGTAATAAATGCGGAATTGGACAGATGGCTTTGAAGTCAGGAAGGAACGGGCAGTTTATGGCCTGTGACCAGTATCCTCAATGCAAGAATACTGAGAACGTGGCACCGGGAACGCCAATAATTCCACAAGCAACTGCACCAGCTAAGGAATACCACTTAAGCCCTGAAGAAGTAAATGCTAGAGCCTTGGAAGCTGCTATTAATTGCTCAGACATGGAGCAGAGACAGCAAACCAATCAATTACTAGACTTAGCTAATGTGTTTGTCAAGTACATAATGGGGAATGGGTACTAATGAAAGGACACAGCAGGAATAAGGTTGCTAAGAAGGAGCTGGAAGCACAGAAGGAATGGAGAAGGCAAGTATTGGAGAGAGATGGCCATAAGTGTCAGATTTGTGACCCTAGTGTTGTTGCTAAAAGGCTCAATGTCCATCATCTCATCCCGAGGGGAATTAAAGAATATCGGTGGGATGTGGACAATGGAATGACCTTGTGTGTCAGGCATCACACGCTTGGCACGTTTTCAGCACATAAACATCCTTTTTGGTTTGTGAATTGGTTATGGAAAACCAAACCAAAGATATACTTTCAAATGGAAAGAAGGAACGCTCTAGCATATTCGGAGGCTGGTTGATGGTTCACCAGACGAACCCTGACATCCCGGAAAGACGGGAATTATAATCATGGGAGAAACAGCAGAATTCGTAAAGGAGTTCAATAAAGAAAAAAGTTTAAGCGAGAAGATTGAATGCGGAATAGTCCCTTGTGATGAAAAACTGCATAGGAAATCATTGAAAGCAACAGATGTACGAGAAGCGGTGCGGAGGTTGAAGCAAGCGACAGAGGAAGGACATGACGATTGGAATCTAAGTACAATGCTTAAAGAAATTGATGAGATATTCGGGGAAGCTCTCACATGAAACCACTGAGTGAGAAGGTCTTTGATGCAAAAGGGACGTGCTACACGGGTAAAGTCATTGAGGCCTGCAATGTTGCTGAGGCTGTGCGGAGGTTGAAGGAATTAACAAAGTCATGGATATTTGGAGAAGGCCCGTTTATGATAAACGAAGATAACATTGACGAGTACCTTAAGGAATTGAACGAGATATTCGGGGAGATGAGAGAATGGGGATAACACCAAACAATCTCATGCTTGAGCGTGTGATCATGAAAAGAATGCAGGAACTATTAGATCAAGGTGAAGGGGAGCTCATAGACTCCGAGATCGCAATCTGCAAGCTCAAATATGGGAAAAACTGGCACAAGGCCTACCGAGATCAAGTTATTTCAAACGTTAAAAAGAAACATTAGTTCTTTCCCAAATACAGTTTATTTTAT
>Ga0255048_10002219_pt1 | contig 12613 bp, 21 predicted proteins | sample JV7_2_2_MG_FD_183619 | JGI IMG/M metagenome (GOLD analysis project Ga0255048, IMG submission 183619) | Seawater microbial communities from Jervis Inlet, British Columbia, Canada - JV7_2_2 | ecosystem: Environmental > Aquatic > Marine > Inlet | place: Canada: British Columbia | collected 2016-10-06
AGCTGCCTCCAGAGTAAACCGCGCTCTTGTAGATTATGGAGAACTCAGTGAGGCCGAACGTGGAATCATGCGCAGACTCTTCCTCTTCCCGAAGTGGATGCGGGAAAATGTTGAACGCTCTGCCCGAGAGCTACTGACTGAGCCCGGCAGAGTCGTGACCACCTTGAAGCCTGCTATCGTTGGAGCCGCTGGCCCCGATGCGGATATGCTCCCCGAGTATAAGCGAGGGGATTTCAAGGTGAAGATGGACTCAAGGAACTCGGATGGAAAGATCTTCGTCACGGGCATTGACCTTCCCTTCGCCGCTGCCATTGAGCAAGTCTTCGGTGACTCAGGGGCGAACTTCCTTAAGAAGAATATCTCCTCCATGAACCCCTTCATCACTCTCGCTGGAGAGCTAGCTTCAGGGAGAGACCTCTTCACCGGGAGATCTATTGAGGAAGCGAAGCAGGTTAGGGTGCTTGGGCAGATGATCAAAGCCATGCCTAAACCCACGCAAGACTACCTAGAGTTCCGTGAGACAGTTGGGGATGATGGCTCCCCTCAGTACACAATGAATGGAACGAAGGCTCACATCATCATGAAAGCCTTTGGAATCTCAAGGTTCATCGGCACCCCTGATGCTTTCAACCGTGTTCGTGAGGAAGAGGGGATCAACGCTGCCTTGATAGATATGATGACGGGAATTGATGTTGCTGAGTTTGACCTCAAGGAGCAGGATGAGCGGATGATGCGAGCGAGGGTGAAGCGTTTGGAGAAGGAGCTGAAGAGGAAGGGTGTGGTCAGGACCTTTGAGCGGACATTTGTCCCCAAGGGCTCACCTGAGAGGGAAGAGTTGGATAGGCGTAAGGAAACAAGTGGGGGGTTCTTCGGACGATGAAAAAGCACGCTTGGACTGTTATACTGGCAGTAGTTGCTGGGGCTTTGTCCGCTGGGTTCACATCCTATATGTCTACACCCTCACGTCTCGCTGCCATCGAATCGACATTGTTCGAGCATGGTATACTCTTGCAGCAAATCCTCACCCATATCCTGGAGAACTAACTTGTTCAGTTTCCTTAAAGCTTTGATCCAACCTATTGTTTCCCTCGTTCTCATCCCCTGGATGCAGCAGAAGGTCATCGTAACTAAAAATGATAAGGCCAGGTTTGACCTGATCCAAGCCCTCGCTGCTGAATCTGCTGATGCCATCGTCGCCAACAATCCTACTGATGACGCTGCCATTCTAGCCCAGCGAGTCGTTCAGGATGTGGGAAGCGCATTCCCCACAAGCAATGAACGCGTGATCTATCGCGCTGCAGCTAGTGCTGTCCGCCGAGCCATCGAGACCTACGGCCAGTAAAATAGTTGAGACCCGCCTATCCCACCACGGTAGACGGGCCTCTTTGTGCCTGAGAAGCTCCAACTTAACTCAGGCACATCAATCTGGGTCCCACTCAATATGCGTGTGATCACTCTCATGTATGACATCCCACTCAGGGTGATCATCGCGCATCGCTGCTCGACAATCAGATCCATCTAGAGCGGTGTCAAAAACTAAATCAAAAGCTAAGCCCAGCATATGCCGTGAATTGGAACCACCACCAACCGCCGCGTTTCTCTGAATCGTGCGATATCCAGAGGTGATCGAAAAGGGCCACCGCATAGCATAAACTAGCAATGCATCATACATCTGTCCTGGTGTCATGATCCCAATCCCTCTTCATTTAACATCTCCATCAACTGCTCCGTGCACCCTGCGCAGACCTTCATTCTCTTATCCTTCATAACCTTTGGGCTGGTTGTATTGGGGTTAAACTGCACGCTCAAAAACCTCTCCTCCATCTCAAACTTACAGTCACACCCCCGGCACCGCCCCCGCTTAGTTTTTGAGTCAATCTTTTGGATATCGAAAACCTGACTAAACTGAGTCATCTCAACTCCTCAAAAATTTCCAGCCCACCTTCTGTTCCAGTCTGATCACGGAGGCCTCTGATAATCTCTCCATGGTTGCAGTTCGGACAGGAGTAAGTATTTGTTTCTCCCTCTGTGTGTGTGCAATCAAACATGAATCCGCATCCAGGGCACTCAGCCACGTCATGGCCACCGTGGATCTCCCACGTACAGATGGGATCTGAACAAGAACAGTTGTAAATCATCTCATTCTCCTAGGCGGCGCGATGGGGAAAAGATGTATCCCCATTTCTCACAGTGCTAATTCTAGCTGGCGACCAGCGCGCATAGATACATCACGACGATGAACAATTAGCGCTCGCGCAGCATCGCGTTTTGGGCCTTGAAACTGTGGGCATTGAAGCAACTCTCGACAAACCAGTTCAGCAATATTTGCAGATACTTCCCACCGTAGAATGGGGGTATAACCACTCCGAGCTGTATTCAACCAAATATGTCCACCCCAAAGACGTTGTAAACGCTTGATCATAGCATCATTATAAACTTGACCCACATTTACTACACAACGAATACGATCGCCTCCGCCCTTTTTGACCCCAATATAACCTTCACCTTCGATAATTCCAGCAGCCCAAACAACTTCTAATTGCCTTTCAAGACTTGTGTCGAGCATTCATGCACCCCCAGGATTCTGCAATTTCTCCAATTTCTAAATCAGTCTTCAATCTGAATCCAGGAGCGATCATATCCCATTCCCGCTCCATGATGCTTCTTATCTCTGCCCCAGCTTCCTTCTCTTTTCCATTTGGTATCTCGGTCATTGCTTCATCATGCATTGTTAGCGTCAAACATCCGCCGAACGACTCCGCAGCAGCATCAATCTCTGGTATCACTTCTTGAAGCATGGATCCAACACCGGCCTGAGGCTTATATCCTACAATAACTGGCCCATTCCCTCGCCCAAACAGATAATACCTTCGCCCAAGGGGTTCCTCCACATATCCTAACGACTCGGCGGCGGCAATCGTATCTAGCCTCCACTGAGCCCAATCGGGGTAGGCTTGATACAGCTTATCCTGCATCTCCTTACATTCCTTCACCGTTGTTTGGAAGCCCTCCTTACGAAGGGTGATACAAAGTGTCCGAGCACTCGCCAACCTCCCCGTCCCATACCAAACATTCTTAGCCCTCACCCTATCAACCTTCATGGCTTTCATATTCGCCCCATGAAGGTCCCCCCTCAATGCGGTGGCAAGCGCCTCATCCCCCGATAAAGCCTGCTCGATCCATGCCTCAGCTTGAGACCAATCCACCGCCACAAATTTATGATTGGGGTTATGCGGGACATACAGTTTCCTCGCTTCAATATGCTGATTCGCGATGTTTGGGTTCCTTGGTTGAATCCTACCTGTCTTACTTCCTCCACCTAGGGACTCTTCTTTATCCTTTGGGAGGTACTCGGGGTGAATGCAGCCATCTTCATCGGGCTCCACTCCGCCATAGTATTTGATGTTCCTCTGGAGTTCCCTGAGGGACAGCAAAGCCTGGATTCCGTCATCTACTTTCTCCCACACCTGATATTCTACTCCCCATTCCTGAGGGACCCTGCGAGTGCAAAGATTCTTCAATGCTCTGAGGGCTGTCTCATCCGTCGTGGCATCCCCATGCTTTGAATACTGCACAGGTAACCTGAGCTTCCCATAGAACAGTTCTTGAAGCTGCTTGGGGGAATTGTAATTCACCTCAGGCCAAGGCCACTGAGCTGCCGCTTCAACAAGCTGCTCCTCTTGCTCAGCTACCCATTCATCCCTCCGCCGTGGGTCCACCTTGATGCCCCGCTGAGTCATTCGCATGAGGGATGGGAGGCACTTCATGAACCTCCTGAAGGGCTTCATCATCTTCGTGGCGTTCAACCTAGCTTCTAGCTCATCAGCCAACCTATGCTGAACATAGGCATCCATTAGGTTATAGAACTCGGGTTGCTCCTCATTCAGATGTTTCCAGGGGATGACATCAAGATATAAAGGGGCGACCTTAGCCAAGCCTTTTGGGAGGTCAGGTCTGAGGAACTGCGCTGCCCACATGGTGTCAAAGATCTCACCCTTCAATGGACACCCTGCGGCTTCTAATCTGGGGACGTCAAAAGCAGCGTTGTGGAAAGATTTCTCTATTCCTTGGTCAGCCATGATCCCTATCAAAGATTCCTTTGCCTCATGAGTCCAGGCAGATGTAGTAGCAAAGGTCATGAGGGAGGTGGCCGCAACACCCACCCTATCAATGGCCCAACTTTCATAGGGAGTTTCGATATCGATTGTGACTCTGCGGGGGCTGCAGCTCACAACTCCCTCAATCGGAGCTTCAATCACCCCCGAGTCATCCCTACTTAACCTCGCCGCTCTCCTCACATCCGCCGCTAGCATCGGGAGGGTTACCATCCTAGCTCGTATAACTCCCATGGGATTGAAGATGGGGATGATCCATTTGATGTTTGGGGGGAGTTTTGGGGGAGCTGCGATCCGCCGGACGACAAATTTCGGATCTCCTTTATGATACTTCCATTTGTTCCCCGCACAATAAGGGCACGTCCCTGAAGGTAATATTCCATAGTCTGTAAGAAGACCTATTTCACCTGTTCCATGACAATCTAAACATTTCTTCGAGGTCTTATACTCCCCCTGCTGCATCCTCACCCTCTGCATCACAGGTCGGCAATCACTCGGCCTAATACAATACCCCCTCCACTGAGTAATATTCGTCAACCCAGTGACTCTGCGGAGGGCAATACCACCAACCACCACGAGGATCTTTCCCTGGAATGAAAGAATCTCCTCATCAAGCCGTTCCCAACCTTCTTGGATCTGTTTTTGGGAAGGCTGTCCAGATTTGGAAGCAGGCCATGCTTGGCTCACATTTGTGATGTATGTCTTATCACGTGTGAATCCAGCTTTCGCCCCTACCTTCCAGAGCAACCTTCCCGACGCGCCAGCGAAGCCACGCCCAGCGCGCTTATCATCCTTATTTGGACTCTCTCCAATGAGCATGAACTCGGCGGTGGTCGGGTCGCCATCGGAGAAACAGATTTGTTCATTCACAATTCTCTCCTAGCCTGCTCCAATCCATCCACCATGATCTTCTGCACCATCCTCAAGGTCTTCGTTAAGATGATGCTACACATTAGAGCATTCGCATGTTCCTCTTTATACTTGGAGACTTCAGCCTTCAGCTGAGCGATCTCTAGCTCAAGGTCGATGATATTACTCATGTATTCGCCTCTGTAAACTCCTTCAAATCAAACCATTGGTCCTTCATATAATGACCAATAATTGGAGTGCGGGAAGATCCTAGTCCTTCTATTTTCGCGCGCACTAGCGTTCCAGGAAGATCTTCCCACGTTTCTACTCCTACAGTTTCAAGAATCTTCCTAATTGCCGTTACTGCTGGACCAAATCCTGGACGATCCGCTTCGTGTGTGCCACCATATTTATCAATCGCAAATCCCCCAAGTCCTTGTCCCCACCCTTCACCACTGAGATGAACAAAAAATGTCATAATGCCATGGTCTTCAATACCAAGCATTGTGCTTCCAATTTTACAATTGTGTGTTTCCATTACCTTTTCTCCCAATTACACGTCCGACAGAGGATCTGAAACATTTCCTTTGGGGAGGCCATCCTTAGTATCTCTAGGTAGAGGGGAACGCCCTTTTTCCCTCTCTCCTCCTTGAGGTGATCTACCACTAATGAATTCCTATCATCATCCCCGCAATTAACACACTCATCCCCTAGGGTGAGGAAGATCCTCTCTCGAAGTCCTTTGTAGTATCTCGGGTGCCCCATTACTTAGGTTCCTTCAACCACCTTAAGAATCTATCGTGATATTGGAGTCGCCAAAACCTGAATGCTTTTCGCCTAACCTCTTCATCTGACCTTCTACCATCCTGCCTCACTGTATTACAGTGATAGCAAAGGGGCCTGAGGTTCTCTTCACTCGACCTGTCCGCCGGATTGATATGGTCAATGCTCAATCGTGTCCAAAACTGTGGGCTGCCCATCCATGGCGATCTATCCTCCTGAGCCCGCCGAGTCAAAAACTTATTCGGAACGCCACATATGTCACATGCAGCACTGGGCGCCGCAAACTTTGATGTATCCCCATCTTCTATCCCGTATCGCTTGAGACGCTCTCGAACACGATGCTCTGGTGATTCCCTTCTCCTCGCAATGTATTTTCGCATCTGCTCCCTTCGGCATTGAAGGCAGAGACGTCTGTGGTGGAGTCGTTCATATTCTCCACATTCTGCACAGGGAGGTCTTCCAAGCTGCTTGGCAGTCGCCCAGTCCTTATGCGGCACCTCGTGTCGAGAGCGCACATCACGTTCCACGCTGCTGCTGCGAGGTGGTCTTCGTCCTCTTCGCCTCTCATCCATTTGAAGATGTGCCTCACCGCTGAGTCAGTGAAGGCAGAAAGAGGCTGGCCCAGCTCCCAATTCCTTTCGCCATAGTACACCCCACGCTCGAAGACTTTCGCCAGTTCTTCCATAGCATATGGGGGGAGGAGATCAAACCGCCCTTTCCCTTCTCGGGTATCTCTCACGGAGCCAGTCTCGAACTCCCTTTGTTTCTTATCAAGGGGCATTTTGTTCTCTCTGTTTACTAACAAAGACGTAACATCCTTGTGAAGGTTTGTACGTAATGTATACGATCTGCACCGTCTTTGATAATCCAACTATCACCAGTATTTTGCGGAATATACGTTACTATGCCACGAAGAACATAATCAAAGAAGTGGATCTCTACTTCATCTCCAACATCAATTCTATTTGGCAACATTGACTTCCTCCAGCTCCTCAACCAAAACTACTTCCATTCCAATTCTCTCCGCTATGTCCCTCTCCAAAACTGCCCCTCGGGATTTCTCCCAATCAGGCAATAATGCAAGGACTCTGCAGAGGGGGAGGAAAGTAAGGTCTCTTCTTAGATACTCTTCCCAAGTCCACCCCGAGAGTTCATCCTCTGGAGGGGAGAAAACCTTCATCCCAATCTCCCTTAAGCGGGCCGACCACTTGGCAAAGGCCCGGCGATTGGCCTTTTTATTGCCGTGGGATGTGATCGGCCCGCTGAGGTAGATGTCATATTCGTAGGGGAGCACTAATCTTCCTCTATAGGAAGCACAGCTCTCACTTCATCCTCATACCCCCGGTCCCCATTCTCAAACTGCCTCACAACCACCTTAATCGTCTGCCCAAGGATATCCTGCGCATGAAGCAAGACAAACTTCGCAGCGTTCCCCCCGAAGCTATCGCTATCGATATCCAAAGCCTTCGCGAGACCCTTGATATAGGGCATGGACATATTGGTCATCTTCGCATGTCCACTACCTGGGCGATCTCTCTTTGCAGTGAGATTAAACCTGTCGGTGGTGAAGATCCGATTGCCAATATTCAAACTTGGCTCACCATCCTGTTGACTCTGCGGGGCCACCTCTAGCTGAGACTTGATGGCAAAGGTCACATCCCCAGGCTCCGAGTTCTCATTGCCCTTCCACTCATCAATTTCAATCTTCCGAATGATGACTGTTTCAGGCCACAAGTACCCCTTGCCCTTCTTCACAGCACTCGGCGGGACATTCAGAACATTACTCCCCGCCTTCTTATACTCCTCAGCGTCGAGATCGAAATCATCGAATTGCGAAACGTCCTGATCCATTAGGTTTCCCCCTTGAGAGATTTGCCGAAAGCGGCCCAGAAATTAACCGGGTCCTCGTCAAGAATGATGTCTGGCATCGGTTTCGAGGAGGGAGATCTTCCGCCCGCCAAGAAGACGCCATGGGTTGAGTTGTGAACTGTGTAAACTGACTTCTTATTCGTAAAGTGGAGGGTATGCTGGAACTTCCCAGGGATCACATCCACCAGGGCATTCCCTACCGCCGCTGGCCCTCCGATGTTCTTATTCTCCGCATATGTCTCATGGAAAAGACAAATCACATTCATGGGCTGATTCAAGAGATTCCTAATCACTCTCATGGTGAGACTTTGCGCCACCCCATAATCGGACCGCGAAGGGGACACGTGATAATCGGGTCCACCCCTGGTACCGAATGTCACGCGCCCATCCTTCGCGTCTGCGGGTGCCTCTTCTAGGAGAGCCACCTGGATCATGAGCTGCTCAGAAATTTCAGTCATCGTATCAATGATGATTGTCTTAATATCAGGGTATTCAGCTTGCCAATTATATGTGGCAATCGTCTGAGCTTCCTTCAAGGGAGAGTAATTCCCTCCAGGCTTCTTCCCAATCCTGGGAGGCCCATCAATATCCTCTGGGGGGAGTGGTTCGACGGCGATCATCCTCTCCGCGTCCTGGGGGAGCATGCCTGAAAACATCAGGTCTTTAGCGTCGGGATCGGCAGCGACGTAAATTGCTCGCTCGCCGAACCACTCGGGGAGAGCCCGGCAACAGGCAGCAAGGGTTCGAGTCTTACCTGTCTTAGGTCTTCCATAACCCGCTAGCCTTAGGTTATGCGGTGGAGCTTCTGTGTGAATCTTCATATACCTGCTCAAATGTGTAGTGAACGTGGGCAGGGTCTAGGCTGCTCATAGTGGCACCCTTTAGCGTCAGCTGGAGCGCGACGTCAGCCTCAACCCCTACCTCGTGAAGTGACTTCATGGCTGTATAACACGCCTTATGCCTCTCTAGTTCCACGCCATTTTGAATGTAATCCACAGCCAAATCGGGCAGGGTACAAAGGATCCATTCCAATGACTCGGCGGGCCTCACAGGTCGCTCAGGGGCTGAAGGCTTGGGCTGGCACTCTAACCACCACTCGCTCATCAAGGGTTCTGCCCCCGATAGGATGGTCGCCTCTCTCCCAGTCTTCTGATTGAAGGTCCCTGGCATCCTAACGACTCGGGGGAGATCAGTGCAGGCAGTGTCTACAATTGAGCCATAATCTTCACCAAACTGCTTAGCATACCTCCTAACGAATTGCTTTGCCCTTGGCTGCAGCTCAGGCTTCCCAGCCATCATCAATACCCAAAGCTGAACGCCTCTCCCAGAGTCCACATGCACCACGCTCTCAAGCATCCCTTGGTGATCGTTGGCTAGGTCAGAATGCAACCTGTGGGCGAATAATCTGGGGGCAGCCTTGGGTGCGACTGGGTCTATATCGAAGACAATAGCTCTGATCCTCGATACGTCATGCGCTCTTGGCCTAAAGGCTACAGTTTTGTGTAGTGGATTAGCCCCAATATATGCATCAAACTTCTCCTCATTCGCCCACTCTACGAACCTATCCAAGCCCCGCCGAGTCTTGATGCACATCCCAAATTTCCTCCCATCCTTATGCTTGGCGAAGAGGTGGTGATACTCATCCTTGAGAAGGGGGAGGAGATTCCATGTCATATCAATTTGGGTCATCGCCCAGCACCTCCGCGAGCACGCGTCGTACCGCGGGCAAGTCGCCTAGCTCCAGGTGTGTTTGTGCCGCCCGCGCCGCCGTTCGCAGGCACTCTAGCTCGGTGGTACCGGCATCACGATCGGCTCGCAGTGTCGAGATAGTTATGTCTAGGTACTTGGTGTCCGCCTCCAGCGCCGCGATCCGATCCAGCGTGTCGGCTACGATGATGCATCGCTCGCAGAACTCGCGCTCGTCGAGACGCTTGTGGCAGTACAGCTCCCGCAGCCGCTCCACGTCTGGTTCAGTCCTTGGCATGCTGATCCTCCTCAAACTCAGTTGGTAATTCTCCATTCGCCAGGGGAAGTTCATCCTTACTTTCGGGGTGGTGATCCACAGGCCCCAAGGGAGCTGGGGCACATCCTAGGGTGTAGATTAGGAAGCCAGCTAAAGCTAATAGAAGGACGCCAGCAATGATGTCTCGTAGAATATTCATGAGTGCTTCCTCTTACAGATGGGGCATCCTGCCTGAGCCCACATCTTCTCTTTATCATGAAATTCCCAGTAGTGATGATGTCCAGAAATAAATGCATTAGGGAATTCTTTCTTTGCTAAAGCTATTTTTTGTTTTTCAGTCATTATTTAACACCACTTCGCAACAGCAGGGTATAGGCTTAGAAAAAGCACGCTCTGTACCAATTTTTGTATACAGATTTACTGTTTCTAGAAATGCGTAAGCAAATATAACAGCCGCTGAGATTCCAGCTAATGTTGCAGCTAACTCCCATTTACTCATTTTCATACCTCTCAAGGGCATTAGTTTCAGGAAGCTCTAGAATTGACTTTTCCCCGTCACAAACATCGATGTAGGGACAGAGTTGGTTGTAGGTGAGACAATTTGATCGGTTTTGGGGCATAGCTATTCTTGCTGCATAGTCAAAGGCGTAATGCCCCATCATCCCTACGCGTTCTTCAAGCTCATGTTGAAAAGACTCGGCGGGCGATAGAATAATAGGCTCGACAGAGAGCATTTTATTCCCCCATTGCTTCTTCCTCACCTTCGCCATCTTCCTCAAGACAACGATGATGGAACCTGCATAATCTTCAAAGCCATTCGCCTTCGCCAGGAGCCCGTAACCGAGTTCATGCCAGCTTCGGGCCAATGCTCTAGTATATGGCATAAGCGGGGTGGTTTCGGCAAGAGTTTTATGCTGGAGATTCCACGTTCGGCCATTCCACCTAACAATGGCGTCAATCTGCCCGAACAATGTGTGGCCGCCGAGTTCCATCTCTAACGCGACTTCAGTATCGAAGATTGAGATTCCCCACTCTGCTCGGGCTTCTCGCCATAGCTTGAGGCCATATCTAAGCTGAAGTTCTTCTGTCGGAGTGTCCTTCGAGTCTTTTCGCCACTTATCATGCTCGCATAGGTCATGCCACCGATTCCCTAACCGAAGGGCTTTAGAGTTTTGCTCGGGGCCACGCTTGGCTAGATATTGCGCAGCCCAATACGTTGGGCATCGTTCATATGCGAGGATCTGCGATATATTTATGCGCACGGTTTCGCCACCTTTCTCGGATAGTTTGTGGTGCATTATGATATGCATCTTTACATCGTCCGCAATACCACCACGCCCCAGTGAATCCTATCCCTCGCCATTGATGCTTTGAAAAGAAACAAAGGATTTGAGAGATATTTATTTTCATGCCTTCATCTTCGGAGGAGTCCAAAGTTTAGTCTTCTGATTCTGTTTCCACCCCCGCTTATTCAAAACCCCTCGCATAGTGGTTCCACTCTCTCCCACCATGGCGATCAGATGATTCCACTCCAATGCATCTCCCGCCTTCTCTAACTTCTCCCATGCTGGCTCGCCCTTGATTTCAATGTCAGAATGGTCAAAGGAAAGTCTTTCCTTATCCCAAGACATGACATATGCAAACTCATTTTGAGAATCAGCTCCTCTCCCCTTAACCCACTTCCCCAAGATTCTCTTTTTATTATCTCTCGCCTTCCTTGGGTGGAGTCTCAAATGACTATCCACTGCTGCTGAGATCACACTTGACCCTCGTGCTACATAAGTCCCTCCTGTACTCCCCTGGATGGGCTTGTTTTCATGATGGAGGAGGATGATCGCAATGCCCTTATTCGCCACCGCCCTCAGCCGAGTCATCACTTCTGACATCTCCTCAGAGCTATTCTCTTCCCCTCCGTGGAGGGATCTTAGGCAATCTAGAATCAAGAGGTTGGGGAAGGAGATGTAGGGATCTTTAAATATTGCTTCCTCATCTTCTCGGGGTTGAAATAAGAGGGTTTTTGGAAAAACTTCAACTTGAGCTGCTGTTTGTATGGCTGAGAGATCATTCCCCTCAGGGAAGTCTCCATGAAGCTCTTTGGGGACTCTGATATCAAAGGGCTGAGTGGTGTGGAGCATCCTAAAGCAAAAATCATCATTGAACTCTGCGTGGACTCCGGTCAGGAGGTCCAAGGTCTTCGCGACTCGGGGGAGGAAGAAATAATAATCCTCAATGGGGGCATCTAAACCTAGATAAGCAACATGTGCAGGATCTCCTCCAGGGTGGCCTAGGAATGAAATTCCATTAGCCGCCGCGAGTCCAATGGCCCCAGCTAAGACGGATTTCCCCGCTCCAGGATGGCCTGTGAGGAGGAGAATATGACCCTTCCTCACAAACCCAGGCGCGACCCAAGGTGGTGGCTGGACTCTTTTCCAATCTAAAGGGCCTTTACTTGTGAATTTAGAAGGATTTGGACCTGCCATTATCTCTCCTTTAGGCACCCGTGGTCTATTTTTTATGTCTTAGGGGGGTAGTGGGTGTGGCTTTAGAAAGCCACTATACCCATACGTCTACCCCCAAGAGACTAGAGACTTTTTCTTATACCCTTGGGTGGGTGTAAAGTTCCAGGAGAGTTTTTACACCCACGGGGTTGGCACTCCGGTCCAGCCTCTCTCATGAATCGCCGTGGTGAGCCTCTATTCAACGCTCAGGGGCATGCGCAACGTAAGACTAGGATCACACCACCAGCCACCGCAAGAAGAAGGGCAGAGATTAAAAGGATCCAGACTATGATTTCTTCAGTTCTAGGGGACATGGACAAAACTCCTGACAATCCAAACCACAAGGGATGAGAGGATGAGGAAATCAATCATTTTGGTTATCCATTCTCTTAACGAGGGCTTCGAGGATCAGAAGGGTTGGAAGGCCCAACTTATTCCCTTCATCTGTCATTTTGTCAATCTCGCGCTTCCACCTGATGCGTTCATTTTTGGCGCCATTCGCAAACCTCTCGCCAAACATCCCAGGATCTGAGAAC
>Ga0255048_10002223_pt1 | contig 12602 bp, 15 predicted proteins | sample JV7_2_2_MG_FD_183619 | JGI IMG/M metagenome (GOLD analysis project Ga0255048, IMG submission 183619) | Seawater microbial communities from Jervis Inlet, British Columbia, Canada - JV7_2_2 | ecosystem: Environmental > Aquatic > Marine > Inlet | place: Canada: British Columbia | collected 2016-10-06
CGCTGAACCCAGTCGTGGGACGCGGCTCCACACCGGCACAGGCGCTGGCGGACGCCGTTCGACGGCTTCGCGAGGATGCAGAGGTAGACAACGCCGGGTTTTGGGGGCCAGGATGAGTTACCTCAGCCCTGGGACTGAACGATGAGCTACCACCGCGCACTCGGGGCTGGGCCGCTCCCACCGATGACACCGACGCAGCTCTTCGCGCAGGCTGTCGATCCTCACTCGTGGCGCTTCAGTCCTCCGGGTGCCGTCTTCGCCCCATACGGTTGGGGTCCCGACTTCAACATCGGAATGCCCATGAGCTACACACACCACATCGGCTACGAGAAGACGCCGATCCCCGGTGCGCGCCGGAACCTCGGCCCGTACTACGACGTGCTCCCCGGCGTCGGCGGTTCCTGGAGCGGAAGTATGCCCGGCGGGTCGCCCTACGCGACGCTCGCGGGCGTCATGGCGGTGCTCTGATGCCCATGTACGAGAGCCCTGGGTGGAACAAGACTCGCGAGAAGAAGGCCATCGCGCAGATGAAGCGATGGAACAAGGTGCTTACGCGGAAATCAAAGCTCGCTATCGCGGCCTCCCGGCGCGGCGCCTGGACGAGTATGTTTCGCAACTTTGCTTACGCGGTCGAGATGTACGGCGCGATCAGGGACGTCTACGGCGAGAGCCCGTATGGTCCCGACGAGGGGCATTCGATCCCGGAAATATTGGCCTCGGCGGAGGAGGGCATGAGGATGCTCGAAACGGCCTTGGCCTACAGTCTCGACGGTAGGGGCTAGCGGCGGGTGCCTCGGAAACGGAAATCCAGAGCTGCACGCCGCCGCACGTCTCGTGCGCGTCGCGCGACGGGCGAGCCCGCACCTCCGCCTCGGAGAACGAGCAAGGCACCCCCCAAGCCGGCGAAGGGGAGTCCGCGTGAGGCGTACTCGCAGACCAACGAGGAACAGCGCTCGATCGCGGAGTCGCATCGGTTGCTCGCGCAGTGGAAGACGCCGGGGTACACAGCCAAGTTTTCCGGGCGACTGACGAGCTGCATGGGCAAGGTCAACCACCGTAGTCGCGTCGTGACCTACTCACGGCCGCTCTGGGCACGCGCCTCGGTAAAGCAGAGACGCGAAACAGTGATCCACGAGGTGGCACACGCGATCGTGGCCTGCCACCACGGCCGCGAGCCGGGTGTCTCTCACGGCGCGGCCTGGAAGTCGCAGATGCGCAAGATGGGCGTCAGCAGTCCCGCTCGCTGTCACAGCGTCGATCGGACCGGGCTCAAGCGGCAGCGGAGCGACACCATCGCGATCCGCTGCTGCGGCAGGGAGCACCGGGTCACGATGAAGCGGCTGCGCCGCATCATCCTCGGCGGCGCGCAGTGTAAGTGCGGCGGCGGCCGCCTGGAGCAGATTCAGTTCGCCACCCCGCAGGACAGGGATCGTTACAAGCGTTTCCTGACCCCCAACACCCCGGCGCAGGATGTGCCAGTGTGCGGGTTGGAGCGCGGGAGAAGTTAGTGCCGAGACGACGACAAGAACCGGGACTGGACTTCCTCGACGACGTGGTTGACAGCGCCGTGGACACGCTGTTCGACAGGGCGTCGGGCCTCGTGCAGAACTGGCGGGAGCGGCAGCAGGAAGCGCTCGATGACGGGGAAGTCGTCTTCCAGTGCGCGGGCTGCGGCAACAAGTCCGTGAGTGACGGGATGGAGATGATCAACCCGTCTCGCAGGGGGCCCGGAGCGGGGTTCGCGCTGTGCCCCAACTGCTTCAAGTTCGTGTGGGATGCGGCCAAGGAGAAGGTCGCCCGTCTCACGAAGAACACCGCTCGGCGAGCCGGGAGCGCTTCACGCGCCCGCACCGCTCCTCAGCCCACCGGGCGCGCGCCCTGGGAAGTGCTCGGCATCACGCAGAACGCGACGATCGACGAGATCAAGAAGGCGTACCGCGCGCTCGCGATGCGTTGGCACCCCGACCGACTCGGGGCGAGCGCGACCCAGGCGCAGAAGCAGCAGGCGCAGGCGATGTTCCAAGAGGTCACACGCGCCAAGGATGTGATGCTGAGCGTGCGCTCGGCACCGGGAGGCTGAGATGGCACGAAGAACCAGCCGAAGGCGCACGAGCCGAAACCCAAGGGACCGCAGTCACCTTCCGCCCGCGACACGCTTCGCTGTCAGGGTCAGCGAGGGAATGCAGGGGCGAACAACGATTCGCTTCGAGTACAAGACGGCCGGACGTGCCAGCAGTGCTTTTCGGCAGTTCAAGACTGCTGTCGGAGGGACGCGCCGCTCGCGCATCGTGACCATTCATCAGCTCGAAAAGCGCGGCCGCCAGTGGTGGGGTGTTGCCTTCGCCCGTTTCGATACCACGAAGAGGTAGCGTGGACCGCGAGGTCAAATCCCAGCCCATCCGCTTGCTTGACGTCTTCGTCATCGGGCCGCTGATGATTTGGGGTGGTGTCGCGCTCAACGACCGCGGCCGCCGCTACGCCGGGCCCGCCCTCGCCGCGCTCGGGCTCACGACGATCATCTACAACGCGCACAACTACGAGAAGGTGCGCGACCGAAACGAGGTTCGCAGTGGAGGCTAGCGCCCGCTTCGACGTGCCGGTCGGCAGCGTCCCGGACTACTCGACGTTCCGTCGCCACGTCTGGCGCTACAGGGATGAGGACACGGGTCGCGTCGTCAGCGCACCGCCGTGGATGTACTCGGTGATCTTCGAGGACACCGAGGAGGCGGCCATCGCCTTCAGCCTCATCGAGCTGCTCGTCACCCCCCAGGGCACGTCGCCCCCGATGGTCGAGGTGCAGAGGGTCGAGGTCATCACGAGGCGCGGCGAGGACGGCGCGAAGGCGTTCGAGGTATGCTTCGCTGACCTACAGGTGCTTCACCTTTTCTTGGTGATGCTTGCGAGCCAATCTTCGGTGGACGCGGTGTCTCGCCGGGTCGGTGAGTTCTTGATGTGGACACTCGGTTTTCGCTGGGTGTGAAGGAGGAGAGATGCCGAGGACGAGCATGATCTATCCGCGAGTGACAAACGGACGTCAGAACCTCACGCGCGGTTCCCGTGTCTCGTTCTGGCTCAACCCGACGCGGCCAAACTCCCAGATGGGCATGGTCGCCTCTTCGGGGAACGGACGTCCGATCGGCCTGAGCCCCGGAACGTACATTGTGGCGGTGGAGTCGGGCGGTCGGCTTTTCTCCATGGGCTCGGTCGCGGTTCCCTCGGGCAGGGTTATCATGGACTTCGACCTCAAACGGGGGGCGATGATCCGGTTCCGTCGCTCGGCTCGCCGTCGCGCTCAGCGGCGCGGCCGCCTCCGCGGCTTCGGCCAGGCGGAGGAGGTCATCGAAGAGGAGATCGTCACGGCGCCCCCGGCGACGCGCAACACGCTCCAGACAGCCGTCGTCGTCGGTGCGCTCGGCTTCCTCGGCTTCGGGCTCTTCTACGGGCTGACCAAGAAGGGCGTGAGCGGCACCCGGTACTTCCGCGGCGCGATCTAGGAGCATCCATGCTGAGCACTTCGCAGATCGACGATGCTGTCCGCTACAACGGGCGGCAGGGCTACTCCAAAGAGCAGGTGCGTCAGTGCCAGCAGGTGACCGGCGCCGCGAAGGTGGACGGCCTCTGGGGTCCCGTGTCGGTGCAGGCGGTGGCCCGGTGGCAGGCCGAGCACGGGCTGTTGGCCGACGGCAAGGTGGGTCCTCAGACCTACCAGGCGATCGTCATGGAGCTGGAGTGCGACGTTCCGGCGTCCCCGCCGTCCCAGATCGAGATCGGCTGCGGCCTCGCCGCCTACGACCAGTCCGGCTTCCCCGGACACACAGCCGCGGAGGCCATGCGGACTGCGTGGGAGGCCGCCCTGGGTCTCGGGAGCAAGGAGATCCGCTTCTGGTCGAGCGAGCACCTCATCAAGGACATCGGCAACAAGGGCAACAGCTACTCCGAGCCGTTTATGAAGTCGCTCCTGGTCCCCGACGACGTGCGCGTCGGGGCGTGGATCGACGACCCGATCAGCGCCGTCAAGCAGCCCGGCTACGCCGACCGGCTCGTCGCGATGAACGTCACGTCGGCCGCGTTGATGATGAACAAGAGCAACACGCGCGAGCACCACACCCCGTGGGCGCTGCGCTGGAAAGAGGACGACCTCAAGCTCGTCGCTGACCTCCTCCACGCTCGCGACATCGAGATCATCCTCACGGCGTGGCCGCGTCCGAGCAAGAGCCAGATCGACATGATGTGCGAGGACATGGAGCACTTCCTCGACCTCACTGGTGCGGTCGCGTTCGAGGTCGACACCGAGGGCAACTGGACCAAGAAGTTCCTCGACGAAATCTTTGCGTCGATGCGCTCGGCGGCGCAGTACCTCGCCATGCAGATGCGTGGCGCCGCGGGTCCCGACCGAAAGCTGGAGCTGACCACCTACACCTACCACACCGAGAACTCCAAGAAGGCCAAGCTCGCCCCGCTCATGGACCGGCTGCTCCCGCAGGCCTACTCGGTGCGCAACCGCGAGGACGGGCCGGTCGAGTGGAGCGATGCACTCGGGCCGGGCCGCCATCAGCGGCTGGCGCTCAGCCGCGCTCACCAGGCCGCCGAGGCAGCGTGAACGTCCGTGCCGCATGGTGCCGGTGGTGGCGTTCCCGGTGCCAGCTGCCGGAGCCGGAGCCGAGAGTGGCGTTCCGACGCCTCGTGGCGGATGCTGCCGAGCACGTCGATCCCCTCTACGTGCTAACCGACGCGGAGCGGCGCGACGCCGCCCTGGTCTATCTCAACGGAGGACCGGCATGAGCTACGCAGGGCTCGGAATCCAGACCCTAGAGCAACGACGTCGGCGGTTCGCGCAGGCCACGGAGAACCAGCGCGACCTCGCACGAACGCTCTACAATGCCGGCACCGATGCGTATGAAGCGGGCAGCTTCACCGTCGCCATCAGGTACTACATCGACTCGTGGGCCCAGGTGCCCAACCCGGACGTCCTGATCTCCATCGGGCTGACGATGATGCGGCTGGGGCAGTTCCAGGACGCCTCCTACCGCTTCGCGCGCTACCTCCGCGAGAACCCCGACGGCAGCGAGCGCGCGCGCCGCAACGCGACCACCTACCTGGCCGAAGCCACCGCCGCGCTGACGCAGCAAGCCGCCGCCCAGACTCCGCCGGCTCCTCCCCCGCCTCGGCCCCCCGAAGTGTCTGCCGCGAGCGTCGCGGCCGTGACGAAGAGCGCAGCCCAGATCGCTTCGTCGGCGCCCCGCCCCCGTGACCCCTACGCCGAGTCGACAGTCGGCATCTGGGTCGCGACAGGCATCGGCGTCGTCACCATCGCGGGGCTCGGCTGGTGGCTCACCCGGCGCAAGCCAAAGCCCAACCGGCGGCGGCGCAGGCGCAGGTGACCACCGCGGACCGCGTGCGCGAGCAGCTGCGCGAGGAGAACCCCGAGGCGCTCTTCTGCGACGGCTACGACACCGCCATCGTCGGTGTGGGGCGCCGCTGCGCTCAGCCCCCGCTGGTCGTCTACAGCGTCCAGAAGTACATCGACGCGCTCGTCGCGGGCGGCATGACCGAGGGCGAGGCGCACGAGTTCTTCGAGTTCAACGTCGCGGGCGCCTGGATGGGCCCTCACACGCCCCTTTTCCTCTACCTCGCAGACGATGCTGGCGCCTGAAGGCAGCGAGGAGCGCGTCGCCGCACGCGCGGTGCTCGTCCGGTCGGCCGCAGTAGGGATCCGCATCGACGGCATGAGCGCCGTTGAATGGCGCGCGCTGGTGAGCGAGCACATGCCCGAGACCGTGGCCGCGGTCGGCGCTCACGACATGAATTGCATCGTCCGGTTCACGCTCGGCAAGGGCCGCTGAAGACAGGTAGACTGCGGCCAGGGCGTCGCGGAAGCCGCAGGAGAAACCGATGACCAAGTTCTACGCCAACCCCTACTCGGTGAGCGCGCACGGGTTCTACTTCAGCTCGCCCGAAGGCTACGAGCAGAAGGCCGCGAAGAACATCGACCCCGGCTCCGGCGGCCTCGTCGAGGAGTACAGCTTCGACTTCATCGACGGCTCGGACGCGAACCAAAAGCTCTGGAGCGCCATCAGCGGCTCGGGCGGGTTCTTCGACATCGAGCGCTGGTACGAGGAGTTGGAAGGCCTCTCCCTGGAGGACAAGGCCAAGCTCTACTGGCTCTACGACAACGGCGTTCTCGGGTCCAAGGATGACCTCGATGACGCGCTCGCCAAGCTCGACGACATCAGCCTGTTCCAGGGCAGTCCCAAGGACTACGCCCACGACCTCATCGACGACATCGGGGTCGAGGCGCTCAGCAACGCGGACTACTACTTCGACTACGAGAAGTTCGGCCGTGACCTCGCTATGGACATGGACGCCGACGACGAAGCCGACGCCTACTACCTCTCCCTCAGCGACCGAAAACGTGGCGAGGAGTACGTGGACTCGATGGGCAGCGTCGGCGAGCTGGGCAAGAAGACCGCCGAGATGTACTTCGACTACGACGCGCTCGTTCGCGACATGGAGGCGGGCGGTGACATCACCGAGTTCGACTTCGACGGCAACGAGTGGGTGGTGACGAACGCGAACCACGTCTGAGCCATGGACCCTGATGTCGTCGTCGCCGTGCTCCAAGCGTGGGACCGCCGAAAGGTCACGACGAAGAGTGCGGTGCGCGTGCTCCGCGCCTGGGCGAGCGCGAAGGGCTGGGAAGAGGATCGCTGGGGCAACTTCCGCCTACCGGGCGGCGAGCGCTACCACTTCACGAAGCAGCGGATCCAGCGGCAGAAGAAGTACGACGACGGGCGCTGGAGTAACGTCAAGAGCACGTCGCTGATCGACGGGGCCACGTCGCTACTCATCAAGGCGGCGGGAGCTGCCGGTGACGAAGCCGCGCTCGCGAAGCTCGAAGGCGCGAGGGGCAAGCGGCGCGAGAAGAAGGTCGAGCGGCACGAGAAGGCGCAGGCCGAGCGCGTCCGCGAGGCCGTGCGCCAGCAGGCGGCGAAGATGATCGCCTCAGAGATGCCCGTGGAGTTTGCGATGTGGCACGAGACGGGCCGCGGAGGGCCGGCGTTCACGGAGCGGTTCGCGATGCTCCAGGAGCAACTCGAAGCGATGCGGCGCCTCGGGGCGGCATTTCCGCGTGACGAGGAGCTGTTCAACGTCCAGGACCCGCCGTTCGCGCCGATCATCATGGACGTCGGTCCCGTCGAGTGGGTTCAGCCCCAGGACGGCGTGACGTACACCGTCACCATCGAAAACGCGCGGTCTCGCCCCAACACGGCCGTCATCGAAATCGGTGCCACGGGCGGCATCGGGCAGAGGGTCGATCCGATCACGCACGGCACGCGCATGGACGTCCACGGGATGGACCGCGAGGGCGACGCCTACCTGAGCGGCTACATCCAGCGGACGGACGAGGGCGCGCTCGGGGTCCTCTTCTTCCTCGTCTCCAAGGAGAAGCAGCGTGGCGCGGGGAGCCGCATCCTCGACCTCTGGTGCGACCTCATGGAATCCTACGGCTCGGCGAGCTGGATCGCGCAGGCGGTGGGCGACGAGGGGCTCGCGTTCCTGGAGCGCAAGGTCGCCACGGGACGCCTCGAAGCGCTCCGAACACGCGGCCACGACCACCTCTTTAGGTGCCGCGGCGGCCACGGAGCGCGCCAGCAGGAGATGTTCTAGGTGGCGATCGATCCCGGCAGCAGGGTGATGCACGTCGAGACGTCGGACATCGACGAGGGCGCCGAAATCTTCGACTCGACGATCAGTCCCGGCGTCACCATCGGCGATGCATGGATCGACGGATCAACGATCAGACAGGACGCCGAGATCGCCCACGCGGCCCACATTCGCAACTCCCACCTCGGCTACCGGACCCAGGTCGAGCTGCGGTCCGCGCTCGTCAACTGCTACGTCGAAGGGGAAGTGCGAATCGGCCAGGACTGTAAACTCACCGGCTGCTTCATTCAGCAGGGCGCCGTGATCGGAGACAACTGCCAGCTCACGGACACCCTGGTGGGTTCCGGGTGCAAGGTGGAAGAGGGCGTGGTCACCGATGACGGTCCGCTCCACGACGCCCTCAACCCAGGCGACCGAAACAGGCTGCGAGAGTGGAAGCTACACCGTCACGGGCTGCACACGTATCCAGATCCGGGCGGCTCCGAGTACCTCCGCGACATCTTCCGACCCCCTACCGAGAGTCACAACCAGCGCAGCGTCGAGATCCGACCCCTCTACGTGAACGACCGCTCTCGGCTGCGAGCTGCCCTCGACCACGATGAGTGGATCGAGCACGAACACGAACGCCGCGAGACTCTTCTGGAGATGGGCGTGCCCATGACGGACGCCAATCTGCCTCAGTGGAAGAAGCTCGGACTGATCAAGCGGTCCTCGGTCGGGGCCGGAACACGGCTTCTGTACGGCGCCCGCATCATCGGCAGTGATGTCCCAGCCAATAGCCGTATCGGTGAGGACGCGATACTTGCCAACGTCGAGAAGGAGAAGCTGCACGGAGGGGGCTTCAGCGTCCACGACGGCGCCCACGTAACCCGCTCAACGCTCGTCACACCCGCAGCCATCGGAATGCGCGCTGTTGTCGTCAATGTTCGCGCGTTCGGGGCAATCACCTTTGGGGCCAACACCACGGTTGGTACCTTCGACGACACGACGACTGTCGACGGGGGCGCCCGTGTCGGCGAGAGCACCAAGGTTGGCGGGGGCGTTCGTCTCTCGGGCGACTGTCAGGTCGGTAACCACTGCGCCATCGGTGATTTCGCCACCATCGGCATAAAGAGCGAGCTGGGCGATAACGTCACCTTGGAGGCGCGAGTACACATCGCCAGCGACGTGACCATCGGCAAGCGCTCCACGATCGACGTGGGTGCCGCCGTGGGGTCGCGCGCCACCATCGGAAAGCGCGTCACGATCGGTCGCGATTCAGTCGTCGAGGAGGGCGTTCAGATCGGTGACGACGCCGAGATCGCCGCCGCCGCACTCGTTGATCAAGACGTTCCCGAGGGCGGTCGCGTGGGCGGTCGCGAGGCCGCCTCGATACCGGCCGAGATCGTCATCCCCGTCAACGCGAACGCCGAAGCGTGGCTCTACGCGCGGCTCGCCGAGGTCGCGGGTCCCGGCAAGCTCACGCGAGAGAAGGTGAAACGCGAGCGCCCGGAGCTGCTGGAGCACCCGCTGACGAAGGAGCTGCTGCGCACGCAGCCGAAGCCGGTCGGCCCGGAGCTGATCGCGCTCTCGGAGGGGGCGAAGGACGCGACCAAATACCTCGTGAAAATCGTGCCGGAAGGCTGGACCGGGCTCCAGCGAATGGGCAGATCGAACAACGACGTAATGCGGTTCCAGCTGTCCGAGCCCCTGCTCGATGAGCTGGTGGGCTTCGCTCCAGAAACGATGCACGGGGTGCTGGAGAAGGAGGTCTTGGGGTACCTCCAGCGCCACAGCGTCCACGAGACCGCCGACGACCTCACGCTCGGCTGGGTACGGTTCTTCACGACGGCGCCGAACGTCGAGAATCTCGGACTGGTCGTGGTCGAGGAGTTTCAGAGTGACCTGCCGCTTTTACGCTGGGCCATGGGCAAACGGATCGCCCAGATCGACCTCGACAAGGCAGCGCCTTATGCGACAGGTCGAGCCCGCGAAAAAGTCGTCCCAACCCTCTGGACGTCCCACTACGCGACTTCTCGGCCCTTTCTCGTAGCCGCGGCGCAGGAGCTAGACATCGACGCGGCACTTCCCGTTGCCGGGGGCACCGCCCACCAGGGGTCAGCAGACCATATCCCTCAGCACGATTCCACGCTGACGCTGAGGCCGTCGTTGGCGCGCCAAGAATACCTTCCAGGTGCGGAGTCGTTGGCAATGGCGACAGACCTTCCCCGCGCTCTCCATATGGTCGGCGATCTGGTTGCCCAGCCCTGGCGTTACCGCCCGGATGAACCCGAGGCCTTGGCTCCCGCAACGCCCGCGGCCTGGACCATCTTCCTCGCGGTCGCGGCGCGCGAGGCGGGCGACGGGTGGGACCTCGACCCAGAGACGATCACTCCTGAAGACGTCCGCGAATTCTCAGACTGGGAGCCCGAAGACTTCGCCGCCATCGACATCCACAACAAGCTGATGGAGCGGGCAGCGGTGCTCTTCAGCGAGTTCCAGGAGGCACGCAAGCAGGTGTGGCGCAACTTCGTCGTCCAGCTCCACGACCTCTACGAAACGATGCTCGCGTTCGTGCTCGATTGGTCGGCGGGACGCACGCAGACAGCCGACGGTGAGCCCGCGGGCCCTGGCTTCGAGGTAGAGCACGTCGTTATTCCGACGCACCAGATGAAGGAACGCATCGAGTACGCCGGGAAGCCGCCGGTTTACCCCTACTCCAAGCTCTACAAGCGCTTCCAGAGCGCCTCGAAGACCATGATGCCCACCGGGATCGACACCGGTCACACCGGCGGAGACGCGACGGTTCGGCTGCTACGTCCGAACCCCTCCATCTGGAGCGAGGCTTCGTGGTGATTCTGCGGGTTGAGGGATCACGTCACGATCGCGTCGTTTCCCATGATTTCGCTGGGGTGCGGAGCGCTCCGTGACGAGGTATGTCCGTGCCTGTTCTGCGGATTGCAGATCAACTGTCGCAAACGCGCTCGAAAACGAAAGCGCCGGTGCCGCGCGAGGACCGTTTCTGCTAGCCTGGGGCCGAGATGGGGCTTGACTTCCACCGTAGCGATCGGCTCGCGCCGAACCAGGGGTACGAACAGGACATCTCGACGCAACTTTTGCGTATGGGGTGTGCGCTTTGCGGTCGACCACTCCGTGATCCCGTCAGCCTGGAGCGCGGGTGGGGTCCGATCTGCGACGAGAAGCACATGGGCGGGTCCGGCCACGCTCGCGTCTGGAGCCAGCTCGCCGAAGCATTCGACGTCCACGGCGTCGCCGACGCGCTCCGCGAGGCGCCTCGCGTCATCCCAACACGCTGGCGCGAGCCCGTCATCGACCGGGCCAGCGGCAAACCGATCATCCTCTCCGGGCCCTACAAGAAGGGGCAAGAGCTGCCCGACGGGACCAAGGCTCTCGGGGGCGAGATCGAACTCAAGACACGCCCCATTCGGCCGGGCTCGCTCCACGACTACTGGGTCAAAAAGGGTGGCGCTGCCGACGACGAGAACGCCGCGTGGCGCACGAGCCCTGAGACGCGCCGCACGATGGTCTCGAACGGGATCTGGTACGCGAGCCGCGCGGTCACCTACGGGTTCGACGAGGATGTCGTCAGCGCCGAGAAGGTCGATCCCAAGTGGATGATCGTCGCCGCCGTCCAGCGCTTCGCGCGCGCCGTCGGGCTCCCCCGAGCTGCCGATCGGATGACCGAGTTCTACTCCGCCAAGGTCGCCACCCAGGTCCGCACTCAGCGCAAGAAGGCGCAGAAGGCGCAGAAGAAGAACATCATCTTCGAGCAGGTCCCCGCCGACTACCGCGTCGAGCAGTGGGACAACCAGGCGCGTCGCAAAACCGTGATGCCCGTCGGGCCCGGCGTTACGCGCATCCACGCACCGTACAGCCAGGAGTTCAACGACCTCGCGCGCGCCAATCGGGACATCTTCTTCGCGATCGAGGGCGAGAAGGATCAGTGGTCTTTTCAGGAGGCCAAGACCGAAGCCCTGTTCTGGCGCTACTTCCGACAGGAGAACCTGCGCAAGGTCATCAACATCGTCCAGGGCGTTTGGGGCGATCGGGTCTGTATCACGCGCTCGATGCAGACGGTCGAAGACCGCAAGCGGCAGAAGCGCGAGCGCGCGGGCCTGACCGCCGTCCTCGACACGTCCACTGCGACAGTCCGAATGTTCCCACCCGCGACCGCCAAGAAGCTCGTGGCGGCCTCCTCGTTCATGGGGCTCGACAGCAAGGGTAACGAGGTCACCAAAGAGGGCCGTTACCGCATCATCAAGGACAGGTAGTCGTGCTGCGCCACAACCCAGATGACGAGCTGGACCTCGAAGCGCTGTTTGAAAGCGGCGTCCCGGAGATCGAGGGGGGCGACCTGCTGCCCCTCCCGTCGATGCCGCTGCTCGAACAGGAGATCCCCGAGACACCTCCCGCCGGCCCTCCCTCTCAAGAGACGGGCGAGGTCACCGAGATCGCCCCCGAGATCGACCCCATCCGCCGCGGGGACATCGTTCAGATTCCGGGCGGCAAGAAGATGAAGGTTCAGTGGGTCGATCCGCGAAAGAAGCGGCTCGGCGTCGGGCTCAAGCGTAAGAGCAACTACCTCTTCTTCTCCTTCGAGGAGGTCGAGCGCGTCAGCGGCAAGAAGGTCGTCAAGGAGCGGGACCAGGAGCGGAAGAAGGCCGCCAAGGAAGAGGGTCGCGATCCGCCGCCCCCGAAAGACGTGCCGCCGGAGATGCCGGACCTCCCCATCAACCCGGACACCGGCAAGACCTGGCTGCACCCCTACCAGATCGACAACGTCGAGTTCCTGGTCCGGCATCACCAGCGCGACATCGCCAAGCGCACTGCGGCGGGCTTCGCCAAGGGCAGCTACGTTCGCATCACCAGCGGCCCAGACGCGGGGGCTCACGGGCGAATCTTCTGGATCGGCAAGAGCAAGCAGACCGGCAAGCCTC
>Ga0255048_10002224_pt1 | contig 12600 bp, 15 predicted proteins | sample JV7_2_2_MG_FD_183619 | JGI IMG/M metagenome (GOLD analysis project Ga0255048, IMG submission 183619) | Seawater microbial communities from Jervis Inlet, British Columbia, Canada - JV7_2_2 | ecosystem: Environmental > Aquatic > Marine > Inlet | place: Canada: British Columbia | collected 2016-10-06
ACAACTAGATCCAACTTTCTCAGAAATTACCAAAGATTCCTTACCGGAATTGGATCATATCGATCTAACGTCAGCAGGTAATCCCGATTTGTTGATGAAAGACGCACGAAACCAGAAGATGCTGCAGTACTTACAAATGATGCAGTCCCTTCCTACTGTAGACCCTATGGCCGTACATAAGTTCTTTGTGCTTGTCCTAAAAGAAGCAGGCATAGACGGCATAGAACAGATTTTAGCATTACTGGAGCAACCTACCGGCCTCATTATGCCGGAGATGGCAGCTTCAAGCGGGCTTCCACCGATGCCTGACAACCCAGAGGGTGTTCAGGCCAACGAGAAGCCATTAAGTGTCCCACAACCTGGTCCTAACCGGTGAGTGAGGATGTTAAAGAACTCGTCCAGTCATTTGGCTGGAAGGAAGTAGAGGAGAAGTTAAAGGAGAAAAAGAACTCCGCGCTCAAACTCCTCTGCGGGGAAGAGAATCATTTAAAAGTGATTCGTTACCAAGAGCGTATACGGGCAATCGATGACATGATTCGATGTCCACATCAACTCATAAAGGAGGGCTAAATGCCTAAATCTAAAGGCAAGAGCAAAGGCGGGGGCATGGTTCCCGGTCGGCGCGCTGTCGGAAATCAAATTGTCACTAACCGTGGTTACGGTGGCGGCAAACAAATGAAAGAATTAATAGGGGCCAAAAAGGTTTCAGGCCCGAAAGGTGCGAAGTAATTTATGCCTGATGAAGAGGTCCAGACTAAGGTCGAGGATGTCCAAGAGGAAGAGGCTCAAGAGGAGGCTAAGGCCGACGAGGAGCCCGATCAACTAGAAGAAATAAGATTAGAACTAGCAGAACTCAAGAAATCTAACGGTGATCTTGAAGCGAGATACAAAGACATATCCGGGAAACTTACAAGAACACAACAGGAAAACTCGGAGTTTGTTAAGTTCATAAAAACTAAAACTATTCCAGAGGAAAATAAGAAATTTGAAGACCGCTGGGAAGATGATCCGCAGAAGGCGGTTCAGCACGAAGTCACGGAAAATATTAAAGGCACAGAGCAAGAGATCGCAAGATTAAACGCCACAAGCTGGATGACAGCAGCTATTCAAAGAGACCCTGAGAAATCAAAGTATCGTGAAAGGGCAATTGAATTATCTATTGAACATCCATCTTTGTCGTATTCAGAGAATGGAATTAACAGATTACTTGATCTAGCCGAAGCCGATGACATGAGAGAGGAACTCAAGAAAGTGCGATCAAACAATAGGGCTGAAGGAGAGAAGACTAGAGCGTACACCGAATCGTCAACTCCAAGAACTCCCCCTAAGCCTAAATTGAAAGCTACTGCCGAAGAGGCAAGAGTAGCCGAACAACTTGGTGTGAAGTTAGAAGACTACTTAAAACAAAAAGAAAGGATCGGTCGTGGAATTATTCAAAACTAAGAAAAAACGCGGTCGTCCCAAGAAAAAGATCGAAGAGATCAAAGAGGATGAATTCCCCGAAGATGCTGACATTGAAGTCATGGAAGCTGGTTTAACCCTTCGTGGTCCTTTCTCACTTAAAAGTTTCGGGATCATAGAAGACCCGATGAAACAGTATCGATGGGTTAACCCCCTTAGGATTGATGAACGAAAGCACAATGGTGGTTTTAGATTTGTCAAAGGGAAAAACCCTGATGGGACGGTTCGGACAAAAGGCAACATGGTTCTCATGGAGCGTTCTTCAAGAATAGCTGATGAACGGACTAAAATGAAAATGGAGGCTGTGGCAAGGCAGACTTCTACGTCGAGAGAAGATTTTGATCGGCGGATGGAGGAATTAAGCCAAAAGCATGGCCGTAACTTAAATTAGGAGAACACATGGCAACTATTAAAAAGTCAAGCATTGGTGTTTCTCATACGATCTCGGGCAATAGTCCGCAGATTGTATACCATCAAGAAGGGGCCGCAGTATTTGATGGCCTTTACTATGGTGGTCCTTCTTCGGGTGGGTTTCGCAAGGGATGTTTGCTTTATGTCAATAGCTCTAATGCGCTAGAACCGATTCGTGGAGGTACTGGTTTTGAAGCAACCGGCGCAGATGCGGCGATTGCTCGAATCATTGGGTTTGCAGCTGAACCTGCAACTCAAACCAATGCCAATGAACTAGCAGTATATGCTGCCAATGCAGATAACGTATTTTATGGAAATGTCGTAAGTACAACCTCGGGTGCAACCTCAACGATTTCGCTTGTTTCGGTAAGTGAAGCCGCGGGGGCATCTATCAACGCTACCGGTTCGCGTGTCTACGTGAATCCAGTTGGCTTTGGTGCGGCATCTTCGGTATTTCGCATTGTTGGTAAACATCCAGATGACGCCTATGGTGACACGAACGGTCGAGCACTGTTCCAGATCCTTGGCTCAAGAAGCATTTGGACCTAAGGAGTAACCAATGACAGTATTAAGAAATAATTTTGGTGAACTCCTTGAGCCTGGTCTAGCTACCGTATTCTTTCATGAATTCGATAGATATGATCCGGAATGGAAGAAAATCCTTAAAGAAAAACAATCCCAAAAGAAGTTTGAGGAAGAACTCCTCGTAACCGGATTGGGGATCATGGGAACTAAGACTGAAGGGTCTTCGGTTTCTTTTGAGGATATCTCTCAGGGGTTCAAACAAACATACACTCACGACACGTTTGCGAAAGCCATTAGAATCTCGCAGGAAATGTACGAAGATGATCTCTATGGGATCATGACGGACATGACTGTTTCTCTCGCTCGTTCTGCTATGCAGCGCGAAGAGGTCTCAGGTGCGAACATTCTAAATAACGCTTTCTCAGGGACTGCGGGATCAGATAGTAATCAGTTGATTGCTTCCGATCATAACCTAAGTGTGGGTGGAACTCAATCTAACGAACTATCAACGGCATCCGTTGATTTAAGCGTTGCTTCCTTGCAAGAAGCCATCGAAGTGATTGAGAACACCAAGGATGAGCGCGACTTAAATGTGGCACTTCGTCCCAAACTTTTAGTGGTTCCGACTGCATTGCAGTGGACCGCGAAAGAGTTGTTAGGTTCAGAGTACAAACCAGAAGTAGCGAATAACGATGTAAATGCACTTATGGGTAAAGGATTGCAGTTTACTGTAAACCATTATCTTACCGATGCAGATGCATGGTTCTTGCTTGCCGATGAACACAAACTCTGTCGTTTCAGTCGTACCCCACTTAGTTTTTACAAGGGGAATGACTTTGACACGGACGATGTGAAGTTTAAGGCAAGAATGCGCTATTCAACTGGTTTCTCTGACTGGCGCGGAGTAACAGGAAGTGCAGGCGAATAATGGCTAACACAAGATGGGAAAGCGCTATCATTTCAAAGGGTGCTGTGTATGCGGCTGGAACAACCAACTTTAAGTCAAAGCTTGGTTCAGCGGCCACATCACTCCCAACCGGTGTTATTAAGGCAGGCGTTGGCTTCGGTTTTGAAGCCGGTGACGCTAAGTTGTTTGCTGCTGGAACCTATATCGGTTCTGGTGCGGCGACGGCAGCGATTGTTAGCACAGGGCTAACTACTGTTCATAAGGTTCTTATGAATCTTTATGACTCGGCCTATTCTGGAGCAACGCACAATTCGGCTGGCTTTTGTCAACCGCAACATGCGACCGGAACGCCTGGGAGCTTTTATCCTACGGTTGTCTATATTGCACCAGGGGCTGCTGTTAACTACACATTAGGTGTAGGAGCAGCTGCAACTTGGGCTTGGTTGGCGATTGGAGCATAATGCCTAAACTTATTCCAGTAGAAGGTGGTTGGAATGCCGTAGGTGCTGCAACAGGAACCTATATTGGTTCTGGCGCTGCAACGGCAGCTATCGTTTCAACTGGTCTTGTCACTATCCAAAAGGTGTGGATGCAGAGAAACGTTTCTGCGTATTCTGCTGCAACAGCGGATATAGGCTCTATGCCTAGACCGTGTCTTGCAGCCGGTACGACTGGAAGCTTTTACCCGACAATCGGATTTATCGATAAGGGTGCAGCAGTTAATCATACGCTTGGTGTTGGCCCAGCTGCGGCAACGTGGCACTGGTTGGCAGTAGGGCTATGATTTTAGCGGGTACATCAAAGATACACGCTGAAACGTTCGGATCAGCTCTCGGGGGTAATGCCCCCGAGGGCTGGTCCTTTTTGGTGGGGGTTTCTCCAGATAGCGCCGGACAGATAAAGAAGCTCCGAGAAAAAGGCGTCAAAGTTGCAGCATACTGGATCGGTTCAGACTCTGCTTGTGCAGTTCAGGACCCTAGCTATCGAGCTAATGTTCCTGAATGTGACATCCATTTGGGTGTGCATGAGAGGATTCAACAAGAACTTTCCATGTGGGGCGTTAAGTCCAACGTTGTCTATCCGTGTGCTCGAAACTATTCTGACGGGGAGCCTCCACCTGATAATAAATGTGTGGGGGTGTATATGCCTCATACAGGGTCACTCTACATGTATAAACAATGCGTACAGGTGGCCAAAGAAAACCCCGACCTACCGTTCTACTTTTATGGAATGGCGGGTTATCCTGGACTACCAGATAATTGTATAGACGGTGGCCGTATAAAGCCGGAAGACAGTCCTAAAATATCTGTCATGCTAAGACTTTGTGAGCATGACGGCTTTCCCGTGGGAGGGATTGAGGCCAAGATGCGTGGTTTGCACGTCATTGAAAACTTTCCTTATCCAGGGTTCTTACATGCTAAGAATTTAGATGACGTTAATAATTACTTACAATCAGACATTCATGACGGCGATCAAACCGATTGGCCCGCATGGTACAGAGAGCAATGTAGTCCCCAGCGTTTTAACGAAAACGTGAGGAAGCTTTGCGTATAGCTAATTTCATTTTGCATTCATGTATCCGAGCCCATAAAATAGGCTGGGAGATGCGTCGCCGGGGGCATCAGGTTATTCTTTTTAGTGAGAATCTTAACTACGTTCATCCGTGGTTTAAATATGATGTTGCTGTTAAATTGTATGCAACCCCCGATGGGGACTTTGTCTACGATCAGATCCGTCAAGCCGTTAAAACACTTGACCACATGATCGACGTTTACCACATTCACAACGAGCCCGATTGGCTAGTCAACGTTGTACGCTCCGTGACGGATAAACCCATTGTATATGATATACATGACATGAAGTCTATTAGGGAATATGTTGTAGACGAATGGGAAGAGAAGGCTTTTAAAGACTGTGATGCGTTCTCAGTTGTTTCCAAACGTTATAAAGACCTTGTCAAAGAACGTTCCAACAAACCGGTAGAAGAGGTTCTAAGCTGCGTTAATAAAGAATTCTACCCCCTTAATCGATGTAAATTACAACACAACGGCATTGTCTATGAAGGCGGCTTAAAGGGTTCCCAACCCCAAACGGAGAAGTGGAGAGAGTTTGATTGTAGGTATTGGGCGCCGACGTTTAACGACATCTTAAAAACCGGCACACCTGTATGGGCCTATCGCGGGAATACGGTATCAGACGTTTCTGAATACGGAAACTTCGGCACGATGATTATGGGGCCCCTTCCTTATCATGCGCTTGTTAATAATCTTACAGCCTTTGAGGCTGGATTGGTAGGAAGTCCACAACCAGATCCCATGTTTGATGGAGCCTTACCCAACAAACTATTTGAATATATTGCAGCGGGGTTACCAATATTAGCGTGGAACGCAGGTGACTCGGTTAATGAATTCATCTTAGCGACCGGGACAGGCGCGGTACTTGATAACCTAGAAGAAATACCAGACGTTTTAAACGAATTTAAAAAGATGAATATGCGGGATCACGTGTGGTCTTTGCGCCACTACTGGTCCATGGATTCCCAAGGGGAAAAGGTAGAGAATCTTTATAAAAAGATTACAGGGGAACCATCTATAAGAAAGTCGAACGGGAAGGAGGAAAATGCGCACAGCTCATATTAGCCTCCACGGTTGTATTCGTTCTCACAAAATGGCGTGGTCACTTAAACAATTAGGCTACCCGACGCATTATATTTGTAACCGGATCTCTCCTGCACATTCAGGAGACGGATACGATACGATCCAAACCTTCGTTCCTGGTGATGGGGTTCCTGACGTAAAACAACTCCAGAACTCTGTTAAACTTGTTGAGCCGTATGTAGATCTGTTTCATGTTCATAACGAACCCAACTGGATGTTTCGGGCGGTTAAGGAAGTTACTAAGAAACCGGTTGTATTTGACATTCATGATTGGTCTTCATTAAGACAACACGAAAAGCCACACGCAGATGAAATCCGCGAAGAAGAATACGCTTTAAAAAACGCTGACGCTTTTGTTGTACCGTCTCAAGGTTACTATAATCGGTTACCAGACGATAAACCCAAGGCTTTAGTATACTCTAAGGTGCCTACTTGGTTGATGCCCAGTAACAAGGAGAAAAAGCACCCAGGACTAGCGTTTGAGGGCGGGGTTAAGGGAAAAACAAAGTTTAAATACAACTTTCGTTATAGAAATTGGGCAGAATTCGCTCAAAAAGCAGTTAGTAATTTTCCTAACGGAGATAAGTTTACCTTTTATTCCGCGAACCTAGGAGAGGATTGGTCAGACTACGAAAACGACAAAATCCAGATCTCCGAGCCAATTGTATACCCACAACTACTTCATCAATTGTCGTATCATACTGCGGGGCTTGTGGGTGCCCCGTACGAATTAGAAGACTTTAAAGATTCCATGCCTAATAAACTCTTTGAGTATTTGGCAGCTGGAATTCCCTGTGTGGTGATTAACTCACCAGAAGCACAGAAATACGTAGAAGATCATAACGTAGGGGTCGGTATCCAAGACGCATCCGAAGTGCGAGGAGCACTGGATAAGTTGAAGGATTACAAACCTAATCGTTGGGAATTTACCATGGAGGCTGAGATTCCTAAACTTTTAGCTTTGTATGAGGAGGTCATGTGTACCGTCGTCCCAAGGGATATAGACCAGGTGGGTTATAATGCCAGCCCACCGATTGCATAAGCATTGTACTTACGGAAACTGTGGCAATCCTCACAAGGGCCGAGGTTTCTGTAATAAGCACTACGCTAGATTTTTTAGGTACGGAGACCCGGGTATTGTCAAGAAACGTCAAGACAATGATCCGATTGAGTACAAGCTCGTAAAAAACGTCACAGTAGACAAATCAGGGTGCTGGATATGGCTCGGGACCATAAATAGCCAAGGCTATCCGTCCGTGTGGAGCAATGGGCCCAAGGCTGCGCACAGAGAGATGTATTGTCTTATCAGGGGAGACATTCCCGATGGTATGGTTCTAGACCATTTGTGCCGCGTAAGGCACTGTGTCAACCCCAAACATTTAGAGCCAGTTACTAATAAGGAAAACATTCTTCGGGGGAATAGTTTCTCCGCGAAAAACGCAAAAAAGACTCACTGTAAGAGGGGGCACGAATATACAAAGGATAATACCAAGACAGTAACTAAGACAATAACGTACCGTCTTTGTAAGGCGTGTTGTTGTGAGGACAGGAAATATGTACCGGAGACCTAAAGGATATCGTCCCAATGGAGAGTTGAGAAGGTGTGACCGGTGCGGGTTTGTCTTCCGCTGGATTCAACTAAGACTCCAGGACGGTCTCTGGCTTGACCAGGAATGCCTTGACCGAGAGGTACGCAGGAGAACCCGTTGACCGTTCAGGAAATCATTGATCGCGCTAAAGACGATTTCGACCAAACCGGGGACGGAACGTTTTCAGACACGCAACTTCTCGCTATTTTTAACGAGGGCTATACAGACCTTTGTCGAAATACCGAGATGTTAGATAAGCAGTCTGAAGTTACGATGTCTGCGCTTGATGGTGTGTTAACGATTCCTTCCGACTTCCTACACGCTCGTCAAACGAGATGGTCCTATAACACCCAGTTATATGCCAAGTCTCATAGGATACTTGATTACGACCAAAGAGACTGGAAGAACGAAGTCGGCACACCTGAGTATTCAGTTTATTTTAACTTCGATCAAATGCGGCTTAAGCCTATTAATAGCGCAGCCGGGACTGTTACTTTTCGTTACACCTACATCCCAGCTGATTTAACAGTGTCTGATAGTCCTGCGATTCCGTTGGTTTATCAGGAAGCTTTAGTTGATTTTATCGTCGCGCAAATGTTTGTTATTGTTAAGGAATATAACAACGCCAACGCTTATTGGGGCAATTACCTTAAACGTCGCGCACGCGCGAAACGTCAGTCAAGAGACGGTCAACGCACACCGGACACTTTAACGACACAGAGACCGGTAAATGTATTTTCATACCCCAAGTGGGATCAAGGATATAGAACTAAGTGAACTGGGGAACGATCAGAGACTTAGCTCAGGTTAAGTTGCAGGACTCAGGAAATAAGATATGGACAGACGCCCAACTCTTAAAGTGGGCTAATGAGTCCCTATCAGACCTAATCATTGGATCAGAGGGCAACACCAAGTATTTCAGGTTTGAGGGGGAGTCGGGGACCAGGGCATACGATCTGCCGGAAGACTTATATGAAATCCGATCTGTAAGAGTTAACGGAAGAAAGATATTCGGTAAGACTTCTGAGGAACTTGAGGACTTAGACAGGACTTACCTCGTCGCCCTAGGACGGCCCGATTGGTATTACTTAGACGGAATTAATCAAATAGCTTTCCACAAGATCCCTTCATGGACTGATTCTAAAACGACGTTTGATTCAGAATTAGGTGTACTGGTTAACGTAGATGATGACTTTGAAGTATCTTCAGAGTTCGGAGTTACAACTGAGATCCTAGATGATTCTGGGTCTGAGCGATACCTCGTTCACCCCTTAGAGGGTGCAGTTATAGACTGGGACTCGGAACCTTACGTTATTGATATCTTTTATTCATATAAACCAGCCAGCATGTCGTTAGATACAGATACCCCCGACTTACCCGGATACATGCATTACGCGGTCCTTTATGGATGTTTAAAGGAAGCTTTTGCCAGAGATGGCCAAGGCCAAGACGAGAACGCAGCAGAATTTTATACACAACGTTACAAAGAATTAGAAAAGGAATTCTTCGGCCGTAGCCGGGAGTTCGACAGGGGCCAGGATCAGATGATCTCGATGCAGCCTCCATCTTGGGGTTCTGACCAAGACTGGCGCATCAGAGTGTTCCCATAGGAGAGACATGGCAACAACCATTAAAAAATCGCTGATCGGCAAAGAGGATATCTTTACCTCTGTTGCGGCTTCACGGACGTTTTCAAGGGATACGTCAAGCGGGGGGTCTACGACCCTTAACGCGTACGCTGCAACTCATATACCGATCTTTAACGCTACAGGGTACTTTCAGGCTAATAACGTAGAACGTGGCTTAAATGACATCATTACCCGTTATTTCTCGGATGAGCATTCTATTGCCACTACAGCTGCGGGGCTGGGCGTAGGAGACCATTTTAAGATATTTGGGTTTATCAATGCAGCAAATGCAACAGACTTTCAATCTGCCGCGAGTAATCAGTATCTAGCAGATGGCCACGTTAGGATGATTATTCCCAACGGAACCACGACGATGGCCACACCCCTTTCCCTGCCAACAAATTCAAAGTGTTTCATCTTTGGTAACGGTCCTGGATCTATTATACGTGCATCAAGCACGATTCAAACCTCTAGAGTTATCTCGCTTGCTGGATCAGTTGGTGCCACCTCTTCTTCTCTAACCTCCCAAGCAACCATTGCTACGAATACGGTTGATGTAACGTCGAGCGCAAACTTTTCGGTAGATGACTGGATTATCGTCTCTAACGGGACGTATAGCGAGATGCAGCGCATTAAGTCGATTGCGGGCAATACCTTAACTATATTCGGTCAGATGCGCTCTTCTATCGACCAGGGTGCGGGTTCAGGGGCTACAGTCGTTTATCCTGCTGAACTTCATTTAGACAATCTAACAATTGATTTAACTTCTGCGACACAAGGCCGTGGTATCGCGGCGACTTACCTCGTTAACTCTTATATTGGGAAAGGCGTTAAGATTACTGGCGCTGCTAATGAAGGCATTCTAGCCCGAAAAGCAGATCAAAACGTCTTTGATGCCCAAATTGTCGAGGCAATGGATTCCACGGCAGGTAAGGGCTACGGTGTTAGGATAATTAACGGTAACGACAACCGTGTTAGCGGCCTGTCGCAGGGCATTAATAAACACTCTTCTGAAGCTAACGGCGCTAACAATTTCATTCTAGGTGCTCAGTTTCGTGACGGATCAGCGGCATCAAATATGTCTACTTCCCGTGGGGAAGAGATGTTGTTTGGGCAAGATGCTATACCAGGTCAGACCATTAATTTAGGGGTTACCTTAGCTGCAGGTGTGTTCTCGATTACAGGAGCAGATGGGGCTGCGTTATCAAGCGCAAATCCGGGCTATGTATGTGTTCCTTCTACCACGGCTGGTCAGAACGTTACTTTAAAAGTGACTGCTCCGCAGTCGTTTAATGACGATGCTCACGCCTCTTCGAGTCTAGCGAGTCTAGGATTCGGGATTACCGAGACTGTTGCCTGGGCACAAGACGCCCCATTCTTTCTCTATGTCATCAACAGAGCCAATTCTAACATTGATGGGGAGGACGGAAGTTCCGTCTTTGCGATGGCGAGAAACTTTGCCATGAATACTTCTCCGTCTGCCGCTGGAAATATCGGTGATAACGCAACGATTGCGGCAACAGATGACCAAACATCTATTGTTGTCATGCAAGATGTTACAGTAGCCAACTATACCTCTTTAGGGACCATGATGGTTGGTGCTTTAAGAATGCAGTGGTCTACGGTAACGGATGATTGGACCGTTCAGGCCCTAAGCGCAACAGATGGTATTGGCCAGCACGCTATGGACAATGCGTGGAATACAGACTGGAACTTCCCACAGAATCAAAATGGAGCAACGGCCGGGTCGAGTTTTTTAACTGATATTATTGAGTTCACAACCGAAGGGTATTCTTACCGCATAAACAGGGATGGTAGCTGTACTATCTTGATTTACTGGACAGGCGACGGTGGTGGAGACGGATCAACTGGATCAGATGCTATTGTGGCACTCCCCTATGGTGTGGAGACAACGTTCGCTAGCCATTCTTTGGGTGCTGGATGGATGAACTCCATTGGCGCAACTAACCAGTTCTTTCTTGCGGAAGCGATTAATGCTGGAGAATCAAGATTTAAAATGAGGGAATCTGGCGGTGGTTACGTCCAGTTTAGCGACTTTTCTAACGGCGGAAGAACGGTTGTTCTTACTGGGAGGTTTTTCGTTTATTAATGCCTGGATTTAGTCCAATCAAGTTCTTTAAAGGACTTCGGCAGAAGCCGACAGCAGACACCACCGATGGTTTGGTGCAGTGTCAGGGTTTATCTTTTGAGAAAACGGGGTCACTACGTGCAGCTAAAGCCGATGACACAACTATCAATTATAGTGCTACTGTTCATTCTCTTGGGTTTGTTGGGCTTGCTTCTCCTGGGATATTACTCGCTGGAGCAGGCAGCGCGCTTAAGCGGGGTCCTAGTACCTTAAGGACCTATACCAAGCAGAAGATGGACTTCGCCTCCCATTCCGGGAGGGCTTACATCACCAATGACGTTGATGGGATGTTTGTCTACGAAGGCACAACCCCGATGTTTAGGTGTGGGGCTACCATTCCGACTACCCAAGCTGCGGCGACAACCGTTGGAGCTGGGTCATTTAACGGAGCTTATAATATTAAGGTTACGTTTGTTAACCAAAACGGCTTTGAGTCTAACGCAAACGCCTCTATCGTTGTGGGGGGGGCGTCTTCCAGCCTCATTAACGTATCTAGCATCCCAACCAACTCAAATGCCTCTTACGACATTAACTCACGCAAGATATACATACAGGGGGGGACGGACCCGTTCTATTCTGATTATGTGCATATCAAAACTTTATCGGACAATACGGCGGCTACTGTCGATGGACTCGATACCTCTGACGTTGATACGTCCACGATATTGGAAACGGACAATAATCCTCCGCCGGATTTTAAACAAATCGAAGAACACTACGGAGTAATCTTTGGTTCGGGACACACGAAGAACTTTCTGCGATTTTCAAAAACAAATAAAGCTGAGCAGTACCCGACGGCCAATTCCATCCTTGTTTCGGAGTCTAATGACCCGATTCAGAAGATTGTTAAGTGGAATGATTCGTTCTGGGTGGTTACGCGTGAAACAGTGTTTGAGATCATTGGTTCGCCTGGTTCTGGGGATTTAGTCACAAACTTCTTCCCCAAAGACACCCAGTCTCAGTACGGAACCACAGCGGTAGAATCAGTCGTTCCTACACCTTACGGACTCTTCTTTCAGTCTGAGATCGGTTTTATGGTCTTTGATGGCCAGAGATCTCAAATATTCTCAAATGATATTCAGGACTTCTGGGATGCGCGAAATGAGAACGACAACCCTGAGTCTCGAACGATAGGTGGGTTTCATGATGACAAACTTATCTTTTCAGTCGCGAGTGGAACGTCAGAATACCCTAATAAATTAGCTATATACGACTTTAGAGAAAAGACATGGAGTACAGATGTTGGGAGCTACAGAAGTTTTGCAAGCGATAG
>Ga0255048_10002227_pt1 | contig 12593 bp, 13 predicted proteins | sample JV7_2_2_MG_FD_183619 | JGI IMG/M metagenome (GOLD analysis project Ga0255048, IMG submission 183619) | Seawater microbial communities from Jervis Inlet, British Columbia, Canada - JV7_2_2 | ecosystem: Environmental > Aquatic > Marine > Inlet | place: Canada: British Columbia | collected 2016-10-06
ATCGCTCAACATTTGCAACTACTTGATATTTAAAGGTACAATTTTGTCGACATTTCTTACAAGAAGCAGCAAATGTTGAGCGATCACACAAGCCACGGGGCCGTAAATCTTTGATTGCGGGTACCTGTGAGGCTGTTGGCACAGGAATTGCTTTTTATACTCTGCCCAAGCGAAGTGTAACTGCACTTGGTAACACAAAAACGGCCACTTACAGGATTTAGACGCCAGAAGAATAATAATTATAAAAACAAGAAGATCCGGATCCAATAATAATAATATATCTGTAGCCGGTTACCTTATTCGCAGTTACCTCTCTTAATAATAAAAAGAGAAATTAGCCCCGCAGCTTCGCTGCGGGGTTTTTTATTGAGCCTGCACTTTGCATCGCTTCGAGTGTCGAATTAGCGTTACCATCTAGTCCACTGCAGGGCAGGAACGACGATGAACAAAATACTCGCTTTACTATTTATCGCAGTCGCTGCGATCTCGTATGGGCAGCAAGCCAAAGCGGAATCTGACGACGCCGCCGTTTACGCGGCAGCTCTTGCAAACCCGGCACGCCTCGAAGGCGATCGGGACCGCGATGCCGGTCGCAAACCTGGCGAGGTACTCGAGTTTTTCGGTATCGCACCGGGCATGACCGTACTGGACATGTTTTCGGGCGGCGGCTACTACGCCGAAATCATTTCGCACGTAGTCGGTAAGGACGGGCATGTCGTCGCGCATTCGAATTCCGCCTATCTCAATTTCGTCGGTGAGGAATTCAAGGCGCGTCATGCTGAGGGCCGCCTGCCGAACGTCGATGTGCTGATGGCCGAGAACAACGAGCTTGAGCTCGATGCGAATCATTTTGACGCGATCATGATGGTGCTCTCATATCACGACACTTTCTGGATCGCCCCCGACCGTGGCTGGCCGGAAATTGACGGTCCGAAATTGCATGCCGAATTGCTAAAGGGATTGAAACCAGGTGGTGTACTGGCTGTTATTGACCACGCTGCCGAGCCAGGTTCGCCGCATGAGAGCGGTGGCACGGTGCATCGTATCGATCAGGCCATCGTGATCGCCGACCTCGAGCTAGCGGGCTTTGTACTTGCGGCGGAGAACGATTTGCTGCGCAATCCCGAGGACGACTACAGCCTGGGCGTATTCGACCCCAGCGTTCGTGGCAAAACCGATCGCTTCATGCTCCTGTTCAGGAAACCTGAGTGATGCGGCGTACCTGCCTGGTCGCTTTAGCGCTGCTACTGACGGCCTGCGGCAGCCAGCCGGAAGATTATGCCGAGGCAACCATCGCGGAGCTGCACGATCGCATGCAACGCGGCGAACTCACTTCGGAGCAGCTCATCGGCTGGTACCTGCAACGCATCGAGGAGATTGATCGTGCGGGACCGACTTTGAACGCGATCATCGAACTCAATCCGGACGCGTTGCTGACTGCACGGGCACTTGACGAGGAGTGGCAGGAATCCGGACCACGCGGACCGATGCACGGCATACCCGTCGTACTCAAGGCCAATATCGACACGGCCGACCTGATGCATACGACAGCGGGCTCGCTTGCGCTACAACAGCACATACCGCCCGAGGATGCGTTCATCGTCGGTCAATTGCGCGCTGCGGGTGCCGTCATTCTGGGCAAAGCCAATCTTTCTGAATGGGCAAACTTTCGTTCGGACAGGTCGTCCAGCGGATGGAGCAGTATCGGCGGCCAGACACACAACCCCTACGACATCGCGAGAAATCCCTGCGGTTCGTCCAGCGGCTCGGCCGTGGCAGTTGCTGCGAACCTTACCGTGGTCGCTATCGGCACAGAAACCGATGGCTCCGTCGTCTGCCCGGCGGGCGCCAACGGCGTGGTCGGCATCAAGCCCAGCCTGGGATTGATCAGCCGTAGCGGCATCATCCCCATCGCACATAGCCAGGACACCGCCGGACCGATGGCACGCACGGTTCGCGACGCCGCCATCCTGCTCGGCGCAATGACCGGCACTGATGCAGCCGACTCGCTGTCCGTTGCGTTCGGGGAGGCGCCGGCCGACTTCACTGCTAATCTAGCGGCAGACGCACTGAATAGTAAACGCGTTGGTGTGATTCGCTCCTACTACGGCGCTGACAGCAATCCTGAGGTCGAGGCAATTCTTGCCGCCAGCATTGCCGCGCTGCAGGCACAGGGTGCTGAGATCGTCGATGGAATCAGTCTGGAGATAGACGGCATGTGGGATGCCGAAGGCGTCGTGCTCGATTATGAATTCAAGGCAGACCTGGCGCTGTACTTTGAGAACTCAGGAGCGCCATTCAAGACGCTGGCCGACATCATCGAGTACAACAAGGCCAATGCCGCTACCGTCATGCCGATATTTGGCCAGGATCGCATGCTCTCTGCAGACGAGGCTGGCGAGCTGACAGAGCAGGCGTACCTGGATGCGCTCGAGGCGAGCAAGCGCATATCCCGAAACGCTATCGATGCCATGTTGAGCGAACACGATCTGGATGTCCTGATCGCGCCGACCAACGGCCCAGCCTGGATGACTGACCACGTCAACGGCGACAGCTTTCATGTCAGCAGTTCATCCTTCGCCGCCGTGTCCGGTTATCCGAACGTGACTGTACCCGCCGGTTTTGTTTCCGGTCTGCCGATCGGCTTGTCGTTCATCGGCACGATGAATACGGACAAAGCCCTGATCGAGATCGCTTACGCCTTTGAACAGGCGACCGCCGCTCGAAAACCGCCCGAACTCTGAGTGAAGGTCACGTAACGTGTTCAAGGCCATCCGCATTGGCATCCTGCTGTTCATCCTGTTCTTCGTGGCAGTCAACAGCTGGTTGACGCAGTCACGTAGCACCGACTGGGATAACAGCTTGTGGGTAAAAATATATCCGATCAATGCGGACGGCAGCGATGCCAGCGACAGCTACATACATGATCTCGACATCGATGACTTCGCTGACATCGAGACGTTCATTACTCGCGAAGCGAACCGTTACGGCAAGACCATAAGCCAGCCGTTGCGGGTCGAACTCGGTAGCCCAATAACAGAACAGCCGCCGCAAATGGAACCGGGATCCGGCAGGCTCGACGTCATGCTCTGGTCTCTGAAAATGCGCTGGTGGGCATCCGACACAGCGGGCGCACAAGACTCAATTGAACCTGACGTGCGTATTTTCGTACGTTTCCACCAACCCGAAAATCTGTTCGTGCTCGAAAATTCGGTCGGCCTGCAAAAGGGCATGGTTGGTATCGTCAATGCCTACGCAAGCCGCCGTCATCGTGGCAGCAACAACGTCATTATTGCTCACGAGTTTCTGCATACTTTGGGGGCGACTGACAAGTACGATCCGGGCAACGGCCAACCCATACCACCCGACGGATTGGCCGACCCGAATCAGTCGCCGCTCTATCCACAGACCAACGCTGAAATAATGGGCGGGCGAATCGCGCTGGCCGCAGATGATGCGGTCATTCCGAAGAGCCTCAAATTCGCGGTGATCGGACCGCTGACCGCCAACGAAATTAACCTGATGGATTAGCGGTAGTGACTGCCGAAACTTCACCGCCGCTATTGTCGTGCAACGATATTCGCGTCAGCGTTCCAGGCCGCTTGCTGGTCGATGGCTTGACCCTTGAGTTGCGGCGCGGCGAATTGATTGCCGTACTCGGCCAGAATGGCGCCGGCAAAACTCTATCGCTGCTAACGCTGGCCGGCCTGCGCGATCCTGTGGCGGGCCAGGTGCAGATGGGCGCTACTGACATTCAAACTGCCGCTCGTGCAGACGTTGCGCGCCACCTCGCATTGCTGCCGCAGGATGTCGAAGACATCTTTCCCGCGACCGTGGCGGATACTGCCCTGATCGGCCGGCATCCACACATCGGCCGGCTGCGCTGGGAAAGTCCCGAAGACCATGCGATTGCCGATCAGGCGTTGCAGACCATGGGGCTCGCTGACCTGGCGCGGCGTGATGTGTTGACGTTGTCTGGTGGCGAACGGCGGCGGCTTTCCATAGCCCAGGTGCTAACGCAGCGACCCGACATCTACTTGCTGGACGAGCCGACCAATCACCTCGACCCACAACATCAACTTGAAGCAATGCGAATTTTTCGTCAGGCCGCCGACGACGGAGCGGGCGTCATCGCCACGCTGCATGACGTAAACCTTGCCGTGCGCTTTGCCGACCGCTGCCTGTTGCTGTTTGGCGATGGGCGCTGGGAACTCGGCGCCAGCGCGGATGTGCTCAGCGAGACACAACTGAGCGAGCTGTTTTCGACACCAATGGAATCGGTTGCCTGGCGGTCGCACAATTTGTTTGTGGCCGGCAATTCCTGAAACCGGCTAGTCCACAAATCCCTGCAACGCAGCAAAGTAATGGTCGTATAGCGCGGCGTTGGTCGCCAGTACGGAACGCGTTTCCAAGCCGGGCGGATTGCCATTGAGATCAGTAAATACGCCGCCCGCCTCGCCGACAATTATCGACAACGCTGCAATATCCAGAATGTTGACGTCGGACTCGATAACCGCCTCGATCTTGCCAGCCGCCAGCAGGTGATAGTGATAGAAATCGCCATAACCGCGGGTCCTGTCGGCGCGTGCGAGTTCATCTCCCAGCCGGCTCCAGCCATCGCTCTTTGCCAGTGAACGCAGGTTGCCGGTCGATACGGCTGCGCGATCCGGATCGGCAATGTCACTCACCTGCAGCGGTTTGTCGTTCAGCCAGGCGCCGCGCCCTTTTTCGGCCCACGCGAGCTCACTCATCAGCGTGCCGCAGGACACTCCGAGTACGATTTCGCCTTTGTGCATCAGCGCGATCTGGGTTGAGAAAAACGGATACTGCCGCACAAACGCCTTGGTGCCGTCGATGGGATCGACCAGCCACAGGTAGTCGGCATCTTGCTGCGATTGTCCGGTTTCCTCGCCGTAAAAACCGTGCTCCGGAAAACGCTGGAGCAGCAGGTCGCGAATCGCTTGCTCGCATTCGATATCGGCCTGCGTAACCGGCGTCAGATCGGCCTTCGTGGTAACTGTGAAGTTGCCATCATAGTAAAACCGGCTGATCTCGGCGGCCGCATTCGCAGCCTCCAGCGCGGCGTTTAGAAAATCCGATTTGCTCGTATCGCTCACGCGCGCCACTATGGCCGCTAGTCGTTAAAGAAACAAGCGAAGCACATGGGCAAAAGACTCAGCAAAATCTATACACGTACCGGCGACGACGGTACGACAGGACTAGGTGACGGCACGCGTGTAGCGAAAGACAGTTTACGCGTTACAGCGTATGGAACCGTCGACGAAGCGAACAGTGTCATTGGCGTAGTGCTGGCCTGCGAGTCAGTGCCGAAAAACATTGCGGCCATACTGACGGATGTGCAACACGATATGTTCGAGCTCGGCGGTGAGCTGTGCATCCCGGGCCACAGCGCCATCACCGATGCGTTCATCGATCGGCTGGAGTCGGAACTCGACGAACTGAATGAGGAACTGCCCACACTCGAGGACTTCATTCTGCCTGGCGGCGGGCAGGCGGCCGCTGCATGCCACCTGGCGCGAACGGTCGTACGGCGTGCCGAGCGCTGCACTACATCACTTGCCGCAGAGGAAGCAGTCCGGCCTGAGGTCGTCCGCTATCTGAATCGTCTATCCGATTTGTTGTTCGTCATCGCCCGCGTATTAGCGCGGGTGGAGAATGGTCAGGAAGTGCTCTGGAATCGCGACCGCTAAGCTACAGCAAGCTGCTTGCACATCAACACAGCGTCTCCCGGACATAGCGAAGAATATTCAGCCGTAGCCTGAATCGAGGCCGGCGCGTCGACGCGCTCGACAATGTCGAAGCCAAGTCGAGCAAAAAACGGATCGGCATCAATCGTCAATAACCAGAGCTCAGCTATGTCATGGCTTTGCGCTTTGGCTTCAAGTGCGGCAACCAACTGTGCACCGAGCCCGTTGCCACGACATGCGTTTTCGACCAGCAAGGAGCGCAACAGGCCAAGGTCGGCGAACCTCTCCAGGCCAATCATGCCGACCGGCTTTGCCGCCTTTGTCGCCAGCAGAAACAACTCCATGTGCGCAGCGCTCAGGTCGTCGAAGGGCAGACCGGCGCCATCCAGCCACGCCGTGACAATTCCCAGGTCAGAGGCCTGTGCCGCTCTGATCTCGAATTTAGCCGCCACCCAATTTACTCCTCGCCATGTGCAGTGCTGCGCATACGGCTTCGCCCGCAGCGAGCAGCCGCGGCGTCGCCCTGCCAATTTCATCAGCCGGCATCAGGTACTGATTTTCCGAACGACTAGCGGCCAGGTTCGGCCAGCGCTGCCACTCTTCGAAGGCATCGTCACCAGCGTCGGTGCTCGCGAGCATGACATGCGGGTCACGTTCCACTACAGCCTCCACCGAAATAGACGGCGCAAGTGAATTGAGCTCGGCAAATATATTTTCGCCACCGCAAAGCTGAATGAGTTCACTCACGTAGTGCTCGCCGTTAATAGTAAACAATGGTCGCTTGGCAACCTGGTAAAAAACACTGATCGGTTTTTCGCCAGCGTAGCGTTGTTCGAGTGTTCGCAAGCCCCGCAGAAACTCGTCGGCGGTCGCGTTCGCTTCAGGCTCATGTCCGGTCAATTTACCGATGCGCCGCAGCGCAAGCGCCACATCGTTCAGGTTACGCGTACGAATCACTTCCACGCGATAGCCCAGCTGCCGGAACTCATCCACGACATGTTCGGGGATGCCGCTTTCCCAGACCAGCAACGCATCTGGCTTGAGCAGCGCCAGCTGCTCCTGGTCAACGGTGAACGCGTCGCCAATCACGGGCAACTCCAGCGCTGCTGGCGGGTAGTTGGAATAGGCGCTGACGCCCACCAGGGTTTCACCAGCGCCGGCGGCGAACACGAGTTCGGTCAGATTTGGCGCGAGCGCGACAACGCGGCCGTAGGTAGCTGCTGGCGGCTCGGGATCGGGTGTTTCAATACAGCCGTGCAGACCAAAAATGGCCAGCGCAAGCCAGACCCGCAGGGTCACTGCGTCAGGCCATACAACGTCATCGCTGAAATTACTACGGCCCAAATCAGTAACAATCGAAATACGAGCCGGTTGGCGGCAGTCGCTCCGCGAACGCTGCGTTGCAACAGGTCCTCTTCGTCGTCATCGTTGAGCGCGAGTGCGGCGACACCAACTCTCGCGAGCAGGTTCTCGTTGTATTCGGCCAGGCTCGCGTCATGTTGCTCGGTTGGCGCACGCCAGGCACCGAGTGCGGCATCAAAATGTCCTGCCGCCGCATAGCCCAATGCTGTCAGTCGTGCCGGCACCCAGGCCAGCCAACCATGCAACAGAATTGCAGCATCGCGGACCAGCGTAATCGTGCTCTCGGACTGGTCATCACGCGCTGCTGTGAAAACCGCCCGCCGGCGAATGAGGTCAGTCACCCGGTACGCCCATGCTCCAAGCGGACCGAGCGGACCGAGCACGACAAACCAGAATATGACTGCAAACAGGCGATTGTTTGCCTGCACGCACACCGCCTCTTCGACACAATGGATTCGCTTCAGGTCTTCATCCGGTACATCGCCCTCAACAATGGCTTTGGCCGTTTGCCGAATGCGTTCGTCGTCGCCTTCTTCGAGAGCGCTGCAATATTCGTCGACTTCTTCGCCGATGTCTTGTGGCCCGAAAGAGAAAAACAGCACGACAATAGCGAACGCTACGTACGGCAGGCCGGCCAGCGTATCGCCAAGCAGCAGGGAGATTGCGGCGATCGGCAATACCAGTAGTAACGCCAGCAATATCACATGTACCAGCGCAGGCCAGGTGGCGAGTCGCTGCGCCTGGCGAAAGCCGACGTCGATAATGCGCTCGAGCCAGCGCAGGCGGCGCAGGTGAAAAAGCTTGGTCGCCAGTCGTTCGACGACGAGGCCCAGTAACAAAGCGATCAGATTCATTGCGTGTCGAGCTCTTCCGGTTGCAGTTCACGACTGAGCCCATCATACAATCGAAGCCAGTCGAAAGCAGGGCCCGGATCGGTTTTTCGTCCCGGCGCGATGTCCGAATGGGCCGCAATTCGCCTGGCGGAGAGCCCGGGATGGGTCTTGATCATCGCAGCCAGCAGCGGAATCAGGGTTGCGTACTGGCGATCGTCATAGGCTGTGTCGTCCAAACCTTCCAGTTCAATGCCAATCGAATGGTCATTACAGTTCATTTTCCCGCGGAAACAGGACTCGCCCGCGTGCCAGGCCCGCGCAACAAACGGCACGAATTGTACGAGTTCGCCGTCGCGCCGAATCAGCAGATGCGCCGATACTTCGAGACCACGAATCTCGTCAAAATAAGGATGGCCGTCGCAGTCGAGCTTGTTGCTGAAGAACTGCTCGATTTCGGGGCCGCCGAACTGGCCGGGCGGCAGGCTGATACCGTGCAGGACAATCAGGTCGACCGCGACGCCGTCAGGCCGAGCATCCTGATTGGGGCTCGCGCATTGTCTTGCGGGCTCGACGAGTCCCTGCTTCCGGTCAATGGTATGCACTGTGTCGGTCAATACTTGCTCTGCCTGGACGGAACAACGATAGTCACGTTTGATGGCTTTAACCAGACTTTTTATTCACGAGGAATTGCGGCCCGGACAGGTCGTACGACTCGACCAGGAGCAGGTACGCTATATCGGGCGCGCGTTGCGTTTGCGCCCGGGCGATGCGTTGACCGTATTCAATGGCGAGTCGGGGGAATTCGAAGCATCACTGACCAGTATCGACAAGACGACCGCCGATGTCACGGTCCGTGCGCAGCTTGAGACTGACGCCGAGTCAGCGCTCAAGGTCCATCTCGTACAGGGCATCTCTCGCGGCGAGCGCATGGACGTCATCGTGCAAAAGGCGACCGAACTCGGTGTCAAGCGCATATCACCTGTGCTAACCGATCATGGCGTCGTAAAACTCGACGGCAAGCGCGCCGGCAAGCGCCGCGAACACTGGCAAAAAATTGCCAACAGCGCCTGCGAGCAATGCGGCAGAACCCGGCCACCGCTGATCGATGATCCAGTGCCGCTCAAAGCGTGGTTTGGCGCCAAGACTGACGCGACGGATGTCGACCTGATACTGCGGCCGGGCGCCACCATGTCGATGGCGGCGCTCGAGGCACCGCAAACGAAAGTGTGCCTGTTGATCGGGCCAGAAGGCGGCTTCAGCGACAACGAGTTCGAAGATGCCGAAGTCGCGGGCTTCACGGCCGTCTCGCTGGGACCAAGAATATTACGCACGGAAACAGCGGCGATCGCCGCGGTCGCGGTGGTTGAAACGTTATGGGGCGACCTGGGCGTATCGGCCTAGATCTTAGTGTCCGCTGTAGCGTGTACTCCACTCTCAAGCATCAAACCAGCGCCCATCCGGGTCATCGGGATAGACACCTAGATACTTACCATGGGCCTGATATCCCATCAGCCTGCGAACATGATCCGGGTAGCTGTCAGCAACTTCTTTGGGGACGCTCAGGTATTGATTTTCTTCCTGGCGCAACCAGCCAAGGCTATAGGTAGTAATCAATCCTGAACGTGGCAATTGCGAGCGGTTGGCGCCGCCACCATGAATGGTTGCGCCGAGGTAGTACAGCACCGAACCTTTCGACATGACAGCCTGAACAATATCGGCGTCCTCCACGTTCGAGACATCTCGCATGTCGTTACTTCCGGGCACCACACGGGTCGCCCCATTTTCCAGAGTGAAGTCGTCGAGGGCCCACATCGCACTGACCTGAAATTCGACATTTGGAATTCGGAACGGATAGAAATCGTCGTCACGGTGCAACACCTGGTCTGCTTCACCCGGAGATATTTCTATGGCCGTGCTACTACCAATGCGGTAACTGTCACAATGCGGGCGCAGCACTGCGTCGGCGATTTCCATCACTCGAGAGTGTGCGATCAATTCGGCCGCCGAGTGAGACAACCCGAGAATAGCGCCGAGTCGAAGCGTGTCGTAGCCATTAAAGTCATTCTGAAACTTGTGACCTTGCTCATGAAAATGCGGACGCAATTCGCTCACGATCCTGTTGATCAAATCGTCTTGCGCCTGATTAGCGACAATGACACCACCGTCTTGCATTAGCGCACTGACGATTTCATCCGAGTTCGACTGGCTTGCCAAGGATTGCAGCATGATATTACGTTAGGCTTGGATCAGCTCGTCGGCCAACATGTTCTCGAGACGCTCGAGGTCCGGAATCAGCGGAAACTCATTGATCATCTTGACCCGGCACAGCACGGGCGCCGTCTCCGGCCAGCCCTCGGTAGCGTCGAGCTGCAAAACATCCTTGTTGACACGCACCAATTGCGGGAATCCTTGCGTCAATACGCCAAAGTAACCTGACTTGAGCTGCCCGGTGGCTGCATAGAACACCACGATTCGGGTGCGGCCTGTGGCGACCGGCACCTCTTTTCCCAGGGCTCCCTCAAATGACGCAACTGGCAGGTCCCTGCCATTCCAGTTGACGGTACCCAGCATCCAGCTGTGTGCACCGGCCTCAGTATCGGGTTTGGTAAAGCGAACAACCTCGACCACACAGGCGCGTGGCACGATCAGCCGATCCTCCGAGAGCGGCACGAGAAGACTGTAGAGCTCTTGCGTATCGTCGCTCACGACAGCGATTTCCCTTTGTCTTCGAGCTGCCGCTCGATGGCTTCGAGTAATGCCGAGTCCTGGAATGGTTTGCCAATGTAATCGTTGACCCCGAGTTCGATTGCCCGCGCACGATGCTTGTCGCCTACTCGTGACGTGATCATGATGATCGGCACATCCGCAACTCGAACATCATTTCTGACATGCGATGCGAATTCGTAACCATCCATTCGCGGCATCTCGATATCGAGCAATATAATGTCGGGCTTGTGATCGGAAATAACGCTGATCGCATCGAGACCATCCTTGGCGGTAACCACCCGCATGCCGTTACGTTGCAGGAATCGCTCGGTAACGCGGCGTACCGTGATCGAATCGTCAACAACCAATGCCAGCGGTCGATCATCGGTAGGCGTTGGTGCCGCTTTCTTGAGTTCGACAACCGGTGCCCCGGTTCGAACCAGCGAAATGATATCCAGAATAAGAACGATACTGCCATCGCCGAGAATCGTGGCGCCGGCAATACCGCGAATACTGGCGAGCTGAGGGCCAACCGACTTAACGACGATCTCGCGACTGGCCAGCATTTCATCCATTAGCAACGCGGCAGAAAATTCGCCGGCCCTGACCAGGATGACGGCAATGAATGCTTCGTCCTCAGGCAATGTTGCGGCCTGGCCGCCGAGATACATTCCGAGGTGGCGGAACTTGTAGTTTTCCTCACCGTACTCGTAGCTCGGCTCGGTCTGGCTCAACAGGTTTTCAAGTTCTGCGCGAGGTATTCGCGCAACGCCCTCAACAGAAGGCAGCGGCAACGCGTAGACCTCCTCACCTGTGCGGACTATCAGCGCCTGCGTAATCGCAAGCGTAAACGGCAGGCGTACCGTGAAATTCGTTCCTTGCCCCGTTACCGATGAAATCCGCAGCGAGCCGCCAAGCTTTTTGACCTCGTTCGCGACCACATCCATGCCCACGCCGCGGCCCGCCGCCTGCGTGACTTTGTCCGCGGTAGAAAAGCCCGGCGTCAGGATCAGGTTCATGATCTCTTCGTCCGTGACTTTGCTATCCGGCTTGAGCATATCGAGCTCGTACGCCTTGCGGCGAATCGCATCGACGTCCAGCCCGCGGCCATCGTCAGCTACATCAATGATCATCTCGGAGCCTTCGCGATGCAGGCGAATCGTGATGCGGCCCGTTGCCGGTTTGTTTTGCTTTTGCCGCTCCTTTGCCGGCTCGATGCCATGCACGATGGCGTTGCGCAGCATGTGTTCGAATGGTGGCAACATCTTGTCGAGCACCTGGCGGTCAAGCTCGCCAGACGCACCCTCAACCGCCAGCTCCGCGTGCTTGCCAGCTTCCTTGGCAATCTGGCGCACCAATCGGGTCAGGCGCGGCACGTGACGTTCGAATGGCACCATGCGGGTACGCATCAGCCCGTCCTGCAATTCTGCCGTCACCCGTGACTGCTGTACCAGCAGGCTCTCGGATTCGGTTATCAGGTTCTTCAGCAGATCCTTGAGGCTGGTCAGGTCATTTGACGTTTCGGCCAGTGCCCGCGACAGCTGTTGCAGATTCGAATATCGATCAAGCTCCAGCGGATCGAAGTCTTTCGCAACCATCGTGTCCTGATGGCTGTGCATGATCTGGGCTTCGGTTTCAATATCGAGCTTGCGCAATTGCTCGCGTAGCCGCGCGACCGTCTGTTCAAGTTCTTCGACATTGAATTCGATCAAGCTGATCTGTTGACTGAGACGCGAGTGGTAAATGCTGATTTCGCCCGCCGCGTTTAACAAGTCCTCGAGGAGATCGGCGTCGATACGCGCGAACTCCTGGCGATCGCCTCTTGCGGCGGTGGTTTTTGTCGGGCCTGAAGGCCCTCCTACAGTAGGAGCGGCTTTAGCCGCGATCGGTGCTGAAGGCCCTCCTACAGGTTCTGGCTCTGGCTTCGGCTCAGGTGGTGGCGGTGGTGGCGGTGGTGGCGGCGGTGGCGGCGGTGGCGGTTCCA
>Ga0255048_10002230_pt1 | contig 12573 bp, 18 predicted proteins | sample JV7_2_2_MG_FD_183619 | JGI IMG/M metagenome (GOLD analysis project Ga0255048, IMG submission 183619) | Seawater microbial communities from Jervis Inlet, British Columbia, Canada - JV7_2_2 | ecosystem: Environmental > Aquatic > Marine > Inlet | place: Canada: British Columbia | collected 2016-10-06
AGCGTGGCATCCAGCGTGGCACGCAGTGCGGGAATCAGTGCGGGAATCAGTGCGGAGCGCGAGTGGCAGGCCCACCGGCTAGGGCAGTACGTAACGGGGGAGGTGGGACAGTGACATATACCAACATCGCAGGATTACCTCAGCCGATCGTGGATGCCATCACGAACGACCCATACGACAGCAAGGCCGATATCAGCGTAACCGGGCTGATATCCCCACCTAAGATCCGCCAACTCACCAAACGCCACGAGGCCGACATCATGCAGGACATCTCCGACCGTATCTACAGCCTGCTGGGAACAAGCGTTCACTATATCCTCGATCAGCACGGCAGCAACGGGACAGACCCGGAGGTGTTTACTGAGCGCCGGTTGTTTGTCGAGCACAACGGGGTCAGGGTCAGCGGCAGCATGGACCACCACGACCACGGCGTTATATCCGACTACAAGGTGACAAGTACGTGGGCGGTGATCGATGGGGTGAAGCCTGAATGGGAGCAACAGCTAAACCTGTACGCCCACCTATGCCGCGCGAACAGCCTTCCGGTCGAGGGCTTGCAGATCGTGGCCATCCTGCGGGATTGGCAGCGGAGCCAAGCGGCTAAAAGCTCCGACTATCCCCCGGTCCCGGTTGCGGTGCTGCCGGTGCCACTGTGGGACGCGGACAAGGCTGCGGCGTACTTCTCGGAACGGATCGAGTTGCACATGGCTGCGGAAGTGGAGCTTCCCGACAACATCCCCCACTGCACGCCGGAGGAGAGATGGGCGCGGCCTACCACATGGGCGGTGGTAAAGCCGGGGGGTAAGAGGGCTGTCCGGGTACTCGATACCAAGGAGGAGGCGGCAGAGTGGGGGGCTGGCGGCGAGTACGAGATTCAGGAGAGGCCCGGAGCCGATACGCGGTGCGATTCGTACTGCGCGGTGAACCAGTGGTGCTCGTATTACAAGGCGAAGGGGGGCGAGGAATGAGCACGAAGCAGAGCGCGGAGAGATGGTTGTTCGGGGACCATGGGCCGGGGTTGCCTGCTTGTGAACACCGAGCGACACCAACAAGGCACGAATGGACGTTAGGGCAGGGGCTGCATTCGCGGGAGACGTGCAGGCTGTGCATCAAGGAATACGGAGAGAGGCGAGCGCAGGAAGAGTTGATCCCATTGCAGAAACAGATAACGAGCCTCCTGAAGAAGATGCTCGACCATGATATGTGCGACGACTGCCGTCTATGCGCGGCGATTCGCTCTGGTGAAGCAGTCATAGCCAGGGCCGCAGGGGACGAGAAGTGACCCTAATCAGATACCACACCCATGACTGCCCATGCTGCCGGGATGAGTTCGAGTGCAACGACAAGCACCCGCCCTGGAAAGACTGGCATGGATTGTTGCTGGAGTTGAGCGAGATAACGGCTTATTGTGAATGGTGTACGGAGGAGTGTACCGACGGGCATAAGCGCAAGGAGACCTGAATGGACGATACCCGGCACGTAGGAACCTTTGGGCTATTGGGCAGGCTTAAAAAGCGTGGAGAGCTACAGGTGGACCGGGAGACCACCTCCGTTAGGAAGGACGCGCCGAAGCAGCGCGAGCACAACACCACCACCCGAGTCAACGGCAGGATGGAGGGGTCGCCCAAAATGCGGCGGGGTAAGGTGGTACACCGCGTAGGGAAGGTAAAGTGAAGGCGTTCGTGTTGGTGGTCATGTTTCTGACGGCTGCCTTCTTTGTGGTGTTGATGGTCGCTGCTGTCAACTCCTGGGGGCAGGAGCATCACCACAAGGCAGGCGAGCCGCCGAAGGGGGGCTGGCCTACCACCAAGGCTCAGTTTCTGGGGTGTTGCAACCAAAATGACTGCATACCGCAAGCGGTAGAGAAGTTGGGGCCGGGGCGAATCAGGGTGGGTAACAAGGTGTTTGCTTTAAAAGATGAGCTGATAATCCAAATGACCAACCTCACAGCCCAGCCTCATTTGTGTACGTTCGGGGGTGCGGCTCCCGTCAATCGCGGAAACGGAACAACCAATATCATTTGTGCGTTTTACAGGCCGAGTTTGTTTTAACCAGACTGGGAGGAAGCGAATGAGTAGAATTCTATTGTGTGCGTTCTGTGCGCTGGTGCTGGGTGGGTGTACCCCAACAGCAACCAACGAATCCAGGCAAGCAGCCGACGGCAAGGGCTGGGAGTGCAAGCAGTCGCTCAACCGGGGATGGCTAACCGAGCAGGAAATCAAGGGCTATGACGCCACCTGCAATCCCAAGACCGGCAAAGTAACTCTCAAGGTCGATGAGCAGAGCCAAAGCACCCAAACCGAAGCATTGGCAGCAGTGGCCGAGGGTGCAGCCCGTGGGGCCAGACCGGGGCCATGAGCGAGCAACAGATGGACCTCTTCGCGCAGCGCATCGAGAGGGCGCTGCCTGAGTTCGATGGCGAGACCTACGATCCGAAGCAGGACAAGGCCAGGTTGACTGGTCAGATACTGAGGGTGTTTAACCGGCTGGGTGATGGCGACCGATGGTGGTCGCTGGCTGAGTTGTCGGTGCAGACGGGCGACCCTGAAGCATCAATCTCGGCGCGTTTGCGAGACCTGCGTAAGCGCAGGTTCGGTGGACATGACATCCAGAGGCGTAGGCGCGGGGGCGTTGGAACCGGGCTATGGGAGTACCGACTAGGAAGGGGGGGAGAAATGAGATTCACCAAGAAGGATGCGCAGGCGTGTTTGGACAGCGGGTATATGGGAAAGGCCGAAGGGAGCGAGGGATTGAAAGCGATTAGCATAAGCACAATGCGGGTAGTCAGCGCTCACTGCGAACCGGTTACGCTGCTGACTATTCTGTACGATAATGGCGAAATATATGAGCGACAGACGGGTGACTCCGGTGAGATACGCTGGTATCAGGTCGAGCCCCCAGAGGTCGGGTTACCCTTGAAATTCAACTTCAGGCCGGGGGAATACCTATGCCCGACATGCCAGGGCGGTAGCGCACGGCCAGAAGGAGGCGAGGGATGAGCACAAAGCAGGGCGCGGAAGAGTGGTTGAATGGGCGGGTTGGAGCATCTTGGCGTTACGAGGGAGGTGGCGTCGTAACCCGTGGCGACGCTGAAACCTACGGCGACATGCGAGCGGCGGAGGAGCGGGAGCGGATACGGCCCGTAATGCACGATGCGGCCAGGGACATCGTGGAATGGATGCAGCTAGCCATAAGGAACCGCGAACGCAGCGATGATCCAGGTCATGACCCAACCTGCGCGACTACGGCGGGTATTGAGAAATCTCGGGCCATGCTCAAAGCGATGATGCTAGCCATAACCAAGGCAGAAGGAGGCGAGGGATGAGTGAGACCATAGATCTGTTACCGGGGAGCGATCGGTACGATGCTAGCCCGGCAGCGATGGAGCGGCTAACGTCTTGGATAGAAGCCAAGGTCCGGCTGAGGATGGCCTGCAACGTCAGTGTTGATGGAGATGGGCTAGCTAGGCTCACGCAGCCACTGCCTGCTTCGGCTACGAAATGAAAACGGACTTGTTCATGTCAGGGGAGGAGGAGGAGCAAGAACTTGACGCTCTAGCCCTGAGTATCAGAAAGGCTTGGATCTCCAACGGGTGTCGCCCGGCGAGCCTCGAGAAGATCCGGGCCGATCTGGAACGACCTTGTTACCGGGATGCCATATCCCTGTTTCTCTATGGAGTGTGACAAAAAATGGACACTGCGGAACAATGGCAACAAGAGACCCATGGCACCGTGCTGGAGATGGGGAAGGCTACCGTAGAATTGATAAACCAGTGGCTACAGGGCAACTATGCCGAGTGGATTAGCGCCCTCCCTGATGGTCAACTATTAGTGCCTTGGCGCGAACTGGGTTGCATTATCCGGTTTGATGCCACGCGCGCGTTCGTGGTGTTTACCAGTTCACCTCCGAATATGCAGGTAAAGGTTTACGATGCCCGCTCCGATAGGGTAAAGATCCATGGAACAACCCGCGATGGAAAGCCCCGGCTACTGGCATTTGACGATCCCTCAGTAGATAGGGAGGACGCCTTCAGTGTTATAGACAGCCTATTTAGTCTGCTCATGGGGCTTGTTGGCATCGTCTCAATAACCAAGAACATCGAGATACGCGAAGCCCCCGCCAACCGCGCAGAGCGTAAGCGCAGGGCTAAAGGTGGCTTGGTCAAGTCGATCATTGTTATTAAGAACCATAGGGGGGTCACGTATACCCCTATCTCGCAGCTCATGGGTATGGGGGAAGGCCGTAGATTGCATCACGTTATGGGGCACTTCGCCCACTACGGGGAGGAGAACCCCCTCTTTGGCAAGGTCACGGGCGTATTCTGGATACCCCCGCACTACAGGGGGAATAGGGAAGTTGGTGAGACCCTACAAACAGTCCGCATAAAAGAAGGAGTATCCGTATGAAAACAATTATCGTTCTGATGTTACTCGCACTGGCAGCTCCGGCTACGGCCCAGCTATCCATGGCTCCTGACGGGACATGGGTGAACGGGAATCCCACCTTGGCTCCAGACGGTACTTGGGTAGGGGGAAGCCCTCAACTAGCGCCTGACGGCTCCTGGGTGGGCTCAACGCCACGTCCCGAGAGAAGGCGTGGGGTAGGTGCTCCGTATGTAGCCCCTAACGGGGACTGGAGGATGGGTATGCCCCCGGTTTACCCTGGGGGTACATGGCTTGAGGAGCGGGAAAGGTAGGCTTACTGATCTGTACGACCAACCGACCCCCGTGCAAACTGCGCCGCCATAATGGTAAGCAGTCGGGCCTTCTCATTGGGGGTCCGGGGGTTTTTCATCACCATCTTGAGCAATGCCCGACCGGCAGTTTCCTGCATAGCTTCAGCGAGCGGTTCAGCGGTAGCCATAATCAGCCTGTTCCCCGCGCCGATCGTTGCCCCGGTCGCTATTCGGGATATTCTGTCCGCTATATCCAAGATGTCTTTTTGCTCCGCAGCACTGAAGCTGCCACCTATCAGCTTATCGTTTTCAAACAGATTCCTTATCCCAACTCCGGGGTTGGATTTTCTCAGTTCCTTTGAGATTCCCAGCACGGATTGCTCCCGCCTAAACAGGCTGTTAGCCTTCTTTATCGTTGGCCCGGATGCGTCCATGGTATCGAACATACTAGCTGCCGCATCGTTTAGGGACTTTCCGGTTACGTCGTTGCCCCTCTTGAATGCCCCGCTTGCAGCGGTGCGTAGCCGCTGTATCTCATCTAACACGTCGTCGTATGTGCCGGTCCCGTCCTTGAACTTTTCTCCAAGGTCCTTCAATAGCTTCAACGCCGGACGGTTGGGGGTCGCCATCCCCGCTTCTTTCGCCAAGGCTGTAGCGACGGCTGCACCAAGGGGGCGAGTATCCATCGGGCCTTGCGCCCGAATGATCTTAAATATCGGATCAGATTGCTTTGCTGCGGCGAATCCCTTTTGAAACAGATCAACCCCAGCCTCCCTAGTTGCCTGCGGGACTAGAAAGCCAGCAGCCCCCCGTGTTGCCCCTCTTGCCACTCCGGGGGTCGCGAACGCCCCTCGTACTGCCGGGGGTATCAGCCCCGCAGCTACAAGGTCCGCCGTGCTCTTTGGCACCATCCCGGCCTTCTGCATCCCAATCTCGGCAGCAACCGGCAACAGCATTTCCCCAGCTACTTTCAGCCCTTTTTTGACTATCCCGCCAGAGGGAGACATTAGCAGGAAGGGGGCCTCGGCAAGGGACGGTATCCCCCCGGCAAGCATCTGCTCCCCGATGCTAGGCCCCTGCTGCTTATCTAAACGGGTAATGCGCTTCCAGGGCTGCTTAGAGTCCCCCGTGGTTTCCCACACGCCATCGTCCTGTCTCCCGTCGTGCATGTACCTCTTTCCCGTAGCAAGCCCCGCTGGGTCAGGAAGCCACTCCGGGGGACGGGAGGCAAACTCCTTCATTTCAGGTGTTCGAAATTTAGCCACTATGGCACCTCCCTGACGCCATCCTGCAGTTGTCGCTGTTCGAACGGGGTAACGGCTCCTCGGGGAAGGTCAAATGGGGCAGATGTCCCAACATCCAGAATGTTCTGTAGCTTCCCTTGGTTAACCTCAAGGACTCGATTAAACGCCCCCTCAAAGGGTATGCTCTCATCGTAGAGGGAGAAGACAAAAGCCTTGATCCGTTCCGCTTCCTGCTCGTTAATCGCAGCACCCGACCGCGCCCTCAAGATGTCGTCCACTACCTGTAGCGCCGCACGCCTAAAGGTAGTTTCGCCTTCCACCGGCTTATTGAAGAACGATCGAATTGAACCCATGAGCGCCCCTGGCAGGTAGTTCTCCGCCCCGCTTGCGGCTATAGCTTCATCTACCGCAGCACCTACTTGGGCCTTATCAAATGGCCCTTTACCCACAAACTTGGGCCTATACATGCTCCTGACCTGCCCCAGCGCCTTCTCTACCGCCTTTTCCGCCTTCCAGTCCTTCGCGTTCTGCTCGCTCAGGGCCTTACTCGTTCTATCTACCCGGTTTTTCTGAATCTGGTCTTCGTTGTCCTCGAAGCGCCTGCGATTTACCACCGAGGCTCGCTCAACACCCAATCTTTGCCCATTGGCAACTTGCTCTCTCAGCATACTCAGGGCGATAGACTTTTCCCTGTTGCTATACCGTTGCCCAATCGCCATCACGTGACTCTTGACCTGTTCATGCCGTGGGTCTCGTTGGGGGATTCCCCAGCTCGCCGCAGTATGTGCCGCCGTTTCTTCGTTTGCCGATGCCCCGGCGCGACTTATCGTCAGGCCACCCGGCCCCATCGAGAGACTGGGCCGCTTCCGCATGGGTTCGAATGGCGTTTGTGCTTGCGCCTGTTGCTGAGGTTGGGGCGCCGCCTGCTGTTGCCCCACGCCCAGAAGCTGCCCAACCCTATCCGCCTTCTGCCTGCGATCTGTCAAACCTTCCGACTCAGCTTGTGCTTGCGCGGCTTTGACCTTCTCTAGCGTAATGTCGGGACGCCCCGGAACAAGCACCTGAGATTGCGGCGGCGTTGCTAGGGGCGGAGTTACCGGGCCAGTGGGCTGAAGATTGCCTAGCGATGGACTTGGGGGCGGTTGTGTGGGTGTTTGGGGCTGAAGGAAACCTTCATTGATGGCTATTTCCCGCATCATTTCTTGGCGTTGTTCGCCCTGCTTGAGTTTTAGAACCTGCACCCTGAGTTTTTCCTGGGCGATTGTCTGGGTATTCTCCTTCAACTTGAGCTCGCTATCGGCTATGCGGGACTTGAGCTTCAGTTGCTCCGCCATCAACTTGAGCTGTTGGTGCTCGGCATTCGCTCGGCCAATGCCCGTTAAAGCCCCCTGTAGGTTGAAGTTTCCCATTTACTCCTCCCTAGAAGTCATAGAGACCTAGACTCAGCTTTTGGCCTGGGGTGCCCAAGTTCAGGTTTCCAATGGTATTCGCTGGAGATGGAGCTAGCCACTGGGCCAAATAATCCTGGATCCCCGAATTATTGATAAGCCCCTGAACACCGGCTGCTGCCCCGGCAGTATTGCGAAAGGCGTTTTGATCCGCCTGGAGGTTGAGCATTTCATTGGCAGGTATGCCAGCAGCAGACGTTGTGGCAAGATGCTCGGATGATTGTAATCTTCCTGTTGCAAAGTTTCTCAGAGCCTCGAAGTCATCCAGATTCAGTAACCCCCGTTGCTGGCCGAATTGTTGTCCAGCATCGGCTAGCAGCTTTTCTCGCAACCCACCCGGTGGGACGTTCTCCATAATCTGGCGTATTACATTATCCTCCTGTTCGCCTAAAACGTCGAGGTGCGGCGCGTTAGGAGTATCAAACAGATCAACCAAACCCCTTCGTTGGTCTTCCCTGAATGCCTCGATTGAATCGAACTGTTCCTGGGTTATTCCTTGCCCCTTAACCAATTCATCCAGTTCATCTTCTCGTTTCTGAATCCTAAACTGAATCCTTTCTCCCCGCCTCCCTCTAGTCCTCTTTTCCCTCGCCTTCTGCTTGAGATTGAAGATCTGATCTTGCAACTCGGCGATCCGCTTTCCCTCTCTTGGATCAACAAAATCAGAGAGGGCTGGCCCGGTATCCAAGCCTAGTGGCCCAAGATCATACTCGCCTTGTAACCCGAGATTGCGACCGGCAGACTGAAAGAGTAGATTCTCAAACGGTGTTGATTGGCCCTCAATTGCTCGTCGGCCCTGTATTGCAATTTTCGCTAACTCCGAGGAATTTTCGGGGGCAGAGGAAAGCCCCCCGCTACTGCCACCGCTACTGGTGCCAGCACTTACCCCGGCTGATATTGCCGCTCCAGCAATTGCCGCGATTATTGATCCTATTGCCATTATCTTATCTCCTCCAGGGTTCTCCCCTTGAGCTTCACCCTCAGCCTTTTCATCTCGCTCAGTTTGACCCGATCAACTGGGATGTCAGGTAGCACGTACTCCCATATCTCATCCAGTCTGTCATCTATCTCCCCTAATTGCACATGCAAACCATCCGCCCTTGCCATTACCCCTGCACTATCCCTTATAACCTGCGCTAATGGACCTCTCAAGTCTCTTGGCACGTTAAAGTTCCGTATCGTACCGTCTATGCTCTCATTCGGATCGCTGTGAATTAACACTCGACGCCCATCCTTCGGCAGCAGTTCTACGCGGGTCTCCACCGTACCCCTGTATCTTTCAGGTCTATCGGGGATATGGCCAAATCGTGCTAGTGCTTCATGAAAGCAAAAACTATGCATTGTACAGAAAGTAGTTGCCAACCAAGCCGTCCTTGATCGGGGTAGTCCTGCAATATAAAACTCCCTAAGTGAGAGTTCCGAAGCTGTGGATAATGTTTCCACTTGAATCCGTTACCTTAAACCCCTGAGCCGTTATTGTGATCGTCCCCGTGTGGGTCTTGGCCCCGGAGATCGTTTGGGCTCCCGCTATGGTCACAAACGTTCCGAGATCCGCGCTACCCTGGTTGAGCGCGTCGAGAGTCGATGACGGGTTACTGACCTGCACTCGGTCCCATACCAAGGCTCTACCATTCAGACCGGCCAATTCATCGATACGCTGGGTTATCTGGCGCAAGGCATCGTTGATGCTGAACTCGCTATTGTCAACAACCTGGATAACCCCTTTGGATAGCTGGTCAACCATCTACTTGCTCTTAAAAATCCGATCACGCAGCCGCTGTGCCTTATGTTTAAGCCGCCCTAACTCCCCCGTCAGTGCGCTCCGCTTCTTCTTTTTTGTACTTGCCATAGACAATCCTCTACGCTGCGGACAAGGGAAGGTATATGGCTGACACACCATACGCCTTAATTCGCTGACTCCCTGTGTAGGTCAACTTGATTCTCCAGCTAAACCCCACCGTATCCTCCGGCAGGGGCAGTAGCTTCTTGGTCCTGGTCCCCGAGAGCGTGACCGTTCTCTTTAAAACCCCATCGACATAGAACGCAGCCGCAACCGTGGTGGCTGTCAGGCAGTCGATGTCCACCTTGAAGAACTGGAAGAACTTGCGGGTGGTAGTCGATTCCCCCCAATAATCCTTGGTCTCCACGTCCATGGCAATATCTGTCCCGGCGTCGTCTGTGCCGTCCTCAAGCACGTACACGAACCCATCGGTGAATCCGCTGGTTAACGCATCGATGTCCTCTTCCACGTACAGGGACCGCGCGGGGGTGTCGTAGTGATACCACTTCTGGGTCTCGAAGCTGAATACGGCTGTTCGATTGGGCTGGGTGTTCCCCGTCTCCGGGTAGCTGAAATAGTACCGATTCTTATACATCGCCGCCGAGGCCGTCTGGATAGCACTCCAGTTGATCGGCAGCATCTCGTTCACGGTCTCGCCGAAGAACAGGGGCTGTATCGCCTCCGAGATCATCTCATCGACCGACACCACGTTGGTAATGAATATCCCGTCTCGGGCCGGGAAGATGATACCACGCTCCGTTCCGATCGTAGCCAGGGGGGCCGGGGTTCCCCGCTTGGATAGAGCCTCGGTGTAGACAAACCCGGAGGTGGTATTACCCACCACCCGGTATTTGGTCTTGCGTCCGAATACCCCCAGCAAACCGGCGATGGGCACCGCGCACTGTAGCGGGTCGTCTGCCGTACCGATATCGAGAAAGTTAGTAGACGGTACCGACTCCGGGTCCCAGCGCTTTGTCCAGTACAGCCGCTCCGGCACTGAATCATCCCGCGTGAGAAAGATGTGTCCCTGGTGCTCTACGGCCCATTCCGCGTTCGGCGGCAGATCGTTATCGTCATCGACCGCCGATCCCAGGGCCTCATCCGCCGTGTCAGATCCAAATGCCCAGTACGATGTCTGCGTTGTAACGTAAAGGGCTGCCTCCCAAAGGTAGGTAGCCACATAGCCGTTGGTGTCTTCTCCGTCTCCTGCGCCATCTACCTCCCAAGTCTGAGTTCTCCGGTAGGCTACCGATTCATACGTCACCGGGCTTCCAACCTGTCGCAACAATGCGTCCTGGGCTGACGTAGCCTCCCAGGGCTGAAAGACTGTGTACGTTGGGGCGGTGGGTATCTCCATGCGTCGTTCGAGCAACCAGCTAGCCCCACCCGCCGCGGTGCGGTATACGGCTATCCCGTTCACTTGGGCGTCAGAGGACGACACCATCTCCCCGATGGCGCATCCCTGCGTTGCCGCCGTAACATCAGCCGTTGCCGCAGTGGGGTTGCTCTCGTGAACCACGATACTGGTTGTCGTGTATCTGACATAGGTATATTTGAACGAGTACGCTCCGACCAGTGCCCCGGTTCCAAGCCCGGCCACTCCTATCGTTGTTGGAGCCGCTATTCCCCATCCTGAGACGGTAGTGCCATCGTCCCGCTTCATTACGGAATCGTCGGCGATAAAGACACTCACCACCGTATCGTCTACGGGCCGCATCGCTACCATGGTGGTGAACAGATTGGTCGATAACGTTCCGTTCAGTATGACGGTGCTATCACGATACACACTCTGTCCGGCTACTCGATACCTGACCGCGTTCACTTTGGCGATCCTGCGCACCACAAGGTCCGCCAGCGCCGTGGTGTACTGCTTTGTGCGCCCCAGGCGCAGGACTGCGGTTCCTAGCACCGTATGCAGGTCGGCATTGATCGCCTTGGCAAGCTGGTCATCTTGGAGATCGAGCCGGTCCTGACGTAGGTTCACGCCCAGGAATCGCCTTGTCTCTCCTTGCTGTAGCCCTACCTGTGGCAACTAAGTAATCCCCCGTCTTTCGCTCATGCGGTCAACTCGGTCGTTCAGTGTGTCTAGCTTGGCTATCGCCACCCTCAGGTCGGACTTCCACTCATTCAGCCCTTCCCTCCAGTCGCCGCTACGCTCGTCTATGGCATCGAAGCGTTTCTGGACATGCTTCAGTTGATCCAGAATGACAATATTGGTCTGTGCTTGGGCCTCATCAAACGAGCCCATGGCCGTAATGGAGTTGTGGTGCAGATATAGAAATCTCATCATACCCGCCAAGGTGAAGCCCACTACGGTGAAAATCGCGTTTACCACCAAGTCATTGCTGATACGGAAGCCGTCCTCTATCACGCCGGTTGCTGCATTTGCCACCGCCACCATTATCAGAAGAAGGGTTATCACATAGCCCACTAGGGCCATACGCTCACTCAAGATCCTCATCGGTGCTCGTCCCCCGGTGCATATAGGCCGACACCCTCGGCCACCAAACAATACGTGCCGCCACACCCATCCTCCACTGTAGCGTTTAGTGCGGCACTCATCTCTCATGTCCCTAACCTGCGTCATATCCCTAGTTGTCGCTCCTGCTTGTCTCCGCCCAGTATGCCAGGGTGCTCCTGATATACTGCAACTGAAGGGTATCCCCCACCCCACCGTTCCAGGCCGCAGACAGATTCGCGATGCTCCCGTCGTCGGCAATGTCCGCAGTGGTGCCGGATGTACTAAGCACCGTTGCAGTAAAATCCACCCCGTTCGTGCCGGGCTCAGCTAGCGTTATGACACATGGCGATGCGGTGACAGCTAGATGCACTTTCCTGTATACGGGCGTTAGCGTCAGCGTCGCTCCGCATGTCTCTACTTGAACCCCGTTAGCCAACTCCAGCGAGTCGGTAGCATGATCCCATCCAGTAGAGTCGAGGGTTATAATAGGGTTGCTGCCATCGGTAGCCCATACATTCTTGATTATGTTGCCACCGCTGCTAGTTCCAGCCGCCGCACGAACATCTGCAGTTGTCGCCCCGTCCACCCACAGCCCGTCTATTACAAAGTTTTCATGCAGATGCTGAATGAATACTCCGTAGTCGGTGATTGACTTGAGGATGTTGTCCTTAACCAACACCCGATCATTTTGTCCCTGAAAGTAAAATGCAGCATCGGCTTTGGTTATGACGTTTCCCTGAATAATAGAATCAACCATGTCATTTACAGGGATGCCGTAAGTTGCCGGTGTCGCGCTCAGGCCCTCACAGTCGTTTCCCTGAATAAGTATTTTACTGAAAGAGTTAGAGTTCTGGCCCTGAAAATCCAAGCAGGCAACGCTGAATCCCTGGGCGATGTTACCGATAAACACGCCGCCCGTTATGATCGCGTTGGAGTAGCTGAAATCAGCGAGAGAGCGCAGCCCG
>Ga0255048_10002231_pt1 | contig 12572 bp, 13 predicted proteins | sample JV7_2_2_MG_FD_183619 | JGI IMG/M metagenome (GOLD analysis project Ga0255048, IMG submission 183619) | Seawater microbial communities from Jervis Inlet, British Columbia, Canada - JV7_2_2 | ecosystem: Environmental > Aquatic > Marine > Inlet | place: Canada: British Columbia | collected 2016-10-06
TACAGCACCATCGTTGTAGCTCTCTGCATATAGCAAAGTTCCTGGGTAGATGGTGTCGGTTGGGTGGGCGTTCTTAATTGCAACAGTTAGCTGGGTTGCAGCACCTCCGCCGCCGCCACCGCCAGATGGGTCCTGGTTCTGCCACTCGCCTTGCCCGTTACCGAAGTCAGCCCAGGTTAGAACCTGACCATTCTGTGGGTTATCAACCCACACGCCCTGAAGGTCGTAGTTGAGTTCTAGCCTGCGGTTATACCAGTCAGCTCCTGAGTTACCCTGGCCGTCGTCCCACTGTGTATAGCGAAGTACTTCGCCATCCTGCGGGTTGTCAATCCACATACCCTGGAATTCTTGACCAAAGGTAATCTGGGTGCGCTCCCACTTCTGGTTCTGCTCGTTCCACTTTAGGTACTGGTTTGCCTGATTGGGGTCACCATAGATGTCAGTGTCAATGAGGTCCGAAACGGCTAGCTGAGTGTTTCTTAGGTAGTAAAGAGTAACTTGCTCGTTGTTGCTGAAGACGTAGCTTCCGTCAAGCAGTGTGGCACTAAACGTGTCAAACGTACCTGCGTCTGTTCCAGTGCTGTCAATTCTCCACTGCTGGAGATTGGTGTGGTCACCAGCATCAGCGAGGATAATAATGTCACCAGCTTGTGCCGAGTGGATTGCAACTGTCACATCATTGCCGTCTAGCGTGAAGTGGCTGAATGAAAGAGTAGTGGCGTCTAACTGGCCGACAGTGTCCCAGCCAATGTGGCCGCTGGCAACTGGGTCAACGCCATCAATCTCTGCACGGTAGCTAAAGAATGATGCGGATGCACCAGCAGGTCCAGTTGGGCCAACCTCGCCTTGTGGTCCAGTAGGTCCGACTTCGCCCTGAGGACCAGTAGGTCCTGTTGCTCCATCTACACCATCAGTTCCGTCGGCTCCAGCAGGGCCAGTTGGTCCAGGAACAGTTGAGTCTGCACCTGCAGGTCCAGTGTCTCCTATTGGTCCTTGAGGTCCAGTGTCTCCAGCAGGACCAGGCACAGTACTGTCAGCTCCTGCAGGTCCCTGGGGTCCAGTGTCGCCTGTTGCGCCAGCAGGTCCAGTCGGTCCAGCAACTGTGGAGTCTGCTCCTTGAGGGCCTGTTGGACCTGTTGCTCCAACTGCTCCAGCGGGTCCTGTTGGTCCTTGTACAGTTGAATCAGCTCCTTGTGGTCCAGTAGGGCCAGTCGGTCCGACAGCTCCATCTACACCAATAGTACCGTCAGCTCCTGCAGGTCCAGTTGGGCCTTGAATTCCTTGCTCACCCTGCGGTCCTGTTGCACCAGTTGGGCCTGTGGCACCGAACTCTGCAGCAATGCCGTCTGCACCCTGAGGGCCAGTAGGTCCTGTTGGACCAATAGGGCCGTCTGCTCCAGCTGGACCCTGTGGGCCAGCCTCAGCTGCGGAGATGATAAGGGAGACTTCTGCTCCAGATACTACGATTTCGCTCATTATTTGGTTACTTCTCCGATTGCGGTGATTTTTCCACGGACTAGGGTACGGATTTCTCCGTTGTTATCGTATTGCCAGTCCCATACTCCGATGAACATAGGAGCTGTGATTAGGTCTTCGCCAACATATAGGGACTCAGTAGTGGCGTCTACCACTAGCTCTGCGGCAACTTCCGAAGGGACAGTTAGTGCTGCCTTGCCAGCAACGCCAGTGTCAGTGTTGATTACGATGTTCCATACAACGTCGCTGTTCTCATCTGGGCGGATAGAGGCAGTGTGGGTCCCAATGAATTCGTAAGTAGCGCCCAGGTCATCGGTGATGTTGAAGACGATAGTTGTGTCATCCCCACCGTATGCAACGATGTCTAGTGTTGGGGGAACAATATTAAGAGTTGGCATCTGCTACTTCCTCTGGCACTGGCTCAGGCTCTACGGCAGGCTCAGTTACTAAATCGATTACCTCTATTTTAGCAGGCTCTTCGATAACTGTCTCTTCTACCTTAGGCTTTGCAGCCTTTTTTGTTGCCTTACCGATAGGCTGTGGGCCCTTGGTGTTGTCAGCCGTGAAAGGCTTTCTACTTGCGTACATGTTTGCTCCTTGTTGTTTAGAGGAAGGACTGGAGAGGAGGTAAGTGTCCAGCCCTTCCAGCTTATTGTTCCAGTCTGGCCTTCAGCTGGATGTGGTCCTCTAGAATTTCAAAATACTTGTCTCTCCAGATGTTGACATCTTCCCTCAGGGTCTGTACCTCAGCCTTAAGGGCGTCTATCTGCTCCTGTAGTTCCAATCTTAGCTTTTCCTCGTTAGTGAGAGTCTGCTCCCGACGGGATAGTATGAACTTAAATAGGCTGGTCCCCGAAGCTCCCGCAGCTCCTCCACCTAATAGTGCAAGCATTGTTTCCATGTTCATTAGTCCGCCGTTAGGTCCAGTGTCATTGTCCAGTTTTCAGGGTCAATTGAGTGGCGGATTCTTTTAGCAAAAAGAACGCCGTTAAAGTCAACAGGTCCAGTCTGTATAAACACTCTTACTGGGTCGAAAGTGATGTCATACAGGTAAGCCCTGGTTACAAGCCCATTTCGGTTTACTACATTTGTGGCTACCGATTCAATTTCTGGCTGGTCTTCAGAGTAAGGTACGGCAGCTAGCCATGAGTCTAAGTACTGAGTCTGGTTGCCAGAAGGAGCGTAGAGGTTAAGCTGAACTTCGTAAGCGCGTTCACCGTATTGAGCAATGCTTGTGGCATCTTCGTAATCCGCTGTGGTCAGCTCGTCATAGCTTAAGGATGCAACAACTTTGTTTGTGATGTCGTCAAGGCTGTTGCGAATAGTAAAGTCAGTGACGCAGTGGTGGTCTAGTGAGTCTGGGTCATGAGTAGTACTGAATCCAAAACTAGGGGTAGCAGCTATTAGGCTTGGGTCGTAAAATAGTCCGCCAGATGCTCTATTAAACCAAAAGATGACGCCACCTCTGTTTTGAGCAATTACGCCGTATTCTCCTTCAGTTAGCTCATTGATAATCTCGCTAGCTGAGACATTTTCTCTGTACTCTGGGGGGAATACCGAGCCATCGTAGGGCTGAAGTAGTGGCCATAGCGTGTTTATGTCATAGGCCACTGCGCCCGACGTACCAGAAGTAGCTGGACCAAGGTAGTCATTAAAAAGATTAAACATCCTTGTACTAAACGACTCCTCGGACGCATACTGGTACAGTGGGATGTTTACGTTTAAAGCTTTTGACAGACCATCAACACACTGGATGTCAGTTATAGCATTACCAAATGGGTCGTAGCTTGTTGACCAGCTTTCTATGTAGCCAGAAAATAGGTAATCTTCTGTCCCATCTGGAGAAGCGGCAGCATCTAGCTTAATTAAAATCTTTGAGTCCAAGCTTAAAGCAGTGTTGCTCGTTGGGTTGCCTTCAGAGCCCTTAAGGGTAATAGATGCAGTGCCAGGCTCGCCAGTCTTTAGCAAGCCTTTTTCAATGTTGTAGCCAGCGTCTATTTCGCACTGCGCCACCGAGCACTCGATGTCCCACCAGCCGTTGGCAATGATATCTGTCGATTCAACTTCGTTTGGTGGTTCTTGCCCATAGACATAGCTACCAATTTCGTATACTTGCCCATCTGCTCTTTCTAAGTTAACTACAAACTTATAACCAGGTTCGGTGTCTAAGTTGAGTCCACCAATTGATACTTCATACACCCCGACTACTAGATGCCTATAATCCAATGAGTTAGGTGAATCGTAAACAAAAGAAACTGGGACAGAGTAATCTGGATAGGAAACCCCATTAGGGACAACATTTATCAAATACCTGTCATCGGGATGTGGGGTTATTCCAGCTCCGAAATCCTCGTTTAGCATGTAGCTAATACTTGCGTTAGTGTTTGGCAGTGTCCCACCAAATTTTAAAATGCCGCCATTGGAGCTGCTTGGAGTAAACTCAACTCTATTTTGCCAATCTCTGTGCCCTTCAATTCCAACTATATCGGCTGTCTGTACTGGCAACACATATTCAGAGCTACCACCACCTACATAGTCAATCTCAACTCTATATATGTATAAACGTGGGTTTAAAGTTTGAATAACTTGATACCAGTTTTGCGTAGACGGTAAATTGGCTATAAGACTATACGTTGGATTTGCTTCAGACCATCTATATACCCTGTAAGAAGACACGTCTGCTTGAGGCCTCCAAGTAAGGTGATATCTACCTACGCCAAGCTCGAAAGGAATTATTTTTATATCATCGCTTGTTTCAGCTGTAAAATCAGTAGGCCTAATTGGTACTAGAGGCGTAGCTGGCCCAGTTGGAATATAGGAAATGTCATAATCATTTGGGTTATATTCTTTACCGTTTACAGTAAAAATGTTGTAAGGAACTTGCAAGACGCCTTGCCTAGCTCCAAGTGCCTGCACCTTGATGTGCTTGCTGATATCAAATTGCTCTGCCATTAGTTACTAAACACTTTCTTTCCTGTGGTTTTTTCGTAGCTCTTGATTGCATCAATGATTTGCTTTGCGGTCAACTTGCTTGTGTTGGCCATGTTGATGTTGTAGGTGTTACCAGCACCCTTCTCAATCACCCTAGATAGTTTAGTGATTGACTGGGATAGCTCGCTGGTGCTTCCACCATAAAGGTTAGTGTTCGCTGCCTGTGCAGCCGATGTACCAATTCCCGATAGGTCGCCTCGTAGCGCCAGGAACTCTTCAAGGCGTCCAGAGCTTAGAAGTCCACGTGCAGCTGTTGCACCAGAGATTGGGTCCATGCCAAGTAGCTGGTCAATTAGTGAGGCGTCTGCACCCTGCGCCTGAAGAGCACGAATGTCGTCGGCAAATGTGCTGGCAGCATCCTTGATGCGCTGCATCTGGCGGATGATTCGGTTGACGTCAAAGGTAGCAAATGCACCGTTGGTAATGACACCGAAGCTGAGGGATACAGAGTCTCTGAAGTTTGTGGACGCTTCTTGGATTCTTCTCTGAGAGTCCTCAAGCGCAGCACGAAGCTTGTCAACAATGTTGGTGACCTTCTTCTTGAACAAGGTTACCGATGGGTCTTCGGCTTGAGTATCTGTACTTGACCCACCAGTGGTACCTGCACCAGCAGGTGTGTAGGTCATTCTCTTAGGCCTGGTCCAAGTGCTTCCAGTCCAAGTTTGTGTCCACCAGACAGCTAGTCCAGGGTTAGACCTGTCGCTGTAGTTGAACCATGTGTAAACCTGTCCAGGCTTTGGATTCTCTGGGAAGCGGCTAGCTGGGTCGTTAGTGTTGCTTGCAGGAATAAGGTCGCTCTGAGTGTTGCCGTTCCACTGAGTAGTGATGACGTCAATGTAGTTTCGAATGCGCCTGTTGTCCTGGGCATCCATTTGAGCACCAAGGCCCTGAAGCTTCTCTTTTGCAGTATCAAACTGACCTGCAGTAGACCTAACAGCACCAGTTACAAAGTCAAAACTTCTACGTACTTTGTCTGCTGGAGATTCAACCCTACGAAGGACACTTATGAAGTTAAGTAGGTTGTCTGAAACATCCTTAACAAAGGTGCTGAGAATTTTAAATGGCGTAGCTACGTTTTTAACAGCTATACCAACAAGTTTAAAGGTGGAAGTAAATGGTACTAGTAGCGAAATTATAAAGCCAATAGCTTGGCCAAATTTTTGAAGCACTTCTCCAACAAATCTAATCACATCTGCAAACGTAGTCACACCACCAGTTGCCCCAGTAAATACTCTGGTCCAACCGAAAAGCCCATCAATGATTCCATTAACCACTTGGATAAGACCCTTACCAAGTTGTCCGAAGGCGTCTAGTAGGTCAAGGAAAGGCTCTAGTTGTGTGGAAAGCTTTGTAAATGTGTTGCCAGCATCAGCAGTCCCATTTAGAAAATCAGTGAGGTCTGTGAGGGTCGTGACAATCTTTGCGCCAAAGGTCTCAGCTGAGTCGCCGCTACTCTCGAATGCCTGCCTTAGCTTCTCACCAACAGCATCAGCTAGGTCAGTGAAGACTCCGATGTTCTGGTTGATAAAGCTTGCGATTCCAGATACTGCAGGAGCAAAGCCCTGACCAATGGCTGCGCTTGCGTTAGCGAATGACGCTGTAACTCTAGCCATTGCACCCTGAAGGGTCTCAGCTTCACGTGCGTTCTGGCCCTGAGTCTGCTGAGTCTTCTCCATGATTAGCTCAAGGCCAGCAATAGCCTCTTGCTGCTTAAGAGCTTCTCCAGTTAGGCCAGCATATCCCTTAGCCGCAATTCGGGCTGTTATATCTGACTTACGCAGGGTAACTGCATACTTCTCAATCTGGTTGAACTCACCACGGAACACAGCCGAGACAGCGTTAACAGCGTCAAGTGTTGTGCCACCAAAGGTAGCAGCCATGTCAGCAGCACGCTCTACAAGAATCTGCGTCTGACCAGCTGCCTCAATAGCCGATAGGCCGTAGCCCTTTAGCTGTGCATCAATTAGGTTAGCTGAGGTTAGGTAGTCGTTGGCAGAGATACCGAAGGCTTGTGCTGCCTCCTTGGACTTCTGGATGATGACATCTGAGAACTCACCAAAGATAATCTCTGTAGCGCCAATTGACTGCTCTAGTGTTGAGGCTTGCTTTACCGCACCCTGAACAAAGTTCTTAAGGGCGTTTAGAGATACACCCACACCGATAGTTGCCAGGATGCCGTTGATGTTCCTGGAGATACTCCTGGTTGAGTTCTGGAAGGTCTTGAGCTGTCTAGTTGCGCCCTTAGTAGCCTTGGTTAGGTTTTTAAACTCACCGAGGATATTGACTTCGAGATTAAGGGCCATGTTATATCAGGTCTTCCAGTTCAGTGGCTCCACCACTACGCTCCATGGCTTCTACAAATGCACCAATTTCGCGTAGTGTCAGAGTGCGGTACTCAGATGGCTGCATCTTTGTGGCTACGCAGAACTCTGCCATCCTTTTTGCCGCCGCTTTCGCGGTGGCTACTCTTTTGGGTCTGAGTCATCCTCCGACGCATTTAGAAGCGCCATAGCTTCCTTGAATGACAACTTGCCTGCATCCTCAAGAGTGAACATTGCGTTCTCACGCTTCTTGATGGTGAAGACGATAGCCTTCAGGCTCTTACCCTTAAGGGCCTTGTCATCCATTAGTGCGTCGATTGGTGAGCCAGAAATGTGTTCAATGGTCTCAACCTCACTGATTGTCAGTGATTCAAAATCGAATTTAGCCATTCTATTTACCTCCATATTTAGTGATTAGTTTGTCTAGGTTGTCGAAGTACTTTTTGTATACTTCGTCTATGTTCAATTTTAGCGCTCTTGAGAAGAACTGATTAGGTTTAATGTTACGTCTAAACCAGCCCCAGTGGATTGGATTAGCGTAAGGAACTGCAGCGCTTCCTGCTCGAACAACTATTTTGCGTTGCTGTTTAGCAACACGGATGGTTCCCCTAAGGGCTCCAGTTTTGACAGGCACCAGGGTGCGGGCTTCCTCAGCGATGATTTGACCAGCTTCAAAGCCAGCCAATCCAATCTCCTTTGCAGGAACTCCGATGACCTTTAGGTCACGAACTACTTTGTTAAGCCCGCTTACCCTAATGCTGTCGGTTGCCATAATTAGGCGGTTACAACCTCAACGCCCCAGTACTTGTCAGCAGCTGGGTCGTGGTCGGTGTTTACTACCTCTAGCGTTACCGAGAATGAGGAAATCTCACCAGCGGTTAGCGACATTGGAGGTAGCTCGTTAAAGATAACGACACCTTCGTAGTGTGGGGTTGAAGCGGAAGCAGTGCCTCCGTGTGGTGCTACAGAGAATGCAACCTCAGTACCGTAGTTGTCCCATAGGATACGGTAAAGAGATGCAGCATCTCCAGAGGTGATTCCTTCTAGGCTCAATGCCCACTGCTTGCCGACGGATACCTCGCAGAAGGTACGTACGTCGCCAGGGGCGTCGCCTAGTTCAAGGCTAACAGAAGTCGCGTCGCAAGCGTAGTCTACAGACCCGATTGAGAACGTGATGTTCTGAGCTTTGATGCGTGTTGATGCAGCCATAATTAGCTCCTAGATTGTGATTGATAGTTCAACATTGACGTTAGTGGAAAGGTATTCCACGTTATTAATCGCCAGTGCAAATGGTTTGTCGACTCGCTGCAAGACTGCGTAAGCAGGCAGTGCTTTAAGTACGGCTTCAATGAGGGTCTCTAACTCTTCAGTTACAGTCTCGTTTGTTGCTGTTCCTGCAATCAAGACCAGCTCCATGTTCATTGTGTACTGATTCCCGAGGGTCTCAGGCACAAGGAAAGGGGAGCCAGAGTTGATTACGACAACAGGGGGGATTACCCGCTCTGGGATGTACTCAACCGCGTCAAGACCAGCAGTGATGAGTGCATCACGGAACTGTTCTTTAGCGGTGGTAATCTCGTTTGTCATTAGAGGGCTGGCCTCACAAATGGCATTAGTAGTGGGTAAACTGCGTTCATCGGGTCCTTCGCAATGCGGACGGGCGCACCGTCCAACGAAGCGAATTGGGCGACTCCATTAGGGGCAGAGCGACGGTGGAACAGCTCCGAAGCTGCAGTAAGAACCGCTTGGTCCTTAATGCCAGCAGGAACTGCAGCAGTCTTGATGTAGTTGTTCACCAAGAGTGTCGCAGAGCTTAGGCAACCTTCAATGTAGCTGCCAGTCTCTTTTGTACCTACGTATGCTTGTAGCTGTTCTACCGTTACGCTCATTTTTGCTCCTATTAAGCTGAGAAGACCAATGGCACGATGGCTTCTGGTGCCTCAGTAGCAATAGCTGCGTACTGGTAGACAGAGAAGTCACGGCTTAGGTTGATGATGTTGTCGTCGGTTAGCGAGACAGTTGGTGCAGAGTACAGACGGATTGCGTTCGAGTTTACGAATGCAGCGGTTCCGTTTGCAAGAGCGGTGTCAACCGAGATACCTAGACCAGCGAAGGTTCCACCAAGTGCAAGTGGGCTGATAGCACCAACAGTGTTGGAGCCAGTGTTGCCAGTTACAGTCATCAGTGGGCGACCGTCAGAAGCCTCAAGAGCCATAAGAGCCTTGAATACATCCTTCGATACTGCTAGGGAGTCAATTCCCCAACCGTTGCGCTCGAACTTGTCAGCAGCCTCAACGATGGAGTCAAGTAGCTGAACGTAGGTGGTTGAACCTAGAACTGCACCAGTCGAGATGATTGCAGAACCACCAGCGGCAACGTGAGCTGCGTGCTGGGTGTTGAAGCCACCGCGTACGAATGTGTTTAGGTTGTTTGCTACTGCTGATGCCATTGCACGCATGTGAGCGTCCAAGAAGTTAACTGAGCTGCGCTCAATCGCCTGGCGGGTCAGTGTGGTGTAGCCACCGAAGGTTTTTACAGCTGCGGTCTCGGTGGTAAGTGATACTTCACCGTAACCTAGGTCGTCACCTTCTTCAGCCTGCTCAGCTACTGCAACAGAGTTGGTAGCTAGCTTTGCGTACTCAAGGGTGTTACCAGTTGCTGGAAGGGTTCCAGTTGACATCAATGCACGAACACCGATTGGGGTGTCCACGATACGGGTCAAGTCGCCAATGAAGGTGTTTAGTAGTACTGAGTTGTCGGTGGTGTTACCTGCATATGCACGTAGGGTCTCGTCATCGCCAGAAGCGATAGCCTTTAGAACCTGGCCTGCAGAGCGGGTGTCAGCGGCTGGTACCGAAGATGCAACAGTGAAGCCAGCCTCAACGAGACGACGTAGCTCCTGAACATCCTCTTGAACAGCCTGAACGTCAAAAGAGACGTCGGTGCGGTTTTCGGATTCCATAGGAATCTCCTTTTCAATAGGGGTTGTTTCGTCCTCGCGGACTTCTTGGATTGTTGCACCAGCGTAAGCTGGGAACGGTACAACGCTGACTTCCCGAAGGGAGACAGATTTGCGAATCACTGTAGAACCATCGCGCTCAGAATCAACTGGCACAAAGCCTACAGAGAACTTGTTGAGGACGCCATCCTTGAGAAGGGTGCGCACCTCGTTGCCACGAACGGTGTCGCTAATCTTGGCTACAATCTCAAAGCCCAGCTCTGAGTCGCGTCCTTCAATTAGCTTGCCGATTGGCTCTTCGTGGCCATAGAACAACTTTACGTCAGTGATGTCCTCAGAGATGCTGCCTCTTTCGAAGCGCTCTGTGTAGACTCCACCAATGTTAGCGTCCTGACCGTAAGGAACAGCAATACCAGTGACGGTACGGTCTTCCTCATTGAAACGCAACTCAATGTCGCGCGTCTCGATGTTATCCATCTAGACCTTCTTTCATTCGGACTTCGTCGGTACCCAAGAATCCACTTGAGATACCGATTGCGTAGTTGGCGTAGCGCTGAGACGTGTCTGCCTTAAAGAGTCCCTCGTAGTCAAACTTGACACGGGTTCCTCTAGGCAAGCAGTTGCTCAGAGCGTCCTCGATGGCATCTAAATAAGCCATGAGAGTGTGGCGATAGAAGACCTGGTTCTCATCGCTCAAATTTGTGTAGGTGTCGCTGGTGCCGTCAACGCCAGTCAGTAGCAAGCGAGCAGGGATACCGAACATGCGGGCAATCTGCTGAACTGACTGGTTCTGGACATCAGTGAATAGTGCCTCTTTAGGGGACAGGGCCACTGGGTCGTAATTGAAACCGTTGCCCAGTACTGCTACCTGGCGGTTGCTTTGTTTTTCGTGCCATCTAGCCGTGATTTCGTCAGCTTGGTCAGCTGTCAGCATGGAGTTGCTAGTCAACACTCCAGTAGGCACCCCAGCGCTAGCGAACCAGTTGGATGCGTATGAGCGCAGGTCTAAGGCTCCTGCTACGTCATCCTTACACAGCTGGATTGGGCCGAATCCGTGTAGTTCGCCAGGAATCGAGAATAGCTTGAGGTGTTCCATCTGGCTAGATGGCACTTCTTCAACAACGGTGTTTGGGTATAGACCAGTTGTGTATGAGTAGGTGAGAACGCCAGTTCTGAGGTCCTCATTAATCTTTACATTCTTGGTAGGTACAATCTGCAGTGCGTTTACGTTGCCTGCAGCGTTGAGGCGCTTAATCCAGAATGCCTCGCCAGTGGTGGCAAGGCTAACAACTGTCTGGTACATGAAGTCACGGCGAGTGTCACGAAGTGACGGGCTGTTGACAAGGAGAGGGTTTGCAATCTTCTGCTCTTCGCCAGTAGCGGCAATATACCGAACAGTGCCAAGGTCCATCTTAGAGATTGGAGTGGCAAGGATTTGAACAGCTCTGTAGACGCTAGACAGGCTTAGAGCGCTGCTTTCGTTGACTACAGTAGTGTTAGTTTCATAGGCTAGACGCGTCGGAGCCGTACGAATAGACGAAGCTGCTGCGCGTTGTTCATTCTGGGAGTCGCCTAGACCCAGAAGACGCTGAAAGATATTGGCCATATTCTTAATCCTATTCTAGCACACTCTATTTTAGAACACTTGGACAGTACCTGAGTTGTCCACTATGTTGGCGCAGTACAAAGCCATTACAGTCGACAATACAGCATCCAGGTCGCCCTTAGATTCCTTGCGGCTTATGAACCAGCTCTCACCTGAGAATTTGGCTACACCACGGGGCATTTGCTCTCGCAAGAGTGGGTCATTGTTATGTTTGACGTTCCCATTGGCAAATAGCCAGTAGGAGAATGCTGCAGCTGCGGTCATCTCTTTAGTCCACAGCTGGTAGGTAGGAATACCCGAAAGCTTGAGCTTCTTACCGATGTTGGGCATCTGACGGTCATCAAGTGCGATGCCAGCAGGTGCGTGCTTCAAGAACAGGTCCTTAAGGTCTCCAAAGACCTGCTCTTCTGTTGGGTTGACGTAGCTTGCTACAAGCTCTGTCTCAAACGTGCCATCCTTTAGCTTTCTAGCTGCCGAGATGGTTACATTGCCCCAGCTGGCTGTCCTATCTACTGCGAATACAATCGGTGCTTCACGCGCCGTTATACCCTCTCCCACAGCATCCTCAAAGAGGTTCATAGGCAGCCAGCCTGGGACCATGCTTGCTTCAATGAACTGATTTAGTCTATACCTTCTTGCTTCCATTTCGGGTATTGACTTCATATCAGAAACTACTCTGTCGAGAGGAATCCTTCCACACTCAACGGCTGGATTAGCTGCGTAGATAGCGCTTGGCTCAGTGAGCTCGCAATCGGCAGGTGCTTCCCAGCAGAAGAATCCAAATCGTTCATAGTCTGGGTCTCCATCAATTGCCTTCTGACCTGTGATGTATAGGTCTTTGAGCATTTCGGAATTCTCGTCTCCAGCGGTTGTGATTCCAATTACGATACCGTCCTTCTTGGTAGATGTTCCTAGGGTCAGTGATGAGTAAAGGCCCTTAGGCAAGATGTGAAGCTCATCTACAATTCCGAGCGTCACGGGAATGCCTTGAAGGGCTGTCTCTTTGGCTGCCTTAATCATGTAGCTACCAGAGCCATTGTTCAAAGTCATTCCTCGGTGTTCCGTGGCCTTTGAGAATCTCTTCTTCAGCCATGGGTTGTTATTGACTGAATAGAGTGTGCGGTTATAGACAATACGTGCCTGGTCCACCGAGGAAGCTACTCCGATTACGGAAGGGCCAACCTCGTGCATGAGGAGGCCGTACAGGCTCAGGGCCTGC
>Ga0255048_10002232_pt1 | contig 12570 bp, 14 predicted proteins | sample JV7_2_2_MG_FD_183619 | JGI IMG/M metagenome (GOLD analysis project Ga0255048, IMG submission 183619) | Seawater microbial communities from Jervis Inlet, British Columbia, Canada - JV7_2_2 | ecosystem: Environmental > Aquatic > Marine > Inlet | place: Canada: British Columbia | collected 2016-10-06
GTTGAAAGATGCTACCAATGTAACCGGCAATCTTGGCGTTAGTGGCACTGTAGACGGGAAGGATATTGGCGCTTGCCTACTCAATCTAGCAGGTTTGAATACCTGCGTTAGCTCTGGCCTTGTGACCGGAGCGCACACTGTTGAAACCAACGACTTGTCCGCTGCTGTGACGTGGGCAAACATTCCTGATGCAAACGTGCCAGCTACTCATTCTGGCTCTGCTCATCACTCGGTCTTCTCCCCCAATGCAGACCCCGGCGTAAATCATTCGGGTCTTTCTGGCGACAACTTCATTACTGAGGTGGCTGGTGCACTTGATCTTGATGCAGAGGTAACCAAGCACGTCATCCCTCTGTATATCGAACTTCCTGTCTCAGCAGAGCAGCTAGAGAGTTTTTGGCGAGCGCCCGTAGCAGTAACGGTTACTGAGATATGGGGCGAGACTGACGCCGGAACTGTGGGTTTTGATATCAACATTGATGACGGAACGCCGCTTGGAATCAATGGCTCTGATATCTCGGCTGCTGTGTCAACAGGTACGGCAGATAGTACGTTCGCCAATAGTGCTTCCGTGGCGGCTGGCGACAGGCTAGATTTGGACGTAGGCACGGTTACAACGGCGGTCAGGCTGAGCATCATGATCACGTACACGGTGGACGATGTATAAGAAGCTTGCAGTCTTCGCGCTCCTTGCCTGCCTGATTCCCTTGGCGGGGAGCGGAACAATCGTTATCAGGCGGGTCGCTGCTGGCAACGATTGCTCAGTTGAGTCGGAATATCTGGACGAGTTGACTAGCTTTTCTCCTACCTTTTTCTACGACGTAGATGCGGGGGTGCTCACGACAGACGGCTTTGGCGCGACGGCCTTGGATGATCGGTCGGGGAACAACTACGACCTTGCACAAACCACCGACTCGAAAAAGATGGACCTCAACGCAGCGGCACAGAATGGCCTCGACGTGCTCGACGGTGACGACGTTGATGACCATCTGACCCTCGCTAGCGTGGACAACACGACCGATCTGGCTACGTGGTTCATTGTCGCTAAAGACGTGGGCGCGGCCTATATGTTCGAGTGGGGGGACGGCTCAGAGGGTAGCGGTATCAGTTCTGTTGTGGGTGGTGGTGACGATCATCAATGCCACGTAGACACCACCACAGGGCGAGAGTTTGCAGGCAACGGTGTGGACTTTGGCGATCCGAGTGTCCCTCACATCTACGAGTGTGTCTACGACGGCTCCGTAGATACCGAAATGGAATCTCTCGTGGATGGGGTTTCACAGGGAACAAACACCACAGTTGGTCCGCTCGGGAACACTCTCTCGGAACTGTCTATCGGTGCTGCTAACACCGACACCGTGTGGCCGCTGGAGGGCTGGATTGCGGCGTTCTGGCTTAGTGACGCCGAGGAGAGCAGTGGAGACCGGGACACGATTCGAGCCTGCTTGAATGACAGATGGGCGGTTTACTAGGGAGCGGGGAATGGGAATCAAGTCAAACGGCAACGGCAGCATCAGCATCACAAGGGGCTGGATTGCTGTCATTCTTGCTGGTGTTTCAATTGTAGTGTCTCTTGGCACCGTGGGGATATCGCAGCTTGTCGGGTCTGCTGTGATGCAGCAACAGGTTGATATGAACAAAGAAGACATCAACGCGCTGGAGGTGTGGGGGCCGAAGGCGGGAGATCGCAACACCGCTGAAGATTCCAGAAAGAAGTGGGACAGGCACAACACGTACCACAATGAGCTAAAGACCCTGATTGTCGATGAATTCACGGCAGTGAAACTGGAGATTGCTGGGTTGAAATGATCATAGGACCACTCAAGACACGCACCGATGGACTCGTTGCCTACATGGTGAACGGGCGAGAGTCTACTGTCTTTTGGGATGACATTACCCCCATGGCGCAAGAGGTCATGGATTCCAGTGACAACGAATTATCAGTAGAGGATCTCCTTGCAGAAATTGCTTCAGCGCGGATCACGCTGTGGTTGCTTTTTGACGAAGAGAAAACCATCCGGGCGTTTACCACTACACAACCGATGACAACACAAAAGGGACTCTGGGTGGACCTTCCGTTCACCTACACGAAGAACGATCTTGCAGCGGGGCCAACCTTGTGGCAAGTCGTTGAGGAGTGGGCCGAAGATAACGGGTATTATGGTCTCAAGTTCATTAGTGCGGACCCACGAATGAGCAGTTGGGCAAAGAGGCGCAAGATGAAGCAGCGTTTCGTGGAATACGTAAAGGAGTTCTGATATGTGTTGGGGACAGGTTGCAGCGACAGCCGGAAGTGCCCTTCTTGGGTATAAGGGGTCCAAGAAATCTGCGGAGGCGGCGAACCAGCCTACGAGCATTAGTCGCTGTGCTGGTGGATGAATTGAACTTGTTGCGCCAGTGGCAGATGGACCTCAAAGCGGCGTCGGCAGGAGCAAACAGCCTGCCGCAACTCAAAGCCGCGATTGCTGGGCTGTCCAATATGCCTCAGAGGAATATGGGTCAAGTGAAGCCTGCGATCAAGAACAAGATCAACAGTACAGATATAGACGAGTAAAGGGAAGTATGGCAATTAAAAACGACGGGAATGGCGGCATAATCATTAATAAAGAACTTGCTTGGGTATTAGGTATAGTTATAGGGGTTGTGTTTTTTGTTGTTGGAAATGTAATAATCCTTTTTTTAAGTGGTATGGAGCAGAGATTAGACGCATACGATCTAAGGTTAGCCCCCGGGGTTGGGGGGACTACCTCAGATCATTACAAGTGGGCGGAGCAGCACAGCTTTAAGGAACACGGCCCGCTAGACGACAAGATTACCCACATTGAAAAGAATGTGATTAAGTTGATGACAGAACTAGGTATTGAACCAATAGAGAATTAGTATGAGATTACGAGAAGACGTTGTTCTAGCTCCGGTTACTCCGGGCCTACAGAATGCAGTCGTAGAGGAAGCTTGGCTTCACGATGCAGAGATTAACTGGAAACTCGGTTTTGGCCGAGGAGTTATCGGTACGGACGTTTTCGTTGAAACGTTCAAAGATTTTATTGAAAATCCCCAAGACGACACAGGATTTCTTGGGATCTATTATAAGCGTAAACCCGTGGGGTTTGTAGGTTTTACTCCTATAGGAAGGACAGCAGATATATTCTTTTATATCGCCCCAGAATACAGAAACAAATTTGGTGTGGCTAGTACGGCACTGTATTGGTGCTTGGACGGAATTTTTAATTACAAAGATATCTTTAGAGTTCAGTTTGAACTCTTGTCTATAAACAAGGAGGCTATTTCTTTCCTTAGAAAGTTTGGATTCAAACAAGAGGGGATTAAGAAGTCTGCTTATTGGATGGGTGTTAATGCTTTTAACGTAGTCCTACTTGCGATGTTAAAACCAGAGTTCAATAGGTTGAAGGAGAAGCAAAATGGGTAGTATTTTTGGAGAAGACGGCTCAGACAACAGAAGTCCTGAGCATGCGGCGCTTACCCCCGAAGATGAGGGGGACGGAGGCTTTAATCCCCTTATGCTCCTTCTGGGACTTTTAGGAGATGGCGGGGGAGGAACGGGAGGAGGATTAGGAGATGTCACTGGTAATAAGTGGGCAGATCTCTTTATCCAACTAGGCATTCCTTTTGCTGCGGAATGGCTTACTAAGCCAAGTGGTTCAGAAAGAGCCGCATATGAAGAGGCTATCGGTTTGCAGAACGAGCAAGCTCGTATGCAGATTGATATTGCTAAACGTTTACTAGGTCTGGCAGATGAAATAGAGGGCAGGGATTTCTCTGGTGCCTCTGCTGAGCAGATCACTGAGATGAGGGGAGATCCAATGAACCCCGGAGCTAGCTTTCGCGCTAAGTCAGAGTTTGCAGCCGGTAAGGATATTGGCTTCTTTCAGAAGATACAACAGACACAACAAGCTTTGGGGCAGGCAGCTAACCCCGGGGCAGTTGGACAAAATGCTCAGATTCAAATTGGACTAGACCAGAATAGGAATGCTTCAGCAGGAGCACTCGCAAATAACTGGACGAACATCTTTCAGAATCAGGGCAACAGCAATTGGCTGCAAGATCTTATTAACCAGTTTGCTCTACAGCAGTCTGGGGGTGGAATAAATGGCTGACGAACAACCGACACCGCCGGGTAATCCTCCGGTATTTAATCCTAAATTTGGGGCCAAAGCTCGGGCCACCATGTCCAAGTCCCAGTTAGCCTATATGACTAAGGTGGTGCGACACCTTAAGAAAATTGGTAAATACGATGAATTTGTAAAGGGAGGGACAATCAATATCCCTGACCTACGAAGAATTGCTGACTCTGCTTTCTTTAAAAGAAACCAGCCAGCCAGAGAAAAGTCTGGTTGGGCGCAGTGGGAAAATAAACTCAGGAATAAGGAGTTTAGAGATCCTAACTATACAGGCCCAGAAGCAGGGAAGTATGGAAAAGGGGCGGCTGAAGCCGGTACTGACTGGCTAGATAAAATAATCGGCGGTCTTACAGATCAGCAAAGAAAGCAGTACTTCCGTGGTAGTGGTACCAATATGGGGGACTTGCGTAGACTATATCGCGCAGGAGTCCTTGACGAAGAAAACCAGAATAAGCTAGGAGATTTCCTAGGTAAAGAGAGAAATAGAGACGACGATGATCCGCCCCCGGGTCCGGGCGATCCTCCTCCGGGTCCAGAGGGACCGGGTGGTGGCGGGCCTGATTACGGGGACGGACCACCTAGAACTAAAAAGCCTCCGGTAAGCCAACCTCCTCCATTTGATCCTGGCATGTGGGAGGCGATGAAGAATCGCATTATGTCTACTCTAGAACAGCCGGGGTTTGATCCGGTTCTCCTAGAGAACATGAAGAATGCCCAACGTGCAGGGACTCAGGTAGATATCAGGGATATGACTCAGAATGCCTCTGAGAGATTCGCAGAACGCGGTATCTCAGATAGCGGTATTGCAGAGCGAGGATTCCAAGATATCGAGTCAGGAGCTAGAGAGGGTCTAGCCGATAATATTGCGGGTATTGATATCCAGAATGCACAGGCCGCACTACAGGCGGTACGAGATGCCATGCAGGGAGCACTTGGTATGGATGCTGCTAATCTTAGCAGATTCCAGCTTGAGCTACAAGCAGAGATGCAGGCGTTCATGGAGATGGCTCACGGCGACAATGTGATGATGCAGTGGTTCCAACTCAAGTTGCAGGAGCACTTGGGACAGGGACAATTGGATCTTGCTAAGCTGTACTACGAGCTAGCCTTTGACCAGAACTTCTGGGACTGGTACTTTAAGTACGCAGGGCTTCCAAATATTCCGGGTCCAGCAGATACTGCCCCGGCCAATACAGATACTTTCACAGATCCTAGTAGGGGACAGGACAACTTTACAAGTGGTCAGACAGCGGCACCAGCCGCTCCAGCGGGATTCAATAAAACTGTTAATGCTCCCGCTAGTGGTCAGACAGGGATATTCTCTGACGTGGCTACGGACAACTTCGGTGTGGGTGCAGACGCATTCAGGGCACCGGCAGATCCAGTAACTACTACAAGACCTATGCTGGAGTCTGTTGTTGGGGGATACCCTCCCAGAGATTTCGGGCTGCCAAAACAGCAGAACACTGACCCAGAGATGGAACGATTTTTCAATAGCGTAATTCGTTTCTAAGGAGATACTATGGCATCTAGAGGACTAATTTCAGCACTGATAGGTGCTGGTCAAGGTATCCAGTCTGGGCAGGAACTACGTCTAGCAGAAACTCTCAGGCAGCTACAGTTGGCACAGAGGGAAGCTGAAGTCATTAGGGAACTTAAGTTAAAACAGCGCCTAGACCAAGAAACCTACGATAGTAGGATTAAGGCAGATGAACAGAGTCATGGTAGACTAGCGGAATCTGCTACAGCTAGAGCAGCTAGTCAGTCTAGAGCTTATCTCTCTATACAAGACGATTTAGATTTAGATATAGATAGTCTTTCAGATGAGCAAGCTTTGGCCTATCATCAAGATTATGATACCAATAAGAAGAATCAGCAGGAGCAAAAGTTAAGAAAGATTTCTAATCGTAGACCACAAGATCTATCTACCTCTATAGATACTAGTATTCCGTGGAAAGATAATCTTCGCGAAGATCATCCTAACTTTGATTCTTACCCCGTTAAAAGGCAAGGTAGACTCAATAAAAAGTATAATGACGCACACCAGCGCCAAAAGAATGCAGAGGAAAAGGTTCAGATTCAACTAGAGGTAGCGGAAAAGTATGCCAATTCTAGAGGGGCTTCTGGGGGTCTAACCGACAACGCTTGGTTAACTACCTTTAATAAAAGAAGAGACGAGTACTTGGAAGGACAGCTTGAAGGTGCCGCTAATCAAGTTGCTGTGACCGTTAATTCTGTGCTATTAAGGTCCGGAGGGGGAGAAGTAACTTCTCTATCGGATGGGAGTAACTTAGCGGAGTACGCAAAGATAAGAAATAGTCTTAGAAATTTCTACGGACCCGGCACTCCTGAAGCAGATATAGCAGAGGAGTTAGACACAATTCTTGCTAATATAGACACAGTTAGATCTAACCCAAGTATTGCATACGACGTAAATATTCTTGCTAATCATATGGCAAGAATTATAGCGGAGGCTCCTTTGCTATATGAGTCTATGGTTATGTCTGCCGAATCAAAAGCTAGTGAAGCCATGAATAAGATTGGGTACGGAAGGGCTATAGAGCAGCAGCAACCAATGCCTACAGTGGCCTTTGCAGATAATGATGCTGCCGAGATTGCGGACGGATCTTTGGAGGCATTCTTAAATAAGAAGAATACGTTGGGGGGTATTGAATAATGCCAAGTCCTGTTCAGATACAGGCTGACGGCTTGTGGCGCAGATATCTAAACGAAGGTTATACGGAAGATGCTGCTCACAAAAAGTTGGTTAAGAATGGTCTGCTTGTCCTAGGAGACACAGGAGAATGGAGACTATCAGATCAAGTACATGAACCTAATCCGGTAAATGTATCCTCCCCTCTTGGAATTGTAGACTCTATCTCAGAAGTGGTGCCAACGGTACTGGGCGAGATTATAGAGGCCGGAGTTGCGGGAGAAGTCCGAGGTACTGCGGAACTGCCTGAATTTGGGGTAGATGCTCTGAGCTTTGCTGGGGCTCCAAAAGTAATGACTCAGCCAATAAAGGCGGGGCTGAAGGCTGTAGATGTCCTAGCGGACACAAATAACCCGGACTCCGCTATTAATAGGATTAGAGGACAGGAAGACAAAAGTATAGAGGAACTAGACGAACATCTTATCGGCGGCAGGAAAACTGCTAGGGCAGCCCAGCTCGTTGCCGGGGTTGCACTTGCTGGCGGGGCTTATGGTGCTAGTAGGAGAGTACTTAGCAAGCTTGGATCTATTGGCAGGAGAATGTCTATTGACTTTGAGACAGAAATGGCTAAGTCTGTAGACAGAGGGTTTAGTGAGGGATTGGCTAAATGGGGGAGTAGGTCCTCCTCAGAAGCAGACATACTAGCTGGAAAGGTACTGTACGAAGCCACAGGATCTCCTGCTAATCTACCTATTGATTCTCCCATTGTGCCTAGACTAATAGTTTCAGCAAAGAGAGTCTTGTATAATAAAAAGGGGGAGAAGGTAGGCAATATCGCACAAGAGGGGTTTAACGCCTCTGTCCCCGGCAATACTGCTGTGAAGGTAATTGTTTCAGAAGCTAAGATTCCTTCTTCCATTCAGTATCATAACATGGTGAACAAGGCAGGCAAGCCTTTGAGCGGTAAATCTGTAGGAGATCTTGAGTCCGGTAAGGTTAAGGTACTGGCGGATATGATGCGGTACCCCAAGGTCAGGAAAGGGACTCAAATCTATACTCTCGCAGACGATGGAGTAGAGTATGTCGGTAGGGCGGTGGACGATTTTCAGCCACGTAAACCTACAGACTCTCTTCAGGTACAGAAGACAATCAAGAAGTTCGAGGCAGACACTACAGTAGATAAGTTGTTCTTTAAAGACGACAAGGGGCTGCTAACTCCCATTAACCACAACCGTCTAGCAGCGGAAGAGTTTGCAAGAACTAGAGCCACTGCTTCTATGTCTAAGGATCTTCCTGTAGTGCCAGCTAAAAGACCCGATGATTTTGAAATTGGTAAGGTATGGAAAGGGGATTCCACTAACAATCTATTTGCATTAGGCAGATGGGTATCTAGTCGTATGGGCCATCTAATGGCTAATGAAAGATCCTATCCTATTCCAGCTTCCCGATACATACGAGGCAGCGATGCTAAGACTTTCTTTAGGAAAGAGATAGCGGAATACCACGATACTCTGACGGGCTCTATTAACAAGGCCGAGAGAGTTATCAACGTACAGAGAAGGCAGATGGAGAAGGCTATGGGTAGGGCAGGCAATCGCTTGGGGAAGACCCCTGACGAGCTTGCTAGAGAGATAGATGTGGCTCTTAAGAATGGGACTATAGACGAATTACCATCGGAATTAATAAAGCCCGTACAAGAGGCAAGAGACTATATTGATGACCTTTCTCTGCGTATGCACGACGTTATTTCTTCTTCATCAGGACCGACAGATGCCGAAAAGATTAAGCACGTAGAGACAATCAGGGCTAACCTTGGCAAGTACATTCACCTTCAGTATGGTAAGCATGCTACCAAAAATTGGTGGGGAGTTGTGCAAGGGACCAATGCCTATGATGATTATATGTCTTATCTCCGCATCAAGACTGGGGATGAGTGGTCAGAGGCAGAGCGAGTAGCTTATGCTTATCGTGTCGCATCAGAGAAATCGGCAGGATTCATTCAGGCTTTTCGCCCAAGAGAGGCCAGACTACAAAAGTTTGATACTCTTCTAGAGCAAACCCTACCTGATGCAGTAACAAAGAACTTTATGGGCGTGGTAGATGATGCTCTGTTGAACTATACAGACACAGCAGCCAAGCTCATTCATGATATTGAGACTACCTCCTTTTTACGTCGAGTAATGAAGAGAGGATTAGAGACAGGCGTATTCTCTACTAAGCCTAATCTAGCTGGTAAAAGAACTGCGGAGTTTGCTATTTCTAAGATTGATGCCCCTGTGTTTATGGAGGAACCCGCACAAAAGTTCTTTAAAGAGATTCTTTCTTTTGAGGCACAGAAAAGAAATCTATATTATCAGATAAACGGGTTAGTAAAGGGAGGAAAGATTATCCCTTCACCTAAGACGCATATCAGAAATGCTGAATCGTCTGTGGTTATGGCTATCGCTAACGGCATGGTATCTCATCCGATACAGTTCACCAAAGCACTAGCACAGTCTGTTGGGGCCAACATTATTGAAGAGTACCCCAAAGTAGCAGAAAGAATGTTTTCCCGTAAGGGGATACAGAGACTTGTAGGGGATAAGAAAGAGCTAGATAAGCTTGTGGATGAAATGACGGAGCACAATCTGTTCCGACAGGGAGGTAGAGCAGGGGAGCTAGCAGAATATGGCAATAAGTTTAAGACTGGCCTTCTAAACGATCCTCGCCTTGGCAGTATCAGCATGGATACTGGACCACAAAATATTGTAATGCGTGGGGATAAGGTAACGTGGGCCGAGAAGTTCCTTGACAAAGCTAATTACTACATGACTCTGAAGGGGCATGGTGTAACAGCCTACCACATCGGGGATGATCTTCTCAAGGGAGCCGTATACTCTGTACGTAAACAGGAGTACGATTGGGCACTCAGACTCAAGGGAAAGAACTTCGACGAATTACCAGAAGAAACCTTGAGCATTATCCGTAAGGAATACGGCGACGAAGCAACTCAGTCATTGGAAGCATTCTCTGCTATCATGACTCAGAACACCATGCAGCATTACTCCAAGGCACCTAGGATAGCTAAGATGCTTTCTAGGCATCCGATCACATCCCCCTTTGTTACCTTTCAGTTTGAGATGCCTAGAAATCTAGCCAACATGATTAGATATGCTGGAGTAGACATTAAAATGGCAGCCGCACTAGATGAGCCTAGGTTATACGCTCTCGCGGCTCAAAAGTTAGCCGGGGTAGCCTCCGCCGGTATGGTGGCGGCAGGTACCGCCGATTACTTCAACAGTAAGTATGGGATTGATGATAAGTTCAAGAGAGCTTTTAGTAGGGTAGGAGCCTTGGATTGGGATAGAGGAGGGAAGCTTATCTTTCCAGAAAGAAACGGCCCAATCATCAAGTACCGTAATGCCTCCTACGTCGATCCTTACCAAGTAGTTTGGGGACCACTAGAGACTATTGTAATGGGCAACTTCTCTCAGGAATCTTTTATCGAGGCAGGAGAGCAGATCACAGATGATTATCTCTCTATTGAGCCTCTGTTTAAGACCATGCTAGAAACAGCCATTGATCGCAGAGTACAGGCCAATGCTGTACCGGACTTCTTTCTCAGAGACGAGGGAGATCCTATAGGGAGTTCCAGACTTAACAAAGGGAGAATCTACAACTTCACCAGAGGGATAGCCCCCGGCATAATTGTAGATGCAATGAGAATGAGGGAAGCCTATAAGAATCCTGATAGGTCTATGGTGGATGAGATCGAGGCCCTGTATAAGCCAAGACTTAACACCATAGATATACGGGAACAGTATGCAGCCCACACTAGAAACTGGAAGAAGGCTGCTGATAGGCTAAAGGATATAAAAGATCCTGCTGAACGTGATCGTCTGTGGGAAAAGCATTTGTCTACCATGCGGGACATTACCAACGACTTTAGAACTATTGGTCTAGACTACAGGTACTTCCTAGAAGCTACCACAGGCAAGACCAAGTACGCTAAAATTAAATTAAGTAAGAAGAACCGGACAATGCTATGGTCTGGAGCTTCAATACCTTACGTGGTCTACGCACCACCTAAACCAGAGGAGATATTCTAGTGCCGCTTTATGTGTACAAGTGCCCAGCAGGGCATGAAACAGAGAGGTTTGTTGTGTTGATTAAGGACACCCCAAAGGATGTGGAGTGTCAGTGGTGTGGGGCTACTTCCCAAAGAACCATATCAGCACCTAACTTTAAAATGGCAGGGGAAGTAAAGAGTCCTGACACCGCCAAACAAGCTTGGGAAGGAGTCCCGGGTATGGAAGAAGGCAGTGACATGGTAGAGAGATTTAAATTTAAGAAGTATGGCCCGAAGATGCGGGTAGACTTGGGGGCGTAATGTTTAAGGGCATCCCAATTAAACTAGAAATTATTCCTATCGGTAAGAAGATCTTTCGTGTAGCTGAACCATTTGAATACCACGGCAGAGCGTTCAAGATTCTTGTTCCTAAAGGTTGGGTGACGGATCTAACGTCTAAGCCACAGATATTCTTCTGGATCAAGAAGGAGGGGGCACATACCCCCGCCTCCATTATTCATGATTGGATGTACGCTAAGGGCTATATACTGTCAGAAGGAGATATCCAAATTCCCATATCTCGCCGCACCGCTGATAGGATATATAACGAGGCGATGAAAAAACTAGATGTTCCCCGTCTAAGAAGGAAACAGATCTATTGGGGGATAAAGCTGATTGGGTTTGCTTCATGGAATAAATACCGCCATAAGGATTCTAATCAATAGTTAATCTTCTTTCCACTCCGTATGCCGATGTTGATCAGCATTTAATCTATCAGACTCATAGTAAATTCTTGCGGCTTCTTTCCCTTGGTTTAAAGCTACCTTCATAATATAGTCATACCCATACATAGGTCTATACTCAACAGAGTATCTGTCCGACCAATACAAGCCCCCTATAGTTAGTGGACCAAAGCTTGCGTACCCCGGCTTATCTGGCTTATGATCTTTTACATGGATATTCTTTGGTAATTCTTTAACAGTAAATCCGCCCGGCCAACAATCATACCCCCAGTACTTTTTAGTTAGGCTCATGACTTAGGATGGTACTCCATATGCATATGTTCATTAACTCCATTAAAGTCTTCTAACACCACATCGAACTCAGCACCACAGTTAGCAGCAACAGTATCCACAAATCTTCGTACCTTATCTCGGGCAAGCGTCTTTGTCCTGACATCTACTGCATCCCCTGCGTAGTGCTTGGACCCGTAAGAATGTCTTCTGTCATTACAAGAAGTCCACACCATATCTGTTGCTAGGGGGACAGTAAAAGCAGCCAGCTTCTTCCACTCATCATTAGCTATTACTGTCGCTACGATCATCTGGGGTGCTAGCCCCGTAAGTTTCACACCTTCCTTTAATCTCATACTCATAGTCCTTATGTAGTTGTATAATTACCCAAACTGACCCGCAAATTAACCCCGCCCAGAACAAACCAAAGAGTAGTGCATCAAGCATTCATAAGTTCTTCCAAGTCCATCTGACACCTAGCATTCTCGTCTACTCTACCTCGGAGTCTTGGCTTGTTGGATGCTGGATTAGCCAGTCTAGTGGCCAATCTATCTGATCTTGCTTCCCATCTATCTATAAGTTTCTGTAGTTGTTCCTTACTCACTTCGTCTTCTACCTCCCCTAGAGAGGCCATGACAGCCTTTCCAGTCTCATTCCATGAGTTACTAGTACTATCCATTAAAAACGTTCTGTATTTGCTGTTTCCCCATCTGAGTC
>Ga0255048_10002235_pt1 | contig 12564 bp, 10 predicted proteins | sample JV7_2_2_MG_FD_183619 | JGI IMG/M metagenome (GOLD analysis project Ga0255048, IMG submission 183619) | Seawater microbial communities from Jervis Inlet, British Columbia, Canada - JV7_2_2 | ecosystem: Environmental > Aquatic > Marine > Inlet | place: Canada: British Columbia | collected 2016-10-06
TTTGTGAATGGGGCTTATCCGAGAGCTTAGTCGTCTTTCTCCGGTGCCTTGTCGAAAGGGAGGCAGTCTGAACACTCATCCTCCGACTTAATGCAAGCCAGTCTCTCTAGTAGTTGCTCTGCCGCAACGGTTAGAAATTCAGCCGCGCGAGGCTCTCCGGCACTCTCGCAAATATTCGCAACTCTAACCAACTGATGCACACTAGAGGCATAGCGCCCGACTAGTGAGCCAGTTGGAGTTTTGTTTAACATCTCAATGTATTTCTTCTGTTGTTCCACTAGGTTCTCCACCAATCCACCGTCGCCACGAGCTTCTGCAACATAAACAGGCTCTGGGTGTGCAATTTCGATAATACTTTTCTCAGGAGACTTTTGTCGTTTTTCTTCTATCGTCTTAAGATCCTCCTGATAAGGATTCGGCTCAGGTCGAGCCAACTTGACATTTTTCCCTAGTCCCAGCAAATCCTGCTTTTCGGCAATTTTTAAAAACTCTGATAAGATTTCAGATTTTTCCCAACTCATATTAAATCTCCTATTGTGGCAGAACTCCGCCGCCAAACATCTTGGTTAGTTGTGAAGGATCCATAAGACTTTTCAATTGTCCTATATCAAGATCTCCTGCACCTTGTTCTTTATCTGGTAGCGCTATCTCGCCAATGTCTGGGCTAAGCAACTGAACAAGTGGATTACCTTGCAGTAATCCTTTGGCTAGTTCATCGCCCTTTCGTATAAGCTCATCTATTGACGATACTCCTATGGCCAGCATTAGCCACTTTACTACGCCCCATATTATCTTAACGACTTTTGGCAGAGATCCGGTTAACTTAAGCAATCCCCCAATAAAGGCTCGCTTCTCTATCATCACCGGACCATCGTACGCTGCATTTTTTTCTATTAAGCCAGATAGACCTTCGTATAAGCCGTACATCGTCCCCATCACACCACTTTTATCTAAAGCTTTACCGATGTCTGCTAGTCCAAAATCAAACAAATAGTGAGCGGCTTGTTCTAGTATAAATACAGCCCACCCTAATCCAGGGATAAATGGAACAGCATAAGACAGCAAGCTAAATATTTTTTCCCAAAATCCTTTGTGCTCGGGCCACACAGTCCTAAATATCATATCTAGTGCCTTATTAGTATCTATGGCTCTTTTTGAGATGGGTGGCAAGTGGCTCATCTGAATAATGCTCCTCCTACTTGATTTACGTAATCTATAACATCTTGCGCCGATCTAGCACCTGACTCAATTGCGCTATTAAGAATCCTAATTCGTAAGCTCTCTTTCCTGTATCCGCCATGGCCCGATAGCCAATCACGCATATTAGTAGGGTTACCGGTGTTCGGTGATCTGAATCGTACGTACATAGACTGCTCTGCTGATTCTTTAAGACCAGCTCGATCTGGTTTAGGTGCAGGTCCACTATCACGTTTATAGCTTTTGCTGCGCGTTGGTTTACCCTGCATAGTCAAAACCCAATTGACTAGTGCTTTACCATTCCATGTTTTATACTCAGGCATTTCCTCTCTATTACCCCTGAATACTTTATCTGCGACTTGAGCCGGCGAAGCATCTTTGTAATTTTTTAACAACCAGTTAAACGCCGCTTCTTGCTTTCCAGTTTCCGGATCAGTAACCTTAAGTAGCCGTAAAGCCCTATTGATTTCGGTAGGAGACATGTTCTCCTTACTCTCAGGAACCCCAGCTCTCTGCGCGGGTTGTGCCGGCTGTTGTCTACCGGGAGCACGAGTTGATATCCCTCTCGGACCTGATCCAGTTGGCAAAGTTCCTTGAGTAAATCGTCCTAGCACCTGTTTGATAGTAGCATAATTTTTTGGGTTCTTAGCCATCAATCTATGGTCACCAGAGTTATATGACGTGACGCCCTGTTGCTCTAACTGACTATTTATCTCTGGGGCCTGCACTAGTAGTCGTCTAACTGCGTCTGCTGTATTTTTACCATAAAACCCATCCACTGTGACTTGACTAACTTGCGGGGTCTTGTATCTAGCATTAAGCTCGTTAACCATTGTCTGCAGCGCCTCAACATTTGGGTCTTTGCTCAATCTAGCCTTGCCTTTTTGACCAGTACCCTTCTGTTTACCCGGGGCACGAGTGGCTTTACCAGGATCTACGGTAACACTTGTTCCGTTGCCCAAAAGTAGGGCGCGCTTAGATATCGGTGCGTAAAATTTAGCTGACTTGGCGGGCTGCTTTATGGCCTTTTCAAGTACCTGGCTAAGAGCTGTGAAGCCGCTCATATTATCGCCAACAACTTGCAACGAGGTAATTTTCTTATTAGCCAACTGATCTAACAGTGCCATACCCCTCTTCTCCATGTCATTCTCTGGCTCCGGAGGCTTTCCATACATTTGAGTCAGCTTGCCCATATTTTCTTGCATTCTCTTGACGGCTGGGCCATACTTCTCATATACCTGATTAATTAGATTATTTCTTTCCTCAACTGCCTTCGCATTTATAACAGAAACAATTCTTTGCTTTTGCTGCTCCATTGCTACCAGGGTTTTATCCAATGCGGTTTTAGCTTGCGAGTCGTCCCACCCCCAATCAGTAAGCCTTGCAGCTAATTGTGGCCAAAGAGATTGCATAGTTTTAAGGTCCGATACTAATGCCGTAAGGGCATCTAGTCGACGCTTATTGTATGCAGCTTTTTTCTTGGTATCGTTGGTTATTGGAGCAGCGGCACTTAATATTGGCTTGTATTTATTCAAGGCATTTATCCAACCCTGAACAGTATTTGTGGCCTCTTGATCGCCTGTATCCAAAGCATCTAGTCGGCTGACCAGATCATCAATGTTGTCGTCGGTAAGTTTACTAAGCTCATATATTGCATATCCGGCGGCGGCTACTAAGCCTAATGCTATTCCCACAGGACCACCCAATAAAGCCAACGCCGGGGTCCCACTCACAAACGCTCCCGCTCCAGCTATTCCTACACCCGGAAGGAGAGCAGCTTTGGCCCCAACTATAGCTGCACCAATTGCTAAATCGGTAGCTAGTCCTATGCCTACGCCAGATACTATTTCCTGAGTATAATCGGCCACGTCTGCGGCCTCTTTCTCAATTGGCATCATAAGCTCGGCATATTTTATCATGACTTCACTTTTTTCAAACTGAGACATATGTTCTCCGATGCCTTATAATTATCGCCCCATTCTTGGCGCCTGGGTTGTCGCCGGCGGTGCCATTCCTCTTCGCAATTTACGCATAGTGGCTACATCAAACATCTCTGAAATAGATTCGGGTGACTCACCGTTTCGCGCCATCTCCCACGCCTGCTGTCTAACATTTCTCCACTCATCGCCGGTGCCCTTGATTTTGCCCTTTAATCTAGGGTACCTTTGTTCCAGTAGGTTGAGCCCCTTTGCATACGCATCTGTCGGTTCAACCTTCCCTGGACCCTGCTTAGCTGCGCCAGCTAACTCTTTTTTCACACTATCGATCAAATCTTTTATCCTTGCCCTAGGGGTTTTCTTCCAGTAATTCCAAGTTCTAGGCGCTTTTGTTCTGATAGTCTTTTTAAATTCTGGATTGTACGGATTCTGCTCTACTGGCTCTAGTCCCAGTGCACCACGCAATTCGTTCTGCATAGCTAGTAATCTTGAACTAGGTTTCTTTTTGGCCGGACCAGTTTTCGCAACGCCGGGAGCCTGCTCCGTTTCTACGGGGGCGGTGGGCGCTGGTGCTTGCTGTGCAGCAGGTTGCTGTTGCTGTTGCTTATATTGTACCAGGGAATCTAAAACTGGGCCATTAGTATTAGCTATGTAAGCTAATCCCTTATTCCATGCTCCACGCATATCTGGCTGAGTATTCACTAGTCTAAGACCCTCGTTATATACATCAAAATAGTCTTTTCCGCGCAAGCCCTGCAACACTGCTTTTTGTCCACCCGATGTAGCGCCGCCGGGCAGATTATTAACTACTGAGTTAATAAGAACATCTCCAAGCTTTTTACTATATTCGTCATACTTCTGCTGAGTTAAACCTTGTGCCAATGAATGTATCTGGCTACCTACTTTTTTTTTAAGAATTGCGTCAACACGATCAGCCGCATTGCGATTGCCCATCTTATCCAATCGGTCGGCTAGTTGTATTAAAGCAGCGTAAGTTCCCTTAGGGACACTAGTAGCAACTTCAACATCTTTCTTTTGTTGCTCTACAATGGTTTCGACTAGATTCTCATCAGTTTTACTGTGAGTTAGTTCTGTTTTAGTTCCACCGCCTGGATGAGCCTTTTCCACTAGCTGTTCCCCAGTCTCTCCGGAAACATCGTAGTATTGCCCACTGTCATCTTTGGCTGATTTCTCTAGGTCATAAAATAAACTAGCTGTAGTAGCACCATCTTCAGCAGCCGGTTGAGCTGGAGTAACTTCCTGGGTTCTTTGTAAAATGCCAGCAGCCTGAGTCTTAAACTGATCCAATGCAGGCTTAAAATTTGGATATTTTCCCAAAAGAGTATCATAAATTCCACTAACAGTTTGGTTAAACTGCTGTGCCATTTGCGGCGATTTGCGACTCTCCATCGGCTGTGCATTTATCCACTGTGATAATCTTTGCAATGTTCCGCCAGTACTCTGTGCCTTTAATATCTGCTTCACCTCTGCGTTAACATTGGGCATGCCACCGGCAGCCTCTTTGACCAAGCCTTTCTCTCCAGCGATTCGTGCATATTCCCTCAGGACTTCGCTATCATCAAAACCTATGTGTTTCATTATGTATCTCCATTGATCATTCTATTCTTTAAGATTCGAATCTTTTTCTCAACTTCATATGCCGCTGTATGACGCCCTTGTCGACCTAACTCGTAAGCGATCTTCTCTAAGCGATCAACAGCTTCGGTCGCCTCTTTGTCTTTTTCTTTCTTGCACTTACAATCGTCTTTGCACTTGCACTTGTCATTACCTACGCATTTACCGGCCTTACATTCGCAATCACACTTGGGCTTATCATCTGCTGCCAGAGTCTGAGCCTGTTGCTTACTCACAGCATCAGCAACTTCTTTTTGAAGCTGTGTTCCATCGGCCTCGTGCTGCTCCAACTGTTTAACTTTTTCCGACAGGGTTCCAGCCGCAATAGATAATTTTTCAAAATCCCCAGGCAACACAATGCCTTTCAGACTCTGGTGCAATGCCGCCACATCGTTCTGCGTAGCATTTTTGCCCATCATTTCGTCAATAGCAGTAGATACGAATTCACCAACATCCTCTTTGGACGCCAGTCCTTGTTCAGCAATGCGACTGCGCTCTTCATGAATAAGCTCAGCCATAGCCGTGATAAAGTATTTTTTGTTGTCCATTAAATTATCTTGTATGCTCATTGCTACTCCTTAGAACCAAATAAATTCTAACGTTTCTGTGATGCCTGTTGGTGGGCCTGTCACCATAGCTACACCTGGATGGTTTGTTGATGGTTGCGATGTCGTAAACAACCCGTCTGAATTAACAAACAGTGTTGCATTAACTACATAACGTTGCTTGGTGTCAAACTGATCTGTTTCAAAAATCCCTCTTTGAAACCAGATTGTCATGCGGCCCGACCCTGCTGTAGTATTGTCGCCAGGTATATTGGGTATTCTATAAATATAGCTAACTATAACTCTTATAGAATCTACCAAGCCGTCGCCATCTGAGTCGTAGTTAAGTGGTGTTCCTACTGGAGCTATAACCACGCCATTTACATCATTAAGCGATAGGCCATCTACATCGGCAACAAAACTTGACCTAACTACGTTGGGGAACCTCAGTGTCTGCATAGCCTCAGCTACCGATACTACTTGATACCCATCACTAATGCCTACAACTGATATTAATACCACTTCATCGGTTATAGGCGCCGTAAATGATGCCGTGTTTATGTCATCAATGATTCCAAATGGAGCTGTTCCATCTGAAACCCCGCACACTATTTCATTTCCAATAACTTTTAACTGTGCCACTTGTCCTGGTTGAAACGTTGATGTTGGATCAACCGGAAAACTTACTGGTAGCGTATTGCCAATTTGAATTAATCTTAACACTGTAACTCCTTAATAATTACTCTGGCATAGCACCAGTTTCTTCCGGGCTCATATCTGGGTATTTCTCACTAATAGCCTTGTCAATCTCATCTCGCATCTGCTTAAGCTCCTCATACGACATCCCGCTCATCTCTTCCATTTCTGAGCCCATCTCATACTCTTTCTGCAGCTCATCTGGATCGATAACGCCCCCAGGTTGCTCAAATGCAGATGTGTCAGGGCCTGGCTTATCTTCTAAAGCGTCCCGCCATGGAGCGTCTTTGAAAGCTTCGGGCTCAGCAGTCTTTTTTTTTAAGCCTTCGACAATAACTTTGAGCGCGTCATCAACTGCGGCAGAAGCTTTATCTTCTCCTAACGCATCAAGGTCGCCGGCCAGCTTAACTAGGTCATTAATAACACCCATCACTGCCTCAGCTTCTTTCTTATCCTTTTTGTCTTTCTTGTCGCACTCACAAGGATCACACTTGCACTTTTTGCATTCCTTCTTCTCTTCTTTCTTTTCCTTCTTGTCATCATCGTCTTTCTTAGCTGCCGTGGCAACTATTTTACTGTTATTCAGTAGGCCCGCAAGCTCTACCATCATTTCCTCGCCTGATCGTGACATAGTTAACTCCTTATAACCATTAAGATTATTTATTTTCCATTTTAGATTCTTCCATTCGACTCATCGCCCATGGCCCTGTCGTTCGTGGATCCATGTCTTGGTGTTTGCTTTGCATCGCATCACTAATAGAATCACGCATTTCCTTAAGCTGCTCGTATGACTTGCCCTTTGTAAGCTCACCCAATGGAAGTGGCCCACCTACCTCGCCCATATCCTCTCCCTTCGGCGGATCCCAAAGTGATCTGTCAAATGAGCTTTCATCTCGTGTGTTCTCCATCTCAATCGCCTCGCGCCACGGAGCATCTTTGAAAGCTTCAGGGCCCTGTGCGTCGTCTTCATCATCTTCTTCTACATAATCCTTTGGCTCGTTCATACCAAGCTCGTATACCGGGTATGTTTCCGACGGATCCGGCGGATATTCAGGATCTTCACCAGGTTCTAAGGTCCTATTTGCCTCTTCGCCTAATAGCTCGTCCCTAGTGATTTGAGCCTTATTGGTCATTTCCTTGGTCACTAGATATAATTTATACTTCGGGTGAGACTTTTGTACTTCTGGTTCATATTGCTGAAATCTTGATCTCAGATCTTCAGACAATTCGCCCAGTTCTTCTACTATGTCGTCCGCGTCTCTGTAGTCTGTAACACTGTCAAGCCGCTCTTTTAAATCACGTAAGCGCTGGACGGAAGATTCGCCATGCTCGGCAGCGAGTTTTATAACGCTATCGATCATATCAGCTATATCATGCTCGCCCCTTTTATCTAAGTCGCCAGCAAGTTTAGCAAGTCTTACTAGTCCACTATAATTTATGTGCGTTCTCTTTTCCATAAGTTTTAACTCCGCCTGACGCTTGGCCTTTAAAAGGGCGCCCTTTTGTATTCTAAGCTTCTTTCTAATCTGCATATTATTCGTTTCTCTAAATCTTAATTTAATCATTTGTTCCAATGTGGGGTACACTCGACTAAGAAAAAAATCAGGATCGGTGAACCAGGTCCTGCGACCCAGAGCTTGAAATGATGTAAAATCGTCTGTATCTACAAACATTTTTCCAGATTCGCTGCCTTCCTCTGCTTGTAATGCCTTCTCCCAAATGTCTTTATAGTGAGGCCAAACAAAGCTCCTCTTCATAACAACCTCTGAACCAATCAAGGCCAGCGGGTCTTCGTTTTTTAGTTTTTCCAAAGCCAACTCGGACCATGGGCGAAATGACACAACAACAGAATCTCGTTTATATGGCACTTTTAAAAATCTAAGCGGCTCTTCTTCAACCACTTTATCTAGCACCCACGAAGTAAGCTTATCGTACAGCGGATTATGCGCATATCTCTTTCTGTCGTCAACTAAGTATGTAATTAAATCCCTTAATCCGGCCGCTGCGCTTGCAATCAATTCTTTTTCCTCTGGATTATCGTATTGATTTACCAACTCTTCTAGCGACATTTTACCATACTTGCCCATAATCAAATTACTGCGGCTCGAATCATGTGGCTTTGCCTCTTCAGGAGCCTTTACATCCGGATCTGTCTTATCAGACTCGTCTACTCGAATATCTGGATCGGTCTTTTCATCAAACTCAGGAACACGAAGATCTGGAATAGTCTGATCTCGTTCCATGTCAAACCAATGCGGATCTTCCCATTGTTTGTCAACCTCAACAACATCCTTTGGGTCAGCCCAAGGCATATCTTTAAAATTTGCAGCAAACTTTAGCATTATTTCATCTACTGTGCTGTACATAATACCTCTAATTCAATACAAATGGTTTGTTGGATTGGTCTATTATCTTGTTAATTACCCATGACTCGGCATATAGCTCAAAATAACCGGATATCTCCTCGTCACTTAGGCCAAGTTTCTTCAATTCTTTGATTTCGATCTGTAGCTCGATGTCATCCATCAAGCTTTTAGCATTAAACATAACAGGTCTCGATAAGGAGTGGGGAGGAGGACTAGCCTCCTCCCTCGATATGAACTCTGCTTACTTAATTAGTGTTTTACTTCCAGTTCAACATTGACAACTTGTCATTTATGCTGGTTTCTGGAGCTGACTCTGCACTAGCTGTAACGGTCATAGCTTGCGCGACGCCATCAGTACCAACTCGTGGCAATGATCCGCCTTTACGACCATCTACCTTGGCAATAAGTCTCTTGGTGGACTCAAACTCAGCGTCCCCAAAACTAACTAGCTCATCAACATAGGTATTTAGTGCGGCTTCAGTAGCAGGGATTATTCCCTTTTCTTGTGCAGAAAGTCCAACAGCATACGCTCGACGCAGCTTAGTCTTCCATTCTTTCATATTGGACTCTTTCTTTTTGGAATCAAACGCTTTCCCAAACTCTTTGCTAAGGTCTGCGCCAAAACTTCCGGTGTCTGGGCCCTGACCCCAAAACTGTTTCCAGTATTTGGCCGCCGCTGAATCAACTTTTCCTTCAGCAACTAGACGGTCAAGGTCTTCAACCCTTATAGCACCCTTAACAATAGCTTCATTCAGCGCTGCACCAGCCTCACGAACATTACGCGGTTGAGACTCTGCAACATCACGCATTACATCGTGAATCTCAGAGATTGTTTCAACCTTCGCACCATCTGTCTTGGTGTGAGTAAGGTCAGTTGTGGTGCCCTTTCCACCAGGATGAGCATCAAAGTATGTATACTCAGTAGCATTTTGTGCCTTATCTAAGCCTAACTCATACTTATTAAGGATTTCAGCAGCTTCTGATACCAACTGGTCGCGATATTCCTTGCGAGCAATAGTAACAGACTCTACGGACTCATCTACCACGAAGTCCTCGGCTGAATCGCTGCAATCGTTACACAGCTCCGAAGCACATCCGTCACAAGCGTCATCTTCTTTGTCATCCTTTTTATCCTTCTTGTCTTTCTTCTCATCTTTCTCATCCTTGTTGTCTTTCTTGTCATCCTCATCTTCATCCTTATCCTTAGCAAAATCAATTACCTCGGGATATAGGCCTTCAGCGCGCGCCAATAGTGATGCGCGATTCTCTGCACGAAGAGAAAGAGCGTCTGCTAGAAGCTTCTCAGCCTTCGACTCTTTGTCTTTCTTATCTTTCTTGTCATCCTTATCGTCTTTCTTCTCATCTTTATCATCTTTCTTGTCATCTTTATCATCCTTGTCGTCTTTATCATCCTTCTTGTCTTTATCCAGCCAAGGCGGCATTTTACCTGCTTCTTTTTCCATATCTTTGTCGTCCTTGTCATCTTTTTTATCTTTCTTTTCGTCTTTCTCATCTTTCTTGTCTTTCTTGTCATCTTTCTTGTCATCTTTCTTCTTAGCCACAACCTCTTTAGCCTGAGCCATAATGGTTGCACTATCCTCTACAGCCTGTGTAGCCGCCTTGAGAACTCTATCACGCACCGACTCATCTAGATCTGCGTCAAGTGCTTCACTTATAAGAGCAAGCTCATCCGCAGAATCATTCATGAGGGCATAAACTTCTATTGCCTCATTGCGTAGCGCGCCCAATGCTGCTTCCATGGGTGCTGCTGGTGGTGCTTCACCGCCAGCTGCAGGCTCTGCGCCTTCGTCGCCGCTATCCTTATCAACAGAAACTTCAACATCAACTATCTTGTCACTTTCATCACTCATAGCGTCACGAATATCTTCCATGGCGCCTTCAATAGTTGATAGTGCGGCGTCAACCTTACCCTTCGGCCCACTTTCTTCCTCTTCCGGCGCTTCTTCAGGAAGAGCATCCTCACCACCAGCTAGAGGATCAGCTCCACCAGCTAGAGGGTCAGCACCACCAGCTAGAGGATCGCCACCAGCTAGAGGGTCAGCACCTGCCGCAGGAGCTGCGGGAGCAGGAGGCTGAGCGCCTTTTAGCAAGTACGCAACGCGATCAAATCCTTCTGAGCGGATATAACGCATAACATCTTTGCCATAGTCTTTTGAACTTAGATAATTCCAGTTAGAGTTTATCTCATCACCGAAAATCTCCTTACCAGTTGCGGACAAAACAAGCTTATCGCCGGCATAAAAATCCCAGCGCGAGGCATCTTTAACCAAATTACCTTGTCTATTGGCCGCCTTAATAAACTTAGCACGCAACTTAGCGCGAAGCCACTTTTTCTTAACGGGCTCATCGCCAGGAACCATGCCGTCAGTTCCACCCATCTCATAAATACCGGTCAAGTGCTTATCTTCGTTATCACGAATTTTATCCGCTTCTTCCTTCGGATACTTTTCTTTACCGGGAGCTGGCTCATTTAGACCGCCTCCGCCAAGCCAATAGGCCCGACGCTTCATAGCACGATCACTGAGATCAACATCGTCTAACAGTGCTTGACGACGCAATTTGCGCTCATCAAGTTCAGCTTTCTTACCACTACCACCCAGGTTCCGGGTTTCCCAAGTCTTACCTTCATCGCCAGGGTGCAGACCTTCGGATCCAGTTTCTAGTGGTTCTCCAACCATATGCTTATCTTCTTTATCGCGGATTGAGTCCGCATCTTCCTTTGGATATTTCTCTTTACCAGGGGTGGGCTCGTTTACTCCACCACCGCCTAGCCAGTATGCGCGACGCTCTTTAGCTCGTCTACGTAATCTCGCAGAATTCATATTGTTCTCCTCCTTAGAGACTAATCTTTTTAGTTCATTTAATGATTTGCTTACTTTGTTTAATTTGGATCGAAGGAGACGTAATTCTGAGAAAGCACCCTGTGTGTCTCCTTCTTTGCTTGCTAATCTTTGTTGGTCCGATGGTCCGTTTAATGGAGTAGTGGTTGTACGGTAAGTACCCTCACCATCTCCTGCCATTGGACTAACGCTTGGCTCATTACTAATACTTGATGGAGGCCAAGCTCTTACATTTTCTTCATCGACTGGTTCGTCGGATATATCTTTACCACCGACATCGGCAAGCATTTTCTCTACTGCCGCAATTACACTTTTATTCTTTTCGGGATCTTCTTTAAGGTTTTCCAAAGCCTTAACCAAACCAACTAAAGCCTTTGCTTTATCTTGATCGAAGGCTTGTGATTGCAATGATGCTGCTTTCTCGATATGCATCAATCCCTTTAGCCTAATTTGCATTTCCGCTACCGCATCAGCTAAACTTTGTAGTTCGGTAGGATTAACGCAACGAGCAGCCTTTAGCTCTTCGATGCGACTGTGCTTTTTATCAACATAAGTATTCAAACTAGCAACGATGTTTCTAATTTTTGCTAGTCCGTCGGCACCATTTACCACCAAACTAAGCTCTATTGGGCTTAGATCTAGGTTTATCTCACCATAATTGGCCTTAGATTTAATACATGTGCAATACTCGCGCTCTGTAGCGGCAACGTTTCCACACTCAGTGCAAACGGCACGACCAACAGCAGTGCCCATAGATACACAATTCGCATATCCGGTCTCTACTTTTCGTGCTAGATCACCATAGTTTTTTCTATCTAGGGCAAACAAAGCATGAACGCGCTTAAATTTCGGATCATAGTAAGTGTCTATAACAATTCCACGAATCCCATCTACGCTCTCGCTCTTGTGATCTTTACAAAGGGGCTTCCCAACCCACATTTTATGAGCCTTTATTAATTCTGACTCTGGAAATATGTCACCATTGGCATTTTTATATGGTTTGAGGTCATCTGAGGACACCCACTTCACTGAGTCCCTGCCCTTTATCTTTACCATATCAAATGATCCAATTGCGGGACTTCCTGAGGCATTTAAAACAGGCTCGCCCGTATCTTGATTTACTAGGCAGGCTTCAGCGGCATGCATCATAATAGCATGTCCATATAAAAAGTCATTAGCCTTTGGAGCAATACGTTTTAGCTTCTTAGCCATTTTAATAAAACGTCTGGCTATATGCTTATCTGTAAACACTTCTTTCGCTTTTAAAATACCAGTGTCTACTGGAAAACTAATATTCTCTCCAAATTTATTAATAGCCATTTAAATC
>Ga0255048_10002236_pt1 | contig 12561 bp, 8 predicted proteins | sample JV7_2_2_MG_FD_183619 | JGI IMG/M metagenome (GOLD analysis project Ga0255048, IMG submission 183619) | Seawater microbial communities from Jervis Inlet, British Columbia, Canada - JV7_2_2 | ecosystem: Environmental > Aquatic > Marine > Inlet | place: Canada: British Columbia | collected 2016-10-06
CGGGCACGAGGGGCCGGAGTTGCTCTGGCCGGGTACATTTCCTAGTGTCCATGCATATCTATCCCTCTCAGCGCTGGATTTGCGATGAACCTCCGTACCGCCTCTGTCCTACTCCTCGTCTCCCTTGCGGCCCCCCCAGCGGCGAGCGCCGGAGCTCAGCAGCAGACTTCACCGACTCGCCACGGCCACGAGGTACGCGCCGTCCGACGCGACGTGCCGCTCACCAACGCCATCCGGCGCGCCATGGATGGCGGCACACGAGACTTCAGCGGCCAACCCGGGCCCGAGTACTGGCAGCTGCAGACCGACTACGACATCGACGTCAGCCTCGATCCGGCGACCAAGACCCTCACCGGCAGCGAGACGATCACGCTGCACAACAACAGCCCCGACGAACTCGACAGCCTGGTGCTGCGACTGGACCACAACATCTTCCGCGCGCGCGTGCCGCGCGGCTTCTCCGTCCCCGCCGAAACCACCGAGGGGATGGTGCTGACTCGCCTCGTGATCAATGGCGATGTCGTGGACCTCGGCATCTCGGCGGCAAGGCGAGGCGAGGAGCGCCGCCTGGCGGCACGCGGTCTCGACCAGACCGTCGCCATCGTGACGCTGGTGGAGCCCATCGCGGCCCGTTCGGCTGCGACGATCGAAATCGAATGGCACACGAAGCTGCCCGGCGGACCTGACGGCCGCGGTCACCGGATGACGCAGCGCTGGGAAGACACGCTGTTCCAGCCCACCCAGTGGTTCCCACGCATCGCCAAGTACGACGATCTGCGCGGCTGGGACACCAGCGTCTATCTCGGACCCGCCGAGTTCTACAACAACTTCGGGCGCTTCGATGTTCGCCTCGATGTGCCCGGCGGCTGGCTCACCTCGGCCACGGGGGTGCTGCAGAACCCCGACGAGGTGCTCACCGCCACGGCGCGTGCACGCCTCGCCGCCGCGCTCGAATCCGACGAGATCACGACAATCGTCGGGCCCGATGAAGTCGGGCCCGGGCGGGCGACTGCGCCGGGTGACCGGCTCACCTGGCACTACGTCGCCGACATGGTGAACGACTTCGCCTGGGCGAGCGCCGAGAACTACATCTGGACGGCGACGCGCGCGGATATTCCCGGCAAGGGCTATGTCCCTATCCACATGCTGTATCTGCCTCGGCGCGCCTCGCTATTCGAGAATGCCGGAGCGCTCAGTCGCCACGCGCTGGAGTTCTACTCGGAGCTGTGGGCGCCCTACCCGTTCCCTCAGTTGACGCTGCAGGACGGCCCCAGCGCCGGGATGGAATACCCGATGGTCATCAACTCCAACCAAGGCGCCGCCGATCACGAGGTCGCGCACCAGTGGTGGCCGATGATGGTCGGCACCAACGAGACCTGGTATGGCTGGATGGACGAGGGCTTCAACACCTACATGAACATTCTCTCTCGCGCCCACTGGCGCGACACCGTACCGGACCTCACGGGCCGCGGCCAGAGCTACGGGCGTGTGAGCGGCGACGAGTCCGAACCACCAGCGATGTGGGCAGCCAACTACGGCGGCTCCATGTACGGGTTCCAGACGTATTCCAAGACGCCGCTCATGCTGTCGATGCTCGGCGGGATCGTCGGTGACCAAGCCGTGCAGGACGCGATCAGCGCATACACCCACACCTGGGCCTTCAAGCACCCGTCGCCCTGGGACTTCATCTTCTTCATGAACGACGAACTCGGCGAGAACTTCGACTGGTTCTGGTACTACTGGCTGTGGACCACGGAGTCGGTGGACGGCTCGATTGCCGATGTCACGTCAGCGGGTTCAACGACGACCGTCACCGTGCGGCAGGACGGTCAAATGCCCTCCCCCGTGGTGCTGAAAGTCGAGTTCGCGAGCGACGGTCCGGCGATCGAGTCCATGGCCAATGCCGACATGATCGACGCCCGGACAGCGATCGTCAGCTGGCCGGTCGACGTGTGGTTCGACGGCGGCCGTACTTTCGAGGCGCAACTCGAGTTCGGCGATCGCGCGATCGAGAGCATCACCCTCGACCCCGAGGGGCGCTTCCCGGATCGCGATCCGAGCGACAACGCCTGGCCGCGCTAGCAGGACTACTCCTTCGATCGCCCGCGCCCGACCGTAAGTGCGCTCGACGGGCGCCGGCGTATTGATGCTGGTACCGGCTTGCTGAGACACTTCGCGCCATGCAGCCAATAGATAACCACTGGAGGGGGGTCCGGCTCGCGGCCCGTCGCCTCCGTCGCTCTCCTGGCCACAGTGCGGCGGTTGTGGTCAACCTGACGCTCGGCATCACCGCCTTCACCGGCCTCTTTGCGGTTCTCTACAGCATCGTGGTGCGTCCCTTGCCCTACCCCGAGCCGGATCGACTGATGCTCGTCGAGCATGAGATGCTGGGCATCACGATCGAGGGCGAGCCGTCGAGGTTCGGCGGCTTCCAGGGGCAGGTGCTGCACTACGCCCAGCGCAGCCGATCGATCGAGGAGATCGGCCTCTACGAACCCTATGACGCCGCCATCGAAGACGAGTATGGGCCGGACTACGTGCAGGCTGGTGCGGCCAGCGCCGGCTACTTCCGCGCGCTGGGCGCCCGTGCCGAGCACGGCCGTCTCTTCGAGAACGAGGAGCCTGCTACCGAGCAGGCCGGCGGCGGCGCCATCCTGCTTGGCCGGGGCATCTGGGATCGGCGCGACGACGCCGATCCCGGCGTCGTCGGAACGGCCCTGCGCATGGACGGTATCGACGCCGAGGTCGTCGGCGTGCTCGCCGCACAGGGCCCATTCCCAGCGCAGCCGGTGAGTCTGTGGACGCCTCGAACCGACACCCAAATCCGCGCCACACCTCAGTTGCTCGTGCGCGGCATGGTCGTGCGCGCCATCGCCGGCGTCGACGCTGCGCAACTGCAGGATGAACTCGACTCGCTCATCGCCGAGCTTCCCGGGCAAATCGACGACTCCTTCGTGCTGCGTGCCGTCGAGCAAGGACGACTGCGAAGCGTCGTCACCCCGCTGACCGAGGTCGTGGTCGGGCAAGTGGCCGGGTCGCTCTGGCTGCTAATGGGCGCCGGAGGCCTGGTGTTGCTCGCTGCCATGGCAAACCTGACCGGGCTCCAGCTCCTGCGCCGCGAGACCCAGCGGCGGGAAGTCGCCGTGCGGCGCGCCCTCGGCGCGCCACGCTCCGCGCTCGCGCGCCAACACCTCGCCGACGCTGCGCTGCTGACGGCGACCGCCCTCGCGGCAGGTCTCGCCGCCGCTACCGCACTGGTGACCTGGCTGCGCGCCTCCGGTCCCCAGGATCTCCCGCGTGCCGCGGAACTCGTTGTTGGCTCCGAAGCCATCCTGGTCGCTACCGGCGTCGCCCTGGTGGCGATGGCCTGGCTGGCACTCATGCAAACGGTGCTCCGGGCCGATGTCGGGCAAGCTCTGCGCGGATCGGAAGCCAACGCAGCAGGTGGGCGAACACAGTCTCGCGTAAGAAGCTTCACGGCGGCGGCTGAACTCGCGCTGGCGGTGCTACTCCTCGTTGCCGCGGGCCTGGTCCTGCGCAGCTTCGTAGCCCTCCACGCCGTCGATCCCGGCTTCGATGGCGACGGCGTCCTGTCGTTTCGCGTCCCATTTCCCTTCCAGGAGATCCAGGACGCCGGCGGCATCGGTGCCGCCACGCCTTTCTACGATCAACTCGCCGACCGCCTGTCGGCCTATCCGGAGATCTCGACGGCCGGCTACGCCCAATGTTCGCCGTTCGCTCGTACCTGCGGCCCGGCGGGACTTACTCTGCGGTCTCTCGACGAGCCGCCGGACTCTGGCCGCGAGCAGCGTCTCTTCAGGATTCTTCAGTCGGCACCCGGTTACCACGAAACGCTCGGTATCCCTCTGCTTGCCGGTCGCCTGCTGGAACGTGCTGATCACGAGGAGCCGACCAACGCGGTCGTGATCAGCGAGGCGGTGGCGGCGGCATTGTGGCCCGATGATTCCGCGCTCGGGCGCCAAATCACGATGCCCGATCTCCCGGGCTCCGCACCGCTCACCGTCGTCGGCGTGGTTGGCGAAGCCCGTCACTCGAGCCTCCGCGGCGAATCGGAGCCCACGGTCTACATGCCGGTTATCTTCAGCGAACAGCAGTACGAACTGTCGACGGTCACCTTCGTTGTCCGTACCGCGGCCCCGCCGCTGACCGTGGTGGACGAGATCCGGGCGATCCTGGCGCAACTGCGACCTGACATTCCCGCGGCCAACATCGAGACCCTGTCCGCATCGCTGCGCCAGTCGACGGCACGACTTCGCTTTGCGATCGCGATCCTTACCGCAGCGGCAGCCGCTGTCCTGATACTGGGGACCACCGGCGTCTACAGCGTGATCGCCTACGCCGTGTCGCTGCGCCGATCCGAGTTCGGCATTCGACTCGCCTTGGGGGCCGACGCCGCCAACCTGCGAGGGCTGGTGACTCGGCAGGCAGCCGGCATTGCGGCCGGAGGGCTTGCTGCGGGGTTCCTTGCTGCGGCGATGAGTTCGCGGCTGTTGGAGTCCGTGCTATTCGGAGTCGCGCTAACTGATCCGACGACCTATGTGTCCGTGGCCGGTCTCCTCGGCCTGACCGCAGCGATCGCCTGCTACCTGCCGGCGCGACGGGCCGCCGGCACCGATCCCGCCGCCGTACTGCGCGCCGAGTGATCACCGTCGGCATCGAGACCCACTCCGCTACGATCGATTGCTCGACCGCGTGCGGGCACTGCCCGGTGCCGTAGAGGCCGGCGCCCCTATGGCATTCACCATGGCGCTGCTGGCAACCTGGATCCCCGCCCTGCGCGCCTCGCGGATCGAACCGGTCGTGGCCTTACGATCGGAGTAGCCGGGCACGACTCTCGACGGCAAACGGTCGGCGACGCTGCCTGGTAGGGTCCGTGCGCATGAGTTCCGGCAAGAGTGACCGACCACGTGTCGGACAAGAGCACGTCATCGCCATCGCTAGCCTGGCCTATGGCGGCAAGGGTGTGGGCCGCTTGGCTGCCGCCGAAGGCCAGCGCGGCATGGCCGTGTTCGTGCCACGCACCGCGGAGGGCGACCGCGTGCGGGTGCGGCTCGAACGCGTGCGCCGCCGCCACATCGAGGCGACCGTGGTCGCGGTCGAGGCGCCCGGTCCCGGACGCATCCAGCCCGTCTGCGCACACTACGCCGAGGGCTGCGGCGGTTGCTCGTGGCAGCACCTCGACTACGCCACCCAACTCGCGGCCAAGGAACAGATGGTGCGCGACAGCCTGCAGCGAATTGGTGAGTTCAGCGAGGTGCCTGTCGAACCGATCGTGGCGGCAGACGAGCCGTGGTTTTACCGCAACAAGATGGAGTTCAGCTTCCACGCCCGCGACGGCCTCGGCCTGCACGTCGGTGGCGACTGGCGTCGCATCGTGCCCGTTGTCGAGTGCCGCTTGGAGTCGGAACTGTCGATGCGCATCGCTCAATTCACGCGCGAATTCGCCACGCAACACAGGCTAGTGTCATGGGATCCGGAGACCAACGAAGGGTTTCTGCGCGAGGTCGCCATTCGCCACGGCCGAGGTTCCGGAGAGGCCGCCGGGTGGGGCGAAACCATGGTCGGGCTGGTCACCGAACGAGGTGCGTTCCCCGAAGCTCGAGAGTTCGCAGCCGGTCTCGCAGCGCTCGATGACACCATCGTGTCGATCGTTCGCGGTATCCGCGGCGAGTTCGCGGAGGGATCCAGGGTCGAGACGATCGAGACCCTGCACGGTCGCGACACGATTGTCGAGCGCGTCGGCGGGCTCACCTTCAATATCGGCCTGCAGACGTTCTTCCAAACCAGCACGACTCAGGCGGAGCGGATGCTCGCCCTCGTAAGAGACCAGGTACGGGCAGGCTTCGCGAGCGGTGGCGACGATCTGCCGTCGCGGCTGCTCGACGTCTTCTGCGGCGTCGGCTTCTTCACTCTCGGCTTGGCCGATCTGGCCGATGAGGCAATCGGCGTCGAGATCGTCGAGCCTTCGATCGTAGCGGCCCGGGTCAACGCCGAAGCGAACGGCATCGACAATTGTTCCTTCTATGCCGGTGATGCACGCCGAACGCTGCCCGTTGTTCTGGAACACCACGGCGCGCCCGGCGTAGCGGTGGTCGATCCGCCGCGCAGCGGTGCCGGCGGCAAAGTCATGCGCCGCCTGGCGCGTTCGGGACCCGCCCGCATTGTCTACGTCTCCTGTAACCCGACGACGCTGGCGCGCGACCTGAAGGAGCTCGAGCCGTTCGGTTACCGGCTCACCGAGGTGCATCCCATTGACCTTTTCCCACAGACGTACCACGTCGAGACCATCGTGGCCATGGATCGGGTAGCAGAATCCGTGGCTACAGCCCGGCCGGCGGCCCGGTAGCCTGGCGGTTCGCGCTCAGGCGAATGCGCGCGGTCGAGACTCGTCGGGCAGGAACACGATCACGCTCCCGCCGCCACGAAGTCGTCCACGCGCCGCAGGTACGTCTCCATCGGTTCTTCATCCAGAAAGCTGGCAAGGAAGGAGTTGCGCACCAGGCGAACGATGTCCGCCTCGTCGATCGGCAACGCCGCCGCCATGGCGTGGAAGTTGTCGTTCACGTAGCCCCCGAAGTACGGTGGATCGTCGGAGTTCACCGTGACGCAAAGCCCCGCGGCGAGCAGGCGCCGGATGTTGTGTGCGGCCATCGAGTCGAACACACGCAGTTTCACGTTCGACAGCGGACAGACCGTCAGAGGGACCTGTTCGCGGCGCAGCCGCTCGACCAGGTCAGGATCCTCATCGCAGCGGACCCCATGGTCGATGCGCACCGCGCCGAGCAGGTCGAGCGCCTCGTCGATATAGGCGGGCGGACCCTCCTCGCCGGCGTGCGCCACCGGTATGAACCCTTCCGCGCGGGCGCGATCGAACACCGCCTGGAATTTGGCGGGCGGGTTGCCAGCCTCGGATGAGTCGAGCCCGACCCCCACAATGCGATCGCGGTGTGGCATCGCCTGCTCGAGAGTGGCGAGGGCCGCTTCGGCGCTCAGGTGGCGCAGGAAGCACATGATCAACCGACTCGTGATGCCGAGATCTCGGCTGCCGTCCTCGAGGGCGCGCCAGATCCCGTCGAGCGCGGTCTCGAACCTCACGCCGCGACCGGTGTGAGTCTGCGGGTCGAAGAAGATCTCCGCATGAACCACGTTGTCGGCGGCGGCGCGGCGCAGGTACGCCATCGTCAAGTCGTAGAAATCGCGTTCGTGCAGCAGGCAGGCCGCACCCTCGTAGTAGATGTCGAGGAACGACTGCAGGTCGTCGAATTCGTAGGCGCCGCGCAGCTCCTCCACGCTGTCGAACCGCAGTGACACGTCGTTGCGCGCGGCGATTTCGAACATCAGTTCGGGTTCCAGGGTGCCCTCGATATGCAAGTGCAGCTCCGCCTTGGGAATCCCTTCGATCAGCTCGGCAATCGTCATGGAAGTCTCGGTTCCGCTCCCGTTTCAGGGGCGCGAGGGTTGGGCGCGGGTGACGACCTTCCTGGCGCGCCAGTTGATCCCGATCGTGCCGAAGTTCGCGGCGCTCGACGCTTGCGGCGCGCCGTCGAAGACCTCTTTGCGCCACGTAATCTCGAAGTCCTCGAATCCAGCGGCGGTGACCACCGCCTCGAGCTCTGCTTCCAGCAGAGCACCCGCGATTCAACCGGTCCAAAGGTCGATTCGTTGCTTGGCCTCCGACGAAACGGGTCGCTGCACCAGAATGTCGGCGATCTGGAGCCGCCCCCCAGGACGCAAGACACGAGACATCTCGCCGAGGGTCGCGGGCTTGTCCGGGGTCAGGTTGAGCACCCCGTTGGAGATCACCACATCGGCCCAACCGTCTTCGACTGGAAGCTCCTCCATGTACCCCTCGCGAAACTCCACGTTGCCGAGCCCCGCCTCCGAGGCGGCCCCGCGGGCCCGCTCGAGCATCGACACCGTCATGTCGACTCCGACGACCGCTCCTTCAGCACCGACCATGCGTCCGGCGATCAGGCTGTCGATACCGCCGCCCGAACCGATATCCACGACCCGCTCGCCGCTGGCGAGTTCACCCAGAGCAAACGGATTGCCCGTACCGGCGAAAGCCTCGATCGCGGCCTCCGGAATGCCCTCCAGCCACTCGTCTCGATAGCCGACGATCGCGGTCAGGGTACGGCCGGTATGGAAGTGAAACCCTTGATCGGGGTGGCTCGCCACGACGTCGTACTCAGCGCGCACCGCGTCGCGGAGGGTCTCGAGTTCGACGTCTACAACACCTACGGCATTCTGCTCGTCGGACATCGGCAATCTCCAGGAGATGATGTTTCACCGCTCCAGGCGCGGTATCCGGAACCCTACACGGCAGCGCCCGTTCAACCCAGCTTCGCCAGGGCGTCCTCGGCGCGCTGCCAATCATCCATGGCGGTCTCGAGTTGATCCTCGGCCTGCTTCAGTTCCGACTGGAGAGCGACGACCGCTTGGTGAGCGGTGCGCTCGTAATAGCCCGGGTCCGCGAAGATCTCGTTGATCTTCGCGATCCGGGCCTCGGCCTTCGCGATGACCGCGACGTGCTGGTCACGCCGTCGTTTCGTTTCCTCGCGCTGTTGCTGCGTGGCCGGATCCTCTGCCTTGCGGCGCTCCTGCCGATCCTCCGCCTTGGCCCGGCGGTCTGCCTTCTTGCTGCGCTTGGCCTTCAGTACCACGGTGTCCGCATCGAGATGGTCATCGCCGCAGTAGTGCACGTACTCCTCGTAGGTGCCGACGTAGTCGAGAATCTCGCCGGGCTTGACCTCGACGATGCGCGTTGCCAGCTGCGACACGAACCAGCGATCGTGTGAGACGAAGACCAGAGTACCCGGGTACTTCTTCAGGCCTTCGACCAGCGCTTCGATCGCCTCGAGGTCGAGATGGTTCGTGGGTTCGTCGAGAACCAGTACGTTCGGCTTGGTGATCGCCAGCTGACAGAAGACGAGTCGGGCCGCCTCACCACCGGACAGGGCGCCAAGACGCTTCTCGGCTTCGTCACCCGAGAACAGCACCATGCCGAGCTGATTGCGGACGAATCCTCGCGTCTCACCACCCGCGACGTCTGCCACGGCCGCCTCCACCGTCTGATCCTCGGGGACGAGCGTGGCTCGATAGTCCTGGGCGAAGTACCCGGGGCGAGCCTCGTAACCCCAGACCGCCTCGCCCGCATCCGACTCCAACTCGCCGACGGCAATCTTCAACAGCGTCGACTTCCCGATACCGTTGGGACCCATGATGGCCACACGATCTCCGCGCCTCACCTGCAGGTCGACGCCGTGCAGAACCTCGTTGTCACCAAAGGCCTTCTTCACGCCCTCGACGCTGAGGACCTCGCGCCCACTCGGTCTCACCTGGCCAAAACGGAACTTGGGGTAGCGGCGCGAACTCTGCGGTAGCTCCTCGAGGGACTCGGCCTTCTTCTCGATGAGCCGCAGCTTGCTCTGCGCTTGCCGCGCCTTGCTCGCTTTGGCCCGGAAGCGATCGACGAACTGACGGTGGTGCGCGATTTCCTTGGAACGCTTACCGATCTCCTTCTCACGGCGATCACGTTCCGCCTGTTTGCTCGCGACGAATCCCGTGTAGTTGCCCGAGTACAACGTGACTGTCGCGTAGTCGACATCGAGGATCTGCGTACAGACGTTGTCGAGAAAACGGTGATCGTGCGAGATCACGACCGCGATGCCCGCGTAGTTCTCGAGGAACTTCTCCAGCCACCGGATCGAAAGGATGTCGAGATGGTTCGTGGGTTCGTCGAGCAACAAAGCATCGGGATTTCCCGCGAGTACCTGCGCCAGCAGCACCCGGAACTTGAACCCGCCGGAGAGCGTCGACAGCAGGTTGCCGTGAATCTCGGTCGGCATGCCCAGGCCCTCGAGGATTTCGGCCGCGCGTGCCTCGGCGGCGTAGCCGTCGTGTCGCAGTACGACGTCTTCGAGTTCGGCATAGCGATCCGCGTCGAAGTCCTCCGCGGCGTTCTCCAGCAGCGCGTCCTTCTCGACAATCGCTTCCCAGAGCTCGCGATTCCCCATCATCACGACCTCCAGAATGCGCTCTTTGTCGTACTGGAACTGGTCCTGGCGCAACACTCCGAGCTTCAATCGCTTCGGGATGGACACCGTCCCCGCGCTCGCGTGCTCATCGCCTGCCACGATGTTCAGAAGCGTCGTCTTACCCGATCCGTTCGCCCCCACGAGACCGTACCGCTGGCCGGGATCCAGCCTGAACGTCACGTCCGAGAACAGGGTCTGTGCGCCGTACGACTTGGCCAGGCCGGAGACGTTGATCATGAGGGGTCGTTTCTGCAGAGGAAAGAGGCAAGCGACCTCCGATTGTGGCATCGACGAGAGTGCCGCACATGCACTTTGTCGAGTTCGCCCGAAGCAGCCCGCGCGCAGCGGCCGAGCCCGGCGAGACTCCTGCCCCGGCCTGCTACAGTCGGGGCGCTCCACCGCGCCAGAGCCAACCGGGAAAGACGCATGCACGGCCGTACCGCCAGACTGTCCGGAACCCTCCTTGCCGCGACCATCGCCGTTCTGACCGTCATCACCCCCGCCTCCGGCCAGGGCAGCGACGACACCACGGCGGCGATCGAGGCCCGCGCCGATCGCTACGCCGCGATCGCCAAGCAGATCTGGGACCTGGCGGAGGTCGGTTATCAGGAGGAGCGCAGCTCGCAGCTACTTCGCTGGGAGCTCGAGGAGTCTGGCTTTGCTGTCGAAACCGGGGTAGCGGGAATGCCGACGGCCTTCATCGCGAGCTATGGCAGCGGAAGTCCGGTGATCGCCATCCTGGCGGAGTACGACGCCCTTCCCGGAATCACACAGGCCGCCGTGCCGGAGCGCCGGCCGCTCGAGCAGGCAGCTGGGCATGCCTGCGGACACCATCTGTTCGGCACCGCCTCGACGGCGGCCGGCATCGCGGTGCGTGACTGGCTGGAGGCTACCGGCACGCAGGGGACAATCCGCGTCTACGGCACCCCGGCGGAGGAGGGCGGCGCCGGCAAGGTGTACATGGCGCGCGGGGGGCTGTTCGACGATGTCGATGCCGTGCTGCACTGGCACCCGGGTGACCGCAACGACGCGAGCCCGTCCGCCAGCCTGGCCAACAAGTCGGCCAAGTTCCGTTTCAGCGGAATTTCGAGCCACGCCGCGGGATCGCCTGAACGCGGGCGCTCCGCACTCGACGGCGTCGAAGCCATGAACCACATGGTCAACCTCATGCGTGAGCACGTACCGCAGGAGTCGCGAATCCACTACGTCATCACCCACGGTGGCTCCGCGCCGAACGTGGTGCCCGACTTCGCCGAGGTCTACTACTACGTTCGTCACCCCGACGTGGCGACGGCGATCGCTCTGTTCGACCGGGTGGTGCAGGCCGCCGAGGGCGCCGCACTCGGTACCGAGACCGCCATGGAATACGAGGTCATCCACGGCCTCTACAACCTGATGCCCAACGAAACGCTCGCAGGGATCGTCTACGAAGAACTGACAGCCATCGGAGGCTTCGAGTACGACCCCACCGAGCAGGCGTTCGCCGAGAAGATCAAGACGACGCTGGGCGATGTCGGCCTGGCGCTGGGCTCGCAGGCGCAGGTGCAACCGTTCGAGATGCCGACCACGTTCGGCGGTTCCACCGATGTCGGAGACGTCAGCTGGCTCGTGCCCACCGCGGAGCTGAGCGCCGCCACCTGGGTACCGGGAACCTCGGCGCACTCCTGGCAGGCGATCGCGGCAGGCGGAACCAGCATCGGCACGAAGGGTATGTTGGTCGCGGCCAAGACCCTGGCAGCGAGCGCGACCGAGCTGTTCCGGAACCCCGAGACCATCGCGCTGGCAACGGCGGAGTTGCACGAGCGCCGGGGCGCAGACTTCGTCTACAAGGCACTCGTGGGCGACCGTGAACCTCCCCTCGACTACCGCAGGTGAAGGCCATGCCTGGTTCCCATCGCCCGGCACGCCATGGCAGGAGTCCAATCGGGCTCCGAACGTACGCGGTCCTGCTCGCTGCCTGCGTAGTTGCGGTGGGGTGCGCGGGCGGCGACAGCGCCGCGCCGCCAACTGCAGAACCGTTGCCCAACATCGTCTACCTCTACGCCGATGATCTGGGCTACGGGGAGCTCGGCTCGTATGGCCAGGAGATCATCCAGACGCCCAATCTGGACCGCCTCGCCGCCGCAGGTATGCGCTTCACAGCGCACTACTCCGGGAGCGCGGTGTGCGCCCCGTCGCGGGCGAGCCTGCTGACCGGCAAGCACAGCGGGCACTCCTTCATTCGCGACAACAAAGAGCTCGGTGGTTGGGGCCCGGACGAGCCCGAGGGCCAGTGGCCGCTGGCGGCTACAGAGATCACGATCGCCGAACTGCTCTCCGCACACGGGTACGCGACCGCCGCCATCGGCAAGTGGGGCCTCGGTGGCCCCGATGACCACGGCCATCCCAACGCGCAGGGATTCGACCTCTTCTACGGTTACCTGTGCCAGCGGGTCGCGCACAATTACTACCCGACGCATCTGTGGCGTGACCGCGACAAGGACACCCTGCCGGGCAACGAGTG
>Ga0255048_10002237_pt1 | contig 12560 bp, 12 predicted proteins | sample JV7_2_2_MG_FD_183619 | JGI IMG/M metagenome (GOLD analysis project Ga0255048, IMG submission 183619) | Seawater microbial communities from Jervis Inlet, British Columbia, Canada - JV7_2_2 | ecosystem: Environmental > Aquatic > Marine > Inlet | place: Canada: British Columbia | collected 2016-10-06
CCAAGTGTTCCAACACGTCCTTACCCGCAGGGGTATCAAACGTGCTCACATATGACTTTAGTATCCTATCCAACCGGAGCCTCCTCCTGAGGGGCTTGGGCTTGCGCTTCAGCCTGTGCTTGTTGTTGTTGCATCTGCGCTTCCTGCTGCTGCATTTGAGCCTCTTGTGCCTGAGCCTCTTGTGCCGCTCGGGCCTCCCGTATGTCATTGATCTCGTCTTGAGTCCTGAAGATCTCCGCTGGCACGTCACTCTGCTGCATGTCAAACTCACGCAACCTGTCCGGGTGAATGTCCTCAATGAATGCAGGGTCTTGGGTTGCTTGCATGAGTGCTAGCCTTCTCTCCAGGAAAGACATTACCCTCTGTGCCGACCCCTGCTTCTGTGCCGAGAAGAACGGACTACTAAACTTCACAGTGGCTGATATAGTCCCACCCATCATTGAAGCAGCCTCCACCCCTTCAGGAAGTTCATTCCTCCTAGCCATAATGCCCATGACAGACTGGACTACCGGGCCAAGGAACTCATTGTTCACAATATCAGCAGCAGAAGCCAGCCTCTGCAAACTCCTCTGCTGACGCTGCCTGGACTCCTCCGCACTGCGGGGTTGACTGGTAGGCTCAGACAGCACGTCGCTAAGGAACGCTTGCCTGATCTGGTCACGGTCGTCCCGTGCAATCTTATCAGCAGCAGCGTAATCCGCTCCGCTTTTAAGAAAGTTTGGTGCTATCTTTACAGGAGGTCTAGTCACAACGATACCGCCATTAGCAATATCCATGTCTATCATAGTGTCGTCCTCGACCATGAGAGGTGGGTTCAAATCCCTACCTGCTGCTATTAGGATCTGTCGCCTAAGTTCACTTAACCCCCTAGCGTCAGCACGAGCAAGGTGACCCCTGCCTCTTCCATACTCCTCTCCGTCTACACGGTGAAGCCTACTGACAATGTATGGCGCAGTATCGTACCCGCTCTCCCTTACAATCGTAGGAGGGATACCGTCGTCGCATATCCATGTGCTCAAGTAGTTCTTGTTCAACTTAGAAGGCGCACCCCCTGTGATCTTGCTCTCGTTCTCATAGCAGAACTGGTAGTACATAACCTCTTCCATAGGCCGACCCTGGCTTACGTGAGCCTTGGCTGAACTACCAGGGTTATCGAAATACCTTACAGCGTCAAGTGCTGGCATTGAGTACTCACGCACAACCATAGTGATACGTGCACCCTTACCCTGGGTCCACCACATACGACCAATCGGCACCGCCTCAAACATGAGACCGCCCGTCTCCGGGGATACCATGTCCTCCTCTACTAGCAGTGTTGAGTTACCCAGGACAATCAAGTCCCGTAGAGCACCCGTGGCCTCAGTGTAGAAGTTACTCTGCGACAATGCTGCTAAAACACGCTGGGCAGTTTTGTCTAACAGTTTGCGGACGGTGTCGTCCTGCTGGAAATCGAATGGAGGGACAATGCGTAACCAGTCCTGACTGGGGGGCAACAACGCACCCTTCATGAAGTTGACCAAGTGGTCCGCTGCAATCATTGCAGTAGAGTCAAACACAGGCTTCACCCGCTTTGAACCACCAGACTTCTTGGTCGTGATATCCCCCCTGAAGGGCATCATGTAATCAGATATATCCTGCCACGCCGACTCGTGGTTCGAGCGGCTAGTCCTCATAGAAGAAAGCCTAGACAATAGTTCACGTGCAAGACTACTCATTACCAACCCCCAAAGAAATCTTCGTCCTTTATTCTAACTCTAGTGCTCCTCCTTGTAACCCCTGTAGGTTTACAAAACCTAAGCATCATCACGGCCTTATGTAGTGCGTCGATACAGTGGTCCTCTTGATTGTTAGCAACCTTGCCCTTATGGTGCCTGTACCTTCGCATCTCCTCTAGTGTATCCTTGCAACCGTTTGCCATGAACACTAACATCCCAGTTTGGAGCATTGACATGGTCTCTTCGATGACGGTCATTACCGCACGTGTCTTATTGCCCGTCATGGGGTCAACAACATACGACGCTTCGTTCAACACGTTAATGCCGTGCCCACGTAGTTCCCCCACTATGGTCCCACTGTTCGTGTGCCTCATGCCGTCATGCGGCCAAGCCACCGGGATCTCATTGCCACCCATGACACGCAACTTAGATGCGAAATCACCTAGTTGGATGTTCTCCGCTTTGAAGTCCTCTACTACATAGCATATACCTGAAGCCAAATCCTTCGCTATACGAACAGCAGCGTACTTGCCCACCGTATGAGCAAGGTCGATACCAATGATCTGGTGGAACTTCTCCGACACCCTGAAGTCAGGCGTGACTATCTGACCTTGAGGAATGTTGTAAATCAAACCCTGCGAGCGGACAGGCTTGCCATGTAGGCGTGCGTCAGCAAGGGGGTTGTTCTCGTACTTCTTAAGCAGCGTCTCACGGTGCTCCACACCCATGTGATCCGCTTGGGATATGTCGTAGTTGATAAGTCGTTTGATACCGTCCTTAGGCGACTTCTCAAACAACATGTACAGTTCAGTCTCACCACGTAGCGGAGTCATTGCAATATCAACAAACCCCCCAGTAGCATTGGTACGGGCAGAGAGTTCGTCGTAGACCATCATGTCAGGCTCTTCGTCAATAGCCACTAGATCTAATGAGTAACCCTGCAACCTTCTCCAACCCGTAGAGTAAGCAAACACGTATACCTTGGAGTATCCGTCCTCCTTACCCCTAGCGTCATAGTGCTTGACCTTGAAGTAATCAATCTGGTTGGCTACCCCACCACTTAGACGAGTTATGTCTTCCTCTGGTGAGAATGTTTCAGCGGGCAGGTATCCACCACCTCGCTCCTCAGGTATGCCCAGCAAACGGTTAACCAACAAGTCTCTAGTAGACTGAGCAGTCTCTCCCCCCAGTGCCGCTTGAATCGGACCCTTAAACCTATAGCCCGTGTACCATTCAGGATATAATCCCGTGACATGGAAAGTGAACTTCATGCATAGAGCAGTAGACTTACCCGCCTGATTTGCGCCAGTAAGCATAGTCTCTTTCGATTCGGCGTTAAGGAAAACCCTTTGACGAGCATTAGGATCTATCGTAGACAGAAGATCCAATCGGACACGCCGGGATAGTTCGGACTCTAACTCGACCTCTCTCAGGAGTTCTTCCCTATCCATCCGACATCCTCTTTCGACGTAGGTCAATAAGCATGTCCTTTAGTTCGGTATCAGACTTCTCCTTCAACGCTACGATAGTTGGGGCTTCTGGTGCGTCCTTCGGGATAATCATAGGTAGAATAGAGCGACCAAAGAACATGAGAACCCGGTCACCCTCCTTGGTCCCTGGTTCAGCCAACGCTGCCATTTGTCCCAACTTCTCGTAGAGACCAGCCTCCTGAAGCATACCCATGAAGTGTTCCTTGACCTCGGCAGGGGAACGGTGGACACTAGACGGATACAACCTAGTTACGGCACCCTCGGAATGGGCACCCTGCTCAGAGCGATTGCTAGACACCCACATCTTACGATAGTCCTCGTCCGTCTTGGTCAATGCCAGGGCTAACTCGAAAGGAACACCAACTTCTTCGCAAGCGTCCTGGAAAGTCGAACCCTCCTCAATCAGGGTGAACATTTTATCCTTGAGGCCCATTCGGACCATCATGTCGTCGTACTTACCCCTGGAAGATCCGCCTGGAAGTCGTGGGGAAGGAGTTGCCATGTAACCACCTCTCATGCTTAAGAGTCTACGGTATACAGAGGCGTGCGGCAATAGTTTCGACGAAAAAAAATGTTGCGGAAACTGTTGACAGTGATTCTGGGGGTGAGAGAATGGTCTATCCAAGCCCACCCTGGGTGAGGACGTAACGGGCATTAGCCCACATACAGGAAGGATCTGCATGCAGATCAACCACATTATCATTGCGGGGAACTTGACAAGAGACCCCGAACTTCGTGAGACCCCTAACGGAGTCCCAGTCTGCAACCTCAGGATCGCCGCTAACCGTGGTGGCAAAGAGAACTCCGAAGTTCTCTTCATGGACGTTACCGCATGGAAGCGTCAAGCGGAAGTCGTTGCTGAATACTGCCGCAAGGGAGACGAGTTGATCGTTGAGGGCCGTATCTCTCAGGACGAGTGGAACGACAAGGAAGGCAATAAGCGGGTGACCTACCAAATCGTTGCCCACAATATCCAGTTCAAGTTGCCCAGCATGGACGACGAAAAGGAATCTGTGACCTCCAACAGATCGACTCAAGATCAAGTCCCCTTCTAAGTCCCTAACAACACGAGAAGTTTCTGACCTCCTGGGGGTAAGCAGATCGAGGGTGTGCCTCTTCTGCTCCTCCGGGAGGATAGCCTCCCACAAACAAGATGGAATCTGGAGAATCAATGCTGAATCCGCTAGAGATTTTGCACATAAGGAAAGGCCACCTGGACGACCCCGGTTGGCCGATAAGGAAGGAGATGGTTTCACCAACCCTGCCGAGCATGAAGACTTTGAGGTCATTAGTCCCGGCACTGGTCTCTACCACGGAGTTGAAGTATGCGGCGGTAACCATGTACCAAGACTACAAGACCATGCCCATACAGACGAACAGGGAGAGAGTTAGGTTATACATTAACCACTTGGTCAGGGTCAGGTTTGACTATGAGTATTACGACGACTGGCTCGACTCGCTAAAAACGACAACGACACATGACGTAGTTGGCCGCCTAGACGAAGTGTTCCAAATGTACCATTTAATGGAGAAGATTCGGTGCGTAGAGGTTCTCAAGTTTATGACCTACGCAGGGAACCTGCTCCTTGACCCTGTTGGCGACACAGGATACGATACTAGACCGCTGATCTATTACAGCAGCCCTCATTGTGGTTGGGTAGAGACGCACGTATTAGAACCCCAGCCACATGACCAGGATAAAGCCCTCGCTATGGCACGGCAACGGGTAGAGGAGGCTTTTTGTGAGTATGAAACCGCTGCAAAGATCGAAGGATGTCACCGACTACCCGATAACATGCCGGGTCTATCATAACCGTACTGAAAATGCCGTAGTGCTAGAACTGGCACTGCCTTCTGGTGAGGTCCATGGGGCAATAGAGATTCCTCTAGAAGCGGCAAGCGGACTAGCGGCTAACATAGCCTTGGTGGCGAAACAGGCTGCGAAGTCCTAACACATTAGAAAGAAGAGAGTTTGTTAGTTAAGAAGTTTCTATCACAACTGTTTGAAGACGGCTCCTGGGTCAACCTCAGGACATGGGGGTCAGCCGCACCCAAGAATGCTATCTGCTCAATCGACGATAGCGGAGAACTGAAGTTGCCACCAGTGTGGATCGACTCCAGTGACTACAACGTTGGGTTCGGGGTAGCCAGCAGAGCATGCCCTAACTCTGGGGGCGGGGCAAGTAACACTGAGTTTGTTAAAGCCCTCTGGGTAGACATTGACGGGGTGAACATGCCTTCCGCAATAAACCCACAGGAATACGCAGACAATGCTGCGAACCTAACCGGGCTTGCGCCCAACTGGCTAGTGCTATCTGGTAACGGCGTGCACCTATACTGGGTTCTAGACTACAAGATCTCAACCCTTGGGAGCAACGGCAGACCAAACAAGTCGCTCTTGTCCAAACTGAAATCCTTGTCTACCAAACTTGGGGGCGACCCTAAAGTCTGCGAGGTTGCACGGATCATGCGATTGCCAGGGACAAAGAACAACAAGACTTCAGGGAACTCCATACAGACGGCTATCCATGAAGTGGGACACGCCACTCACGACTTCGACGACTTCCCTGAAAGCGGAGAGAAGCAATCTGAGGGTGGGAGGAACAACCGGATCTTCGACGAGGTTCGCTCCATGAGGGACCAGGGGATCACTGAGGAGGACGCACGTGAACTCGCAGAAGCAGTCAACTCCGCCACGAACGTCCCACCACTGGCCGACTACGAGGTCGCAGCGACTATCAGGAGCGTCTACTCACGAGCCGCTCAGGTGGACGAGGCGGGAGAGTCCTTACCAGAGGCAATCGAGAGTTCTGTGGCAGAGGCTTTCATGCGGCAGCACGGAGCAGACATGCGCTACGAGACAGGCATGGGTTGGATCTATTGGAACAACACACACTGGGAAATGGGCGAACGGGCAGAGCAACTGGTAAAGGTGAGGTGTAGGAGGTACCTGAACAGATTGCTAGAAGAGTCCCGGAACAGAAGCGAGGGACTGCATAGACTTTGTCGAAGACTACTCACTGCTAAGGGAGTCAATGGGATTACCAAAGCAGCGGCATTGTTCGACGAGTACTGGGTGCAAGCCAAAGACATGGACAAGAAGGACTTCAAGGTGAACACACGGAATGCAACTGCTACGGTAACAGCAGCGGGCATTGAGTACGCCGACCACGACAGAGAAGACCTACTGACAAGCGTCATTGACCGTGTGTCCTACGACGAGGAGGAGCCGGAAGAGTTTGTGCGGTTCCTCTTCAAGGTGCTATCGGAAAACCACGAAACTGTCAGGTACCTACAGAAATGCCTGGGCGCATGCATTCTAGGAAACGTAGGATTCAGTAAGGCATTGATTCTGTTCGGGGACGGGGCGAATGGCAAGTCCGTGCTCGCAGGTGTTCTACAGGATATTCTGGGCGACTACTGTGTTCCAGTACCGTCCGGGACGCTCACTGGGAAAGGGGACGGAGGGGAGAACAAGATCGCATGCCTCATGGGCAAACGGGTCGGACTGGTGCATGAGTTCGGGTCAGGGGCTTCCCTTAACGACGAGAGGTTCAAGATGCTCACCGGGGGAGAGGCTCTGATCTCAGCGAGGATGCTCTTCAAGAACCCCCACTCATTCAGGCCGATAACCTCATTCATTGTCCTGACCAACTACCTACCTGCAATCAAGGATTCGGGGCATGGGTTGTGGAGGAGAATGGCCCCAGTGCCATTCAACGTGGTGATCCCTGAGCATGAACAAGACCCAGGCCTTATGCGTAGAATGGTCAACCAGGAGGCTGATCGCATCTTATCCTGGCTTATCAGGGGCGCACAACTATACCTAAAGGAAGGTGCGGACATGCCTGCCGCTGTGGAGTCGGCACTGGCTGAGTACAGGACAAGTGAAGACCATATTGGGACATGGCTGTTCGAGTCATACGATCCTACAGGTGCCTTGGGCCGGGTGCCGCTGAACGATGCCTACAAGTCATACAACGCTTGGTTGAAGGACCAGGGCATTCACTGCCACTTCAGCAAGACCAACTTCGCTAGGCACGTGACAGGCAGGATTCTGGAGGTGGTTAATCCGTATGGGGAAACTAAGAAAAGCCGCATTGACAAGCAGAAGATTGGCGGGCAAACTGTATTCGTTAATATGAGTCCGAAACTGGAAGAGTGGGCATCTGATGGCCGGGAATCGTTTTGACCGAACAAATACACCCCAAGGGTATGGAGGTAACCGATCCTGTGGTATCATCCTCAGTAGAGTGACACGAAGAGACCACTACGGCCTTGGAGTCCTTACGTATGAGCCAACCAACTGAACGGAACCTCATAGGGGACGTGGACCGTGCTTTATCGAGGGACTGCCAAGAGTCCTTACCGATTATGTCGAACCACTCGACGAGCACGAGTTTCATTTCCTTACTCTCCTTCTTCTCGGCCCTCCGCTTTTTGGCGGGGGGTCGTTTTTTTATAGCCAAGGGGACACATGCCTAACCAAGACAAGCAGGACGGGAACAAGGAACTGATGCAGGTGCTGAAGCATGGGATTCCTTACGAAGGGCCAACGATTGTCGTTGACACAAGAGAGCAGAAGCCCTATGGCTTCAACGGGGAGGTGCCCACCGTAAAAGCAGCACTAAAGGCCGGGGACTACAGTGTACTCGGTTTCGAGGAACAAATAATGGTTGAGCGGAAGTCTTTGTCTGACCTAGTGCGGTGTGTAGGCAGTGATAGGCGAAGATTCATGAAACAGATGAAGCGGTTGCTGGAGATCGGCCTGACAGGTGAGATCATGCTCGTCGTGGAGTCCTCCTGGGAGGAGATCGCCATGGGGCAGTGGAGAGCAACCCGGATCAAGCCCGCACAGGTCGAGGGCACCCTACTGGCTCTCATGGGCATGGGAATCCCGGTCTGTCTTAGTTCGTCCTGGTCCGGCGGGCAGAGGCTTACGGAGAGGTTCCTCATTGGTGCCCACAGGAGAGTCACAAAGGGGTTTAGAGCCAAGGGCCGATAATATAGGATAACAGGACGGATAGGATACAATTCTGAAACCTCTCTATATATACCACTACACACACAACTACCTATATTTGGTCTTGATGTATCCTGTTATGGGATAACCCCCTACTATGCCTAGAGTTACGACCAGGATAGAATCAGGATATGCCAGGATAGCCAGGACGGAAAATGCGTTTCATCGTGGAAATGGTACATACACCCCCCAAACCCCCCTCGGCGATGGGGGACTTACCCCTTGTCATTTACACAGAGTGCGCCGTTTTTCGAGCCAGAATCGACCGACCGACCGAAACAAAACACGCCAGACCACAGCAGCACACATGCGAGCAAAAAAAAAGACCCGCAGCGATACGCCACGGGCCTACAGATCAACGGTGCAGGAATCAACGCCTACAAGGGGGAAGCATTCTGTGTTCTTTTGAGTCTCTCACGGCAGTTAGTGCATCCATGTTTAAGTATAGCAGCCCTGCGTGCTGGTGTGAGTCGAGTTCCCATCCATCGTGTTGTGTCGAAACACTCTAGGCATTCTAACTCGACACCTTGAAACACAGCGGACCTGATGATCCTTAACAGTAGCGTTTTCATCGTTCCCTCTCTTTCTGCGCTCAATGATAGGGAAGACCTGTCACAGGGTCAACTCCTAGTCGGGTTTGCGTCTCTTCGTCGGCGGTTGCCTCCGGTCTCCAGTCACGGTTCTGGATCTTCGCTGACGCTAGAATCCTGAAGATCTCCCGGTCATTTGCTCCCGGCCATACCCTGCGGGCTGCTTTCCGGTCCCGGAAGGCTCGGGGTACGGTTCCCTTGGATCGACGGTCTACAACTTCGGACCATTTGCCATCTCCCTCGACCGAACGCCACCCGATGCAGTGGCATGCATTCAGGAGGTCCAATAGATACCTGACTAAGTGGTGCCGACCTGCCACCTTGTAGAAGGTAGCGTGGGCCTTGTTATCGAAGGGCAGTCCTGCCAGTCTAAGGATGTTTTTGACCTGGATTACAGGCCAAGCAGACAGACTTAGGGGTGGGCCTTCTTCTTCATGCATTGCTGATCCTCTTCTCGTGAGCCTGGACGGCGATAGCCATCGCTACTTCAAATAGATGTTCGGCCCCTTGTCTGGGGCGTGTAAGTTGTTCGTCTTCTTGTTCGTCTTCTACCAGTCCTGGAGTGTCGCACGCCTTGACGAACCGACGCACCTCCTCGATCTGAGCGGCTTGTTCCGCCAGATCTGACCGTCTTTGCCTGATCGTGGCCGCCAGCACATGGAACGCCATGGCATCCTTCAAGTACTCTTCAACGATCCGCCCTGCGATGGTGCCTCCATCGAAGGACACAATCAGATCCTCGTCGGTAAGCGAGGCAATCACACGGCCCGACTCGTACACCCGATCCCCGCCCTGGCTGCCATTCGTGGGGTCGGCAAGTTCTGCACGGCGGCTGTGTATCAGTCGGAGTTGACATCTCACTTGATCGCCACGCTGGAAGTGCATCGCCACCTCTTGGGCGGACTCTCGGCGACCGGGGTCTAGTGCACGATCCGCCAGTGTTGGCGGACTCCCTGTCCCATCGCTATTGCACGGCGGGAAGCCATACTCAGCCCGTTGACGGGCTAGGTTTTGCGGCTGTATTGGTGCTGGCAAAGTCAGCCTGAACATTCGTTCTACCATTCGATCCCTCTCTTTCTGCGGGCAGTGTGAACCTATCCGGGACTGGTCGCCATCTTTTTTTGCGGATTAGGTGGACGGGTTGGCGTGGCGTGGTCTCATTGGGGTAAGGGCAGTGCCCTGTGGTGCAGTTAGACGGGCGGCATGAGAACCTGCGAACCGTGAGCCAGTGGCTAACGGCATGCTGCCACCTAGACTCGACAACATAGCCCGCACTGGGGCACGGCAGCACATGCCACGACCGCAACAGGAATAGGTCAAGGGACCGCACTACATTAGTAATCCACCGAAGTCGTGGACGAACGGGTAGTAGGGGCGACGACCTAGAATAACTACTCTCTCTGCATGCTATGTGCATGCTCAACAATCGGGCGGTGGAGAGTTGACCCTCACCTTTTTAGAGGTGGGGCGTAGACAGGAGGTACCTTGGTACCAGGATTGATCAAGACACTCTGTGACGAGCCGAAACATGCGAGTCATTTGTTGGCCCCCCAGGTCAGCAACTTCTCGACACTGTTCAGCCCCTCAGGAAGGCAATGTGCCACGAATGAGGCGAAGGACACGTCAAGGATATTGAGATCCCTGTGCGAAAGGGCGACCTTTACCGAGGTGGTCAACGCCGACGACCTGTTCTCTTACGCAGTGGAAGGGTGTACCTACTACACCTTCCCGCTGGCAGATCTGTTCAATGACGCAACAGCACTCCCGCAAGGGTTCAGAACCCTTGGAAACTATCTCGACAAGGGGTGCGACCCTGCTGACTTGACATGGAACAGTCGCATTCAGCCACACATAACCACTTCAGACTACTGGAGTGAGTGTGAGCCAGTAGACACGGGGTACGCAGGTGTTGACAACGATGGGATACTTGTGTTCCTTAATGCGGGGGTTCCAAACCCGGCGCAACAGGAAGCAGGAGTGGGCGACACTCGTTGGTTTGACTCGCACACAGGCACCCTCGAAACTGTGAGATATCCAGGAAACATCTGCATACCTGGAAACTCCCTTCTTCGAGTCAAGTGGAACGCCACGACTACGATTGACCGTCCAGGAGAGTGGGCTGACAACCTACTCGGGCAACTGTACACGATCAGCACATCTTAGTGACTGACTAACAACTTACACGCCCCACCCCTAAAGTGGTGAGAGGATAGAGAGGACGGGGTTCGGAGACCCGTGTGTAATAGGTCATACATACACCGTATGAGGTAAAGTGTCTTGGTTTATCCTGTTACTCGTAAGTCCGCATAGCCTCAGGGCTTCCGGCGACACGGACCCCGTCTTCAATCTTGAAATATCCTGGCACGGATAGTCTGTGTCAGGCTTGATAGAGGGAGAGAGTATGAGTCGATTAGCAAACCACCCAAGGGTCAAAGACCTGTTGCAGTGGACGCACAACAAAGTGCGGGTGTACTCAAGCAGCAATGTGGAATCCAGTTTCTGGATCACCGAAGCAGTGCGGTCACCAATGCAACCACACAACAACTTGGGACCGAAGCCGTCCTCCTTTGTGATCGCCCATCACAAGGACAACCATGTGGCACTCCCGATCGAAGAGGTCGTCAAAGGCCTGCAACGGGTGTTGGATCAGGATCACGTGCCCTCAGAGTACGAGGTCACGGTGTCACGCCGCATGTCGGGTGGCGGGCTAGCGGGACTGTCGCTGGGTGTCTCATGGAGGGACACCCATAGCAATATCAGGGGGATTGGTGACCTCGGGCATGGGGTGACAGTGAACTGTTGTTGGGACAGCAAATCAAAGTTGTCATTCGACAGCGTGATCACCCGTTTGGCGTGTCTCAACGGTATGTATGTGACCACGTCACAGACATCCGAGAAGACAAAGCACACAGTCGGTGCCCTCAGCACACCGTACACCACAGATCCCGACAGCGGTACACTGCGACCGCCCACCTTCGAGGCCTTTCACGAGGCATTCAACGCTGCTTGCCTCAGTGTTCAACCAAATACCATTGGGCTTGCGAAAGCACGCAGGAACCTGGAGATCGAGGCGGATCAGGTGACTACTCACTCGGGCTTCAACTCGATCGCAGCGTTCGCATTGACGGGCACTTGGTCGTCTTCGTCCGAGTACAAGACAGCCGAGAGCGAGGAGGCTTCGTTCAAGAAGCCTGAGGATGGGTACAGTTCCAAGAGCATTCTTCGCAAGCGTGTCCGCCAAATCTCGGACCTGAAGGAGCAGTGGTCTCGGACCTTCCCCGATACCGGACCTCTCGGTAGTTCCTTCGAGGGTGAAGGTGGTCGATCAATGCTTGGGGTCAGAAACTTCGTGACCTGGGCATTGCAGAACGCAGAGACTACTGGCTTGGGCGAGAACCGATTCAGCCGCACGGAATCGAGGGGTCGTGAACTAGCGAGTGCAGTCTATGACCGCCTCAGCATGGCTTCGAGTGTGCTCGGATCGAGGGGACTGGGTGTGATTCAGGTGCCGGACGAAGAGCAAGCGGCAGCATGGGGTGACGAGTTGGGATACAACACTTGGTCGATCCTGAACTGATAGGGTACTGAGTTGAAATAGGTGGGCTTATGGCATGGGTAAAGCGAAACTACACGCCCAGATACACCACATGCCCGCCTATATGTAGGGGATAGGCTACCTGCACTGATGATACAGCCTTAGAAGGAGAGAGAGTTATGAGTATACCAATACTTGAAGTCCCAG
>Ga0255048_10002238_pt1 | contig 12553 bp, 22 predicted proteins | sample JV7_2_2_MG_FD_183619 | JGI IMG/M metagenome (GOLD analysis project Ga0255048, IMG submission 183619) | Seawater microbial communities from Jervis Inlet, British Columbia, Canada - JV7_2_2 | ecosystem: Environmental > Aquatic > Marine > Inlet | place: Canada: British Columbia | collected 2016-10-06
CGGCAGCCTCCGCACCCTTAGCAGGTGCGAAAGCCATATCCAACCAAGATTTTGGAATGACTACCCATTCTCCGTCCTGATATGCAGCTGTCTCTACATCACTCCTCTGTAAGAAGAATGCCCGGTTGTGGGGGGTATCATGAACAAACGTGATGGTTTCCCTGTCAAGTTTGCCAGTCTCCCGGACCAGTGCGGGTGTAGTTGAACCACGATGTACCATGCCTATTGAGCCAATGTCTACACCGTTATACATAGCGGGTGTCCCGTTGTGGGATGTTTCACGGATTCTAAGTGTCTTTTCCAAAATTACCTCCAGATGGGGTTTGAGTTTATTTGTTGTATGTCCACTCGCCGCAAATAGAAACAGAAAAAGCTCCGCCAGCTACATCTTGTAAGTCAATACCTGTACCAGCTGCATTTATATCAGCTGTTGTATCAGGTAATCCTTGGAAGGCATCGCCAGAACCATTTTTTGCTCCGCTTGTGCCGAAGACGATGCATACATCATCCACGTTTTTGAGTTTCCATTTACCGAATGAAATGGTTTTCGCCGCAGCTGCTGCCAGCGTAGTGGTAAAAACCTTTGTAACGCCAACAAGACCGGCTCCAACCGGTTGTGCGTCATATTGTTTTGATGCTACTGTCATGATAATATCTCCTATTAGAAGTGAAAGTTGATGTATAGGCCCCCTGACAGAGGGACCTATACGTTTAATTAGCCGTTGAACTCTACAACTGCAATGGACGATTGATTAAGAACCGCTGTGATAGTGTTTCTATCATCAAAAGATTCTCCACGTCTGGACCCGAAAAGACGGTACGTTCCGATACCTTCTTTGGCTTTGTAATCCTTTCTTTCGAAATCATATTGGATTACTTCAGGTTCAGCAAGACATAAGGAGTCAGCACCGCAAATTGCATGCATCAAACCTTTAGAGGTTGCCCTCTGGTCTTCACGTTTGTTTGTTGTAGCGTTATACGCCCACGCTTCTTCAAGAGAAACGGTATTAGCGCCTGTCTCTTTGATTCGAGGGATGTATGCACTTTCACAGAACAGGAAGTTCCCGAACTTAAACTTATCACCTTTCAGTGAACGGTTATTTGGTCCACGAACATCACCTTGTAAGAAAAAATCTTTCAAGGCACTTCTGATTCTTACTCTGGCTGCACGGGGATAAACCCAGAGCCATAGGCTTTCTGTACTACCATCAATGCTCATAGGAATTTTGCGAATTTGAAGGTCCGCAGCCACTACTTCCATGCGCCAGAACTGTTCCGCACTAACATTGTCACCAGATGCTTGCGCAGTGATGGCCGTGTCAATATTGGTTTCGTATGTAGCGTTGGTAGCAGACCATGTAATTTTTGTAACTCCTGTTGTGGAATCCAAAGTATACATGTTCGGGTGCCAGCTCTGAGGTGAGCTTGAACCGTGGTCCGTATTCACTTGGTCAGGACAGCCATTCATGAATGATTGCCAGTGCCACTGTTCAGCCAGTCGACCGTTCCAGATAGCCAGTAATCTTTGACGTTTCTGAAGAAGGTTGAATGCTTCTAAGTAGTGGGATTCCAATTCCTTTAAAGGGAATGGTACACCGTGACGGGCTGTAGTGAAATACACAGCATTGTCATTGGTGTCGATGGGTTCTTCAGCACCTGAAAGCGTTCCGCCTTCATAGATACCTTCGCCGTCCAGCTGCAATGTAACACCGAACTCGATGTACTTGGCGCCGATTTTTAACTTCTTGGTTTTCCTGCTCATTACTGATTCAGGTGCAGCTCCGCCTTCTTCTTGTTCAAGGGCTGAGTCCACTGCAAGGGAGTCCCAAAAGGTTTCGTCGATGTATTCTTCATACAGGTCGGTTTCTGTGGCCTTTAGGACAAGATTTGGGTTTATGACTGTTTGTGATGACATAGTTAGTCTCCGTTAAATTATGCCCCAACCTTAATATCACCACGTCTGAGACGGGCGAAAAATTCTGCACGTTGGGGTTTGGTCATGTTTCTGACGTCTGAATTGTTTTTCGGAGCTTTGAATCCTTCACGAGATGCGGCCTTCTTCCCATTTAAACTGGGCTGAAGTTTGGAGGCGAGCTGGCTGACAAGATTCTTCTTAGCATTCTTGCCTGCGGCCTCCTGTATTTTTGAAAGCTGGCCGTTGTTTATAAACGACTTTGCGAGATAGGCCATTACATCAGGTGTAGCGTTTTTGACGCCTGCCTGACTGTACTCCGCCATCTGAGTTTTGATTGCAACCTGCCTCAAAGAGAGGATGTGCTGCAGCTTCGGCCACTCAGCGTGGGCGTCTTTCTTGACCTTCATATCAGGGGTGATTGACTCTCTCCAGATTGTCAAAGGGTCCGTCTCCATCTTTAAGTTCTCATCGAACTTGCTGAACTTCGAGGATATTTCTCTGACATCTTGAATTGATGTATTAAACGCAGCTTCCTTAGCAGATTGTTTAGCGAGACCACTTACATAGTTTCCAACCTTTTTGAAATTTTCATTCTGTGTTTCATACTTCGCTTCGAGATTCTTCTGGATGTTGTTGGCCAGCGCAGGTATCAGTTCCTTAAACTGCTTGGCACCAATAAAACCGTCTTCCTCAATATCATTAAGATACTGATTCAATTCTGGCGGTAATTCACCGGTGTTGTTTTGCTGCTGAATGTTGGCGTTGCCATTGGCGTCGCCAGCTGCCCCTGCCACACTTCCCATCCAGTTTGGAACTGGAATTTTGAAAGCGTCATAGAGGCCCTTCAACCCTTCCGGGGTTTGTAATCGGGTAGAAATATCACTGTCGATGTTATTGAGGGTTTGTACTGTTCTTTCTAAATCCTCTATCGACTTGACACCCACCTTCTCGGCCCGGTTCATGAACTCACCTTTTCTATTGGCTTCGTGCGCAAGGTCTTTTACGGCCTGCACAGCGTCCTCAACAGATTCAGCGTTCTTCAAATGTGGACCAATGACTTCGAGGAGTTGAGAGTCGATGTTACCATCACCTTCACCATCCTCATCACCGTCCGGCTCGTTGTTATCCGTATCGTTGGATTCGGGTTCCTTGTCGGATTCGTTGTTGTCCGGTTCGTCTGCACCGGATACATTCTTATCCTTGGACTCCGATTTACCTGAACCATTTTGCTTTTGACTTGAATCATTGATGAATGCATCAATCTGTTCGTCGGAAGTAAACCCCCTCTTAACAGCAATACTGGCACGTTTCTTTTCCGTGTCGTTTAACTTCAATGAAGAGCCATTAGCGGCCTCGTTCAGTTCAGCCAGTGACCTAAATTCTTCCGGTGCATCGACACTTGTGCCGCCTGCTCCATTTCCTTCTGGTGCTGGGCTTCCAGCGGCTCCGGCATCTACTGTGCCAGCTCCACCTAAGTCTATCTCTGATTCTATATCATCAGGCATGTAATCTCCTTGAGCCGCTCTTGAGCTGGCTTGTTAGGGTGTGTAAAGTTTTCATCTCGGTGGCCCCGCCGGTACTGCGTTAGCAGCTTCAGTCTCTTGAGACTGGGCCTGTTGTATCTGAGCATTATTGAGTTGAATCTCTTGCTCGCTTAAAATTCCTTGGTTCTTCTGCCACTGTTGGACCTTGGACATCATGGACGCCCGGGTCTCAGCTGACATGTCAACAGTATTTACAATTTCACCAACATCCTGAGCAAAGAGCGGAAGCCCTAAGTCAGCCAGCCCTCTCGCCACTTCCAGAGAGTCGGACATCTTCATGCGCCGGGCTGATTCTGTTACTGGTCCCGAAGACTTATACACTGTGTACAGGCCCTGTGCGGGGTCGTTCAGGAGCCTTTCTCCTTGTTGGGCAAGTATTTCTATGGCCTCATCATTCTGGCCTACAGGGCCCTCTATATTGATGATGCGGTTGACGTTCCAGAACTGTCTGGTGAATGAATAAAGGTTGTCAGCAATTACATGCTGGAAAAATTTAAAGTATTCTGTGGAACTAAGCAGCTGGTTCTGTGATTGTTCAATCTGCATTTGAAACAGAGCTGCCGGAGAACCTTTCTGGGCCTGACCTTTCATGATGGGCTCGGCGCCTGAAATATCCTTAATAACATCAAGCATAACAGACTCAAGAAACATACCGCCATCACCGAAGGCTGTTTCACCCCGGGGTACCGCTCCGATTCTGCCGTCTTTAAGAGCACCGTCTGCAACTATACCAGTATAGCCAGCTCTGTTACGAGTTGTATCAAACTTGTGCGCTTCTGCTTCATCACCCTCAAAGACACTACGTTCCCGAAGGAGACCGCCATTGGCAGCTGTCTGTAAGTGATGGGCCAGAGCTGAAAGAATAAGGTTTCTCATTTCATTAATTTTGGTGATACCACGGATGGCACCAACTGCCTTCCCAGCTACCTGTGTGAACACGCAGCGAGTAATAGGCCATCTAACCGTACCCAGTTTGTTTGGGTTGATAGGTTGAAAGTCTGCAGGCAAGTTATATACATAATGGTCTTCAGATACGTCTGGTATGATAACAATATTCCAGAGTTCTTCCCGGTCCAGTTCAATCACATCATAGCCCATGTTGGCGATGACCTTTTTTGTCACAACCTTTCTGGCTTCCTTGTCATACTCGTCGATGATATTTCCTTTCTCATCCACGATGTATTTGACAGTTTCAAACTTTTTGTAAAATCGTCTTATCCCGAGCAGTAAACCGTTACTTGATACAATGGTCTGACCATCACGGTTTTTGTAGGTCTCACGGGGCCGCTCATCATTAAATGTCTGGGCTGGAGAGTAATCTTCAAGCCGGTTTTCAAAGTCTTTGTCCATGTGAGCACGGAACCGACGAGGTATAGCTTTAGGATTAATCCAGAACGGTAAGTCAATGAACTCAGCGTCACGCATTTCAATAGGGTCTTTAAAATTTGGGTCCGGGTAACATTCAAATGGGTCCAGAACACTGAAGTCCGGGTCCATTTCACCTAGACTATTCAGAGAGGGCTCCATCATAAAAAAGCCTTCATCACATATAGCACTCATGCCGTATGCTTCGGACTGGTAGTGGTGCAGCTCCTTGGTGTTTTTTATCCAAGCATGGATTTTGTTGTGAAGGTCCTTTCCACCGTAGTCATCCGAGCCAACACTTGTAAAGCGAATATCAACCTTGTTTCGCCGGGCATAACCGTCAAGGGTTTTCCAGACTGAAAGCGTTTTGTCTGCGACCATGGAGGGGAGTCCAATACTGGTGCGCTGGTCTTCGACTTCTTGGTCCCAGTGGTCCTGATGGACAAACCGGATGGATTTTTCTTTAACCCTGTCAACTTCATCGTGTAAGCGCCTGTTTTCCCAGTAGGATTCAAGTACGTTCTTAGCCAGCCGCATATCTGAGACGGCCTCTTTTGGCTGCATGTCAACGTACAGTCGTGTTAATGAATTACCGGACATGAATCTAATGTACTGGGCCCGGGTACGAAATGCTATATTTTTCTGGGTTTATGACCACGTTCAGGATATATTCAGGACAGTTTCATGACAAAAGGAGGCTTTATGCCAAAAATGGAGATGAATTGCACTCAAGCATTCAAGGATTCTATTCTGGACCACATCGGACAGCATCCGGAACGGTACCGGGGACAGTCGCACTTCATGCAGGAGTCCATGCTGCTGAAAATAGAGGTGGATACACAGCGGAAACAGGGAAATGAGAAGAAAGTCGACCACGGAGTATCTTGATATGCTCCCCTACAGGCAGTCGACCAATAAATACGGCAACAAATGGACCCCATGTGGCCAATTTGGCCTAAAATGTAAAGGTAAGCACCAGTCCAAGGGGGAAGCGGCCTACTGTAACCAGCTGTCTCTGCTAGAAAGGGCAGGTAAATTGACCTATACTACACAGGTCCGGTATGCACTGGTAGTAAAGAACTTTGTCATCTGCTACCACATCCTAGATTTTGAGGTGGACTGGAAAGATGGCCGGGGCCGGGAGGTCCACGACGTCAAGGGCGCACAGACAGCTGACTGGAAGTTGAAGTACAAACTTTTCCGTGCCCTGTATCCAAAAATACCGTATATTTTAATTCACCGAAACAAGATAATGACAGCAGGACTACCACCCATGAAAAAGGAGAAAAAATGAAGGGCATCTCACGCATCAAGAGACCAAGTAAGCCAACTAAGCTCAAGAGCAGCAGCAGCGTTACATACAAAAAAGCTAAGAAGAGAAAGCCGAATATCAACCGGACCCGGTCTGATGTTACTAGGCCCTTCGCCGGATACCTGCCACCGGGTGGTAATATCTAACCAGTCATAGGGTCATAATTATCATCACCCTTATCATTTTCTTTATACGCTCCCACAAAGTCTGTGGGCGCCTTCTCTGGCCTAGGCAGATAGCCTGATGTAACTGCACGGAGCCCCATAGCAACATCATCAATCATATCATCATGGTCAAGGTTGGGGAACAGGTCATACTGGCGCTCGAACACCTCTACAATATCCACTGTCTCAGCGAACCCATCATCCGGGTTGGCCCATAGTCGTTTGTATGGTATCGGTTTGTTTGGTAGAAAGAACCGGCCCTGCTGGAACACGGGCTGCGAACTCATGATAAAATCAAATTTGTTTTGCTTTCGATGTGCTACCTCAATAATCTCGAAGAACTGACCCAGCTCCTTCTGTCTTCTTTTAATCCAGAAGCTATCCGTATCCTGAAAAGCAATAGTCTCATATACAACACGATGTATGAACCATTTTTTGCAGAGCCTGAACACGGCGTCAATACGTTCCTTGGGATTTATTTTGTCATGTAAGCCGTCCACCAGATGTATGTTCCAGTGGTAGTCAATGGCCAGCACTACCATGGCGGTAAAATCGGATGACTTCTTTTGTTTGTTCGCCGGGTCCACTACCAGTATGAAGCTGTGGTGCGGGTTGCCTTCCGGGTGTGGTATAAATGGTTTGGCATAGTTGAGCCAGTTCATTTGGAACTTTTTGTCTGCAGGGTCCTGCGGGTCCAGCTTGTACTGGCACTGGTACTTGTAGTTGCCTATTTTCATACGGGTTCTCTCAAGCATATCTGCAGTGAATCTACCGGGGAAAATTAACTTGCCGTCTTCTATATCCCTTCTGAGATATACATTCCAGAACGGGTCCTCAAGCAGCTTTGCGTAGGCATCACGAACATGGTACCGGGTTCCTACTAGATGTATAGGGTCATCAGGTGTTTGTTGTAGTGGGATAAGGTACTGCAGCTGGTCCGCTATCTTTTCCATTTGGTCCTCGGACTGGACAATCATCTGGTCCACAATATCATCACCAATAAGGTGGTCGTAGTGGTCACCAGTAGGAATGTTTTGAAGCAGGCCGAATATTTTTACGGTCCCTTCTTTTTGTTTGGTGCCCCGGCTGGTTCTCTTAACTACAAATTCATCAGCGGTCCACTGGGGGCTCTCCTTGCGTGCGTCTGCAAATAATATTTCCGGGAACAGGGTCTTTAGCTTCTCATTGTTAGCCAGCTGGTTCCGTATTTCCGTAGCGAACTTTCTGGCGTTCTTCATATCACCTGAGAATAATCCTATGCGTGTATCTTGGTCCCGGAGTATCCACTGGATGACCCGGCCCACGGTAGCAATAGTTGACTTGAAGTGTCCACGAGGTATGAGTATTAGGCTGTTCTTTTCGGACAACTCCACCGTGCTGATAAAATTGCACATGTCGTTGTGCAGCGGCTCCTCAAGGTCCTTGTATTCCAGCACTTCATGGCACAGGTAGTACAGGTCCCGCTTACATAGCTCCCTGATGTAATTGACTTGGTATGTCTTCTCCTGCCCTTCTACTTGTTTTTTAAACCTGTTGAGCTTATCTCGAACCACCCATGAAGGGCGATAGTGACTAACGGGCATATCTGCCGCTTTGACTTCCTCCACTTCTGGTGGTTCGAAATTGAACTCCATGTTATGCTGGTGCCTTTGACTGTTCGTCAAACAGTTTCTGCTTAAGAACATAACCTTCCAGCGCCCAGATTTTGGCCTCGGCGTTTCGGTAGGCTATCTTCTGTCCCAGCTCCTCATCGAAATTTTCAGGGCTTGCACAGGCAGACTCACCAGTAACATTGAACCCGTTCTGAAGAGTCAGCACACATACAGTCAGCTGGCTATCGGGGAATACATGGTACTCTGATTTTCTTATCACTTCGGCGATTCGGGCCGGGGTGATTCTGGGGGCTGTTAAGCCCTTGTCCTGAATCTCTTTTTCTACAGCTGCATTGTTATCCATCAGACACCTCAGCTTCGGTTGTAGGGAACGTAGCTTTAGTGATTACATCATGGTACTTGCAGGCACGGTCCAGCATTTCTGTGAGCTTGTCCTTCTGGGTGTCCGTCAGGTAAGCAACATCGAAAGAAAGGTTGACCATTTCCGGGGCCACTTCCTGTGTTGTTTCTTCTTCTGGTGCAGGGCCAGCTACCTCTGTCGTCGTATCTTCCGGAGGCGGTACATATTGCTGTTTTTCTGAGCCTTCTTCAGTGCTAACATCATCCGACTGAATTTCTTCAGTAAGCGTGCCCTCCTCTCGTACCATTTCTTCTTCGTTTTCATCTGTCATTTTACTCTCCTATTATTGGTTGATGTTACTGTTGTTTTGGTGTAAATATACTGTCAAATACTGCCCGTGACATCCATGATTTGTCGCCATTAACAGCAACTGCATAGTAGCCCATATCATTCGATGTATTCTGTACCTTTTCGCAATACACTTCATCGAGCGTTAGTGGTTCATGCCCTTCTTCTTCAAATTCAAGGGTGACACAATTATCTGCATCTCGGGTTATGGTTTTTATTTTTAGCGCACTCATTTCTTTATTGGATTCGTACACTGGTAATTCACTCATTTTTTTCTCCTGTTTTGATGTTACTGTCTTTGGTATACCCGAACAGGCACACCCCTCTTTGAAATCTTACCAAGGCCCCTTCTATCCAGACCGGGTTGCGCTCTGACTCGAAGTGGTCTATCTTAACATTGAACTGCTTGGCCCAGTCCTTCAGCAGCGTATGTGCTTTGTCAATGCCTTCTATACTGTCTTCACAGAGACAAACCTTCCGGACCGAGCTGTCTGTGATATTATAAACCGGCATACTTGCTTATACCTAAAAGGGTAATTGATTCACCAGTCTCAGCTGATGTTATCTCTTTACCTTGCAGTGCGTGCTCAAACAGCTGGTGTTCCAACTTCACATCCTGAGTAACATAGTTGTACAGCCGGGCTATCTCTCCCTTCTGCCACAGCCTAGGTGCGTTGGCGCCCTCTTCTGTCTTATCGGTTTTAAAGGTCCCTCTGCAGATACTACTCAGGTTCCAGCCTTTAGGGAACCCGCCGCCAATGGTCTTGCGTACATCGCCAAACAGGTCGTAACATTTACCAGCCATACCAGTGCTTACATCATGGCCCAGACGTTCCAGCGTAGCCTTAAGCAGCGGCACATCAAAACCAAAGATGTTAAATCCACTAACCAGCTCCGCCTCTTCTATCAAAGCCTTAAAATCATTCAGGTTGTTTTCATCAAAGTAGTGGTATTCACCGGACCAGCTGGCATACGCACAAAGCACAGCGATGCCCATACCGCCCTTATCGTCCCAGCCATCACAGTAGTTGTAGCTTGGTTCCCGGGGCTCGTCCTTGCCCTGTATGCAGTTCTTTATTTCAATGTCAAATGTTAGTACCCTCATGAGTTGACCTCCTGCGCTGCAGTTTCAACGGCGAACTTGCCAGTTTCAATGTCCTTGATGTCTTGGTCTGTAACCACACAGATTACATCGGATTCTTCAATCACATCGTAAGGTAGGTTTGGTATAGACCGGGCCCCACGAACCAGTATATGCTCACCGACTCCAACGTCAATCTCACACAGGTCACCTTTACTGATAATCTTGCCCATGTTCCTTAGCGTAGACAGCTGTGACTCAGGGATGTATATCCCACTTTCTGTTCTTTCTAAGGGGACCTTCATTTCTACTACTAATCTTTTTCCTATTGCCCTCATTGTTACTCCTTTTGAATTTTTTAAGTGTCCCTGCATATGTGAGAGCTATACCTATGAGGAACACGTCCACAGCCAGCTCTATGTATTCTAAAAATATTGGCACGCTACAACGCCAGCTCCCGCTGAGGTGTAACATGCTTGTCTATCGGGTCCAGTTCAACTGGTACAAATTGCTTGGCATGTTTGTGCCGGGCCTTGTACTTCTTACCTCTAAGGTCTGGATTCTTTTCCTGTATCTTCTGGCGCTCCCGGCGTACTGACTCAAAGTGAGCTACCTCGTGGTTGGCTATCTTTGTCAGCAGCTCAAATGCAGAGCCCTTGTCACCTACCTCTTCACGCCACACCATGGCCAACAGATACTGGTCATCATCTCGCAGCGCCGGGTATTCCTTCAGCAGCTCCATGACACGGTCAGCTGTCTTTATCGTTAACATGGTCATGGGGCCTCCTCACATAGGTAAACGTAATAGTTGGTTCCCCAAATCTCTTTGTCATCAGGTTTGTGGAGCTTACCAAAGACTCTCCAGCTGGTGTTCTCACAGGCGCTTATCCAGTCTTCCGGTTCCTCGTCTGACTTTGGGTTCGCCTTTTCAATACACCCGAGAATAAAAGCCTGCTGCGCCACCCTTATCGAGTCCGCTACCCAGAAGCAGGGTTTTGCTTCTTTTTGTGGGTTATCCTCCCCATCACACGCCATTAACATCAGTAACATCAGTATTAAATATTTCATGATGCGGTCCCCCTAAAGTCGTTGGCATAGGGACAGGTAGAGAAGTGACTCTCTTGCCCGGTGACAACATCACCCTCCTTGGTCACCACGGTTATCTTGGTTGGGTCCACCGGCATGTTCTTACCGGCACGGGTCTTCACCCATTCAATATCGTTTTGACACTTCTTACATTTGCTCATTTTGCCTCCCTGACTGATTTCTTCATAGATACCAGAAGTTTTGAATTGATTTTTACAGGCTTTCTTTTGGCCGCAAAGAATGGCTTCCTGTAATGGCCCATTATAATTTCGGTGGTTGCCCTACCGTTCTCAGTCTCTAACATTTCGCTCTCCTTGTTGTTATCCTAAAAATAAAAAACTTAACATCACATACCCTTCTTTTAAATACTCTGATTCCGATAAAACATCCGTGACCTTAACACAGACAGCTCTCCCGCTGTAGTGCTTGGTTGGAACGTGGAACTCTCGCAGCAACAGGTAGTCACCATCTCCAAAATTTCGGTCATTGAACCGTATCTCTGCGGTCTTCTTACCAGTCACCACTTGGTCGAAGTATGGCTGCACGGTCCTTAGCTCATGTATGCGTGGCTTAATCATTCTGACCCCGGTATTATGAAGGCAGCCTGAGAGCCCGGTGGCGGCCCTACTCTTCTCAAGGTCTTCTCTTCTTCATCAAACCTCCAGCGGCCCACCTTGGTCTCCGGGAACCGCTCTCCCAGCACCTTGTTCCATTCATGGGCTAGGTAATTGCCTAGAGCACCCTGATGTTCCAGCTCCTGTCTAAGCTCCTCAACTTTAGCCTTAGCCAGCCGCAGCTGCTCAGATATTGGCAGGATGTGTGCGATGTCTTTGTCGGTCAGTTTGATGTGGTCGCTCGGACCCTCTTCCATCATAGCTTCAAAAAAGTCTTCAGGTTGCATGTTGTTGCCTCCCAAACATAGACAGCTGTGTCTGTGGTTTGTTGATGTATACGACGTACCCTTGGATGGCTGTTGCTCCACAGCCGCACGCCTTGTATTCTCTAAATGCGTCCACTACAATAGTCTGTTTGCAGTGTGGACAATACTCCTTGTTATTGAAATGCATGTTACTGGTCCTCCTTCTTTGGTTTTGGTGCGGGTACCCAGCCGCCGCACCAGTCACGGGCCTGTGTTATGGGGTACTTGGAATCCAGTTTACCCTCAGCTCTGTCTGGTGGGTTCAGGTGGCAGTTTTGCCTCGCTATCCAGAACTCACACGTTTCACAACTTCTAATCATCTTGTTTCTCCTTTGGTGGGTGTTTAGCAATAACTTCTTCTCCGTCTTCATCGAATGTCCAACAATCCTGACAATAAATTTTATCACCAACTTCATTAAATTCATTTTCTTTAGCGTCATCAAGAGCAAAATCTCTATCAGACCAACAACTATAGTCGCCATCCTCCTGCGCATTCTTACCGCAATGGTCACACTCGACCGAATACATGGTATGTTCTTTGTAGCTCACTGTCCATCCTCCTCTTTTAAAAATTCAATTATTTCATTCAACGAAAACACTATTTCCTCATCCGGCATATCCCAATGATTTTCCTTAACGTCCTCCAGCTTTTCAATGGCCAGCTCTCTGTTCATTACATCTCCTCCAGAGTTTTAACCAACGCCTTCCAACATACTTCTGGTTTGGCTGTGTGGAACAACATATTATTATGCCCAGAAGGTTCTAATATATCACACTCTAATAGTTTCCATAAATTATCTGAATATGTAAATTCTTGATTGTATCCAAGTTTATCCCATATTTCATCCCATACACTAAAAGGACAG
>Ga0255048_10002239_pt1 | contig 12547 bp, 8 predicted proteins | sample JV7_2_2_MG_FD_183619 | JGI IMG/M metagenome (GOLD analysis project Ga0255048, IMG submission 183619) | Seawater microbial communities from Jervis Inlet, British Columbia, Canada - JV7_2_2 | ecosystem: Environmental > Aquatic > Marine > Inlet | place: Canada: British Columbia | collected 2016-10-06
ACTGGTCGACGGGCGATTTGCCCATAACCACAGGGGGTAGTCCCTGAGCGCTGCACGCGATACCATCGAATCTCGCCTGGGCCGTATCGAATTCACGCTATTGATCTCCATGATCATGGCCGTCGTCGCGCTTGCGATCGACATGATGCTCCCCGCGCTGGGAGCGATGCGATCAGGATTCAATCTCGCCGAAGATTCGAACGCGCTTGCACCGATCGTCACCTTCTTCTTCCTGGGACTCGCACTCGGACAGCCATTCTGGGGACCGCTCTCTGATGCACTCGGACGCAAGCGCATCCTCTACGCCGGACTCGTCGTGTACACGGTGAGCTCGGTAGGAGCTGCATTCGCTCCGAGCCTTGGCATGTTGTTCACCCTGCGATTCATTGGAGGATTCGGTGCAGCAGGGTCCAGAGTTGTTGCACACGGCATCGTGAGAGACGCGTACGAGGGCCAGACCATGGCCAAGGTCATGTCATACATCATGGCCGTGTTCATCGCCGTGCCCGTGATCGCTCCAACGCTCGGCTCTGTCGTGCTTGCGTTCGGATCGTGGCATCTGATCTTCTGGGTCATCGCTGCGTTCGGTATTGCGGTCGGTCTCTGGTCGACGAGACTGCCGGAAACGCTCCCGGCCGCCAGGCGCATCCCCTTGGACGCGGGCCATCTGCTCGCAGCGACACGAACCGTGCTGCGCAGTCGCTTCACGATGGGCTTGACCCTTGCCCAGACCGCCGTCTTTGGGTTCTTTGCGTCCTACCTCGCCTCAAGCCAGCTGATCATCGACGACATCTTCGACCTCGATGCGTGGTTCCCGATCATCTTCGGAGGCTCGGCTGCGATCATCGGTGCGGGAATGCTCCTCAACACGCGCCTGCTCAACATCGCCCCGCTGCGATCGCTGCTCAGGTGGGTTCTCATCGCCTACACCGCGTCGACCTTCGCTTTCGCTGCCATTGCGTTGGTCACGGGCGGAACACCACCGTTCTGGCTGTTTCTCGCTGGTCTGATGCCGATCCTTCTCTCCCACGCACTGCTCATCCCGAATCTGAACGCCGCTGCGATGATTCCCATGGGAGACGTTGCGGGCACGGCTTCAGCGGTGATCGGAACGATCTCGATTCTTGGCGGAGCACTCGTCGGCGCGATCATCGACGTCTCGTACAACGGCACGATCATCCCGCTGGCCACTGCAGGCGCACTCGGATGCGCCATTGCGTTCGCATTCCTCCTGTGGGCCGACCGTGTCTGGGACCTAGCGGTGGAGCCGGCCACCTCGGAATCCCGATTGAAGTGACCAACCAAGGCTCTTGCGAGTCAGCCTGCACGAGCTCTCGAGGGAATACAACCTGAACGCAATGAAGAATGCTCGACACCGATAGGCTCGCTGAGTACCCGGACCGGAGATATCGTCGCCCGATGACAACACACAAACGGCGCGACGTGGTCGTCGCCTGGCTATTCGTCGGTATCCAGTTCGTGTTCCTCGGAGTGATGGTGCTGTTCCCGAGGGACACCGCTTGGATCCCGTCCGAGTTGATGCGAATCGGTGGAGCGGTGGCCATGGCGGCAATTGTGATCCTCGGACTGTGGGGAGCGCTGTACCTCGGTCGGGGCCTCACTCCTCTACCGCTGCCCAACGGCGGAACCACCCTGGTCACCACTGGTCCCTACACGCTCGTCCGGCATCCGATATACGCGGCCGTGATGCTGCTCGGAGTGGGCATCACGATCCGAGCGGGTAGCTGGATCGTGGCCATCGCGTTCGTGGCACTCGTCGTCCTCTTCCACGTCAAATCGAGGTGGGAGGAGACGCACCTGGTTGATGCTTTCCCCGGATACGATCGATATGTCGAGGAAACGGGCAGATTCCTCCCCGCATTCGGGCGCTGATGATCACCTCCAACACACTGACTCTTGGCGATACCAGAGAACTACCGCAGCGGCGAATATACGTAACAGCCTCGAAGGGCCAATGGCGTTGATTCTCCACCGCAGGCCGATGCTCCTCTCCTGCTGGTATCTTTTCGGTCACGGGCCTGTAGCTCCAATTGGCAGAGCAGCGGACTTTTAATCCGAAGCGTGTGGGTTCGAGTCCCACCGGGCCCACTCATCAGAACGTGCGGCTTCGCCTCGCTTCCGGAGTCCGGAGCGCTCGCTGCGCCTACCACCAGAAACAGGCGGTCAGAAATCTGACATCTGGCATCTGGCATCTGGCATTCGGTAGCCTGTGAGGTATGGATCAGACACGTTTTGCAGCACGGCGCGCCACCTTCATGGAACAACTGGGCGACACGATCGCCATCATTCCCGCGGGCAGGTTGCAGACTCGCAACGACGACGTCGAGCACGCCTTCAGACAGAACTCCGATTTCTTCTTCCTCACGGGGTTCTCCGAGCCGGACTCCATTGCCGTTTTCGACCCGAGTCACAGCACCGAGCCGTACACGCTCTTCGTTCGTCCACGCGACCCGGAGATGGAGGCGTGGAACGGGCTTCGGGCGGGTACCGAGGGCGCCAAGGAACGATTCGGCGCAGATGCTGCGCACAGCGTCGATGACCTCGACAGCTGGCTGAGGACTAGACTCATCGGCCGTACGTCCGTTGGCTACGCACTCGGCGGATCAGACGATCAACGTGTTCTTGGAGCCATTGCAGCCGCAAGGAGTCATGCTCGCCGTGTCGGGGTGACCACACCAGAAGCGGTCACCGACCCGAGTGCGATTCTTCACGAGATGCGGTTGCACAAGACACCCGATGAAATCGAGGCACTGCGGAGGGCCTGCCATATCAGCGCCGTGGCACATACCGAGGCGATGCGGATCGCTCGCCCTGGCATGAATGAACGCCATGTGCAGGCGGCCATCGAATACGTATTCATGGCGCTGGATTCCGAGCGTGTCGGGTATGGCAGCATTGTTGCGGGAGGGGCCAACGCAACGATCCTGCACTACGTCGAGAACGACCAGATCCTCGGCGATGGCGACCTGCTTCTGATCGACGCAGGGGCCGAGTTCCGGCACTTCACAGCGGATATCACGCGCACGTTCCCGATCAACGGGAAGTTCACTGCGCCCCAGCGCGCCTTGTACGAACTCGTGCTGGACGCCGAGCGGCAGGTGATGGACATGTGCGTTCCGGGTCTGGCCTACTCAGACATGCACGAAAAGGCTGTCGAGATCCTCTCACACGGTCTGGTTCTACTCGGGCTCCTGCCGGGAACGGGCGAGGAGGTCATTGAGAAGGGCTGGTACCGCCAGTTCTTCTTCCATGGCACCGGCCACTGGCTGGGGATCGATGTGCACGATGCAGGTGCCTACAAGGTGAAGGGAGCAGGGCGACCTCTCGAACCGACGATGGTCTTCACCGTTGAGCCAGGCATCTACATTGCCCCGCACAAAACATCTGTCTCGCTGTCGAACGCAACGTACGACCCGAAAGAGGCCGCACAGCTCACCTACGAGATCGGTGCGGCTGCAGCCAAGACCGAGTTCGCTCGACGGGCCGAGGAAGCCGGATCGACCGACTTCGATGTTCCTTCAGAGTTCCTCGGCATCGGTGTGCGCATCGAGGACGACATTCTCGTCACGGAGACCGGCCATGAGAACATGAGCGTCGGTGCACCCGTAGATCCCGACGAGGTCGAATCTGTATGCGCCGAAGACTCCGAGCTACCACTCTATCGCTGACCCTCGACCGTTCTGTGGGCTGAAAACGCACGAAAACCACAACTGGAACCCTGGGTTCGCAGATTCGGGTTGGACCTAGTTGTCGGCGGTCATCTGTTTGCGGAGGTTCGCGATCGTGCTCGATGCCGAGTCCGGCTCGATGCCGAGTCGTGGAAGCTTCGCTGAGTTGCGGCTGTAGCGGCTCTCAACTGCCTCGTCTTCTTCCGTCTCTTCGTCATCTTCATCGACATCTCTCGCCGGTGGCGGCGCTGAAGGCGAATAGTCGACCACGGGACGGGCTGCCGGCGTTGGCCCCGGCTCGGAATCCAGTGTTCCCTCAATGCCCTCGGCACTCGGTTGATCGTTGATCGCTCTGGTTTCCTCAAGAGCACGCAGTGCCTCATCCCTTATCGCGTCGAGCGAGTCTTCAGACGGTTCGGTCTGGGGATGCTCAGCCGCATCGATCCGATCCTTGAGCGATGTGCCGAACATTGGACTCAGCTCGATAGCAGGGACCGGTGCAGGTTCCCTGACCTCGGCGACAGTTGCGACTGGTTCCTCGTGTGAGGGGAGCGTCTCTCTTTGGTCCTGCTCAGCCGCGGAATCGTTCGGCGAGAGATACTCGTTCTCAGCGCTTGTCTCTGTGGCGACCCTCAGCTCAGCTTCAAGATGCTCGATGCGCTGGCTGGCAGCAACCGCAGCACCATCGGCGTCAGCATGCAACTGCTCGATCTGGCCTTCGAGCTCACCAACAAAGGCAACCTGTGCCTCGAGGGCCTCAACCGTCTCGTTTGCGGTGGAACCGCCGGCCTCGACTTCTGCACGCAAACGCTCGTTCTCTGTCTGCAAACCCGCAACATCACCCAACTCGGACTCGAGCGACTCGATACGCTGGCCGGCAACAACCGCGGCACCATCAGCATCAGCACGCAACTGCTCGATCTCAGACTCCAGCGCCTGGACAGTCTCGTTTGCAGTCGTGCTGCCGGCCTCGACCTCTGCACGCAAACGCTCGTTCTCTGTCTGCAAACCCGCAGCATCACCCAACTCGGACTCAAGCGACTCGATACGCTGGCCGGCGACAGCCGCAGCACCATCAGCTTCAGCACGCAACTGCTCGATCTGAACTTCGAGCTCACCAACAAAGGCAACCTGTGCCTCAAGGGCCTCAACCGTCTCGTTTGCGGTGGAACTGCCAGCCTCGACCTCTACACGCAAACGCTCATTCGCTGTATGCAGGTCTGCAATCGAACCCAACTCTGACTCAAGCGACTCGACCTTTACCTCGAATGCAGCCACCTCGCCCTCGGCCTTCGCACGGATCCCAGCTGCCTCCTGCTGCGCAAGCTCGACCATTGCAAAGGCTGTCTCTTCGGCGTCGGCGAGCTCGGCCGCATTCTCCTTTGCCGAATCGAGGATCTTCCTCGCCTGGTCCTGGATCGACGCGGACTCGATACGAATCAGCTCGGCGTCATCGCGAGCCGATTGGAGGATCGAGTCGGCCTCCTCCTTCGCTGCCTGTGAGGCCGAAGACCTGAGTTCGGTCTCCTCACGCTCAGCGGCCAATGCCGATCGGATCTCCGCGGCCTCGATCTTCGCTGTCTCGAGGATCATCTTCGCCTTGTGTTTGGCGTCGTTGACCTCCTCGATCTGTTCTCGGGCGGCGGCAGCTTGCTCCCGCATCCGGGCAACATCTGCCATTGCTGCGTCTCTCAACCCCGCTGTCTCTGCGCGGATCGACTCCAGCTCGGCCTGGGCCACCTTTCGCTGCTCCTTGAGAGCCTTCTGCTGGCGAGCCACATCTTCGGCAGCAGAGGTCGCCGCCTGCTGGGTTCGGACAGCATCCTCAGTGAGGTCGACAGCAGCCCTCTCAGCGTCGACAAGCTTCTGGTTTGCCCTCAGGGTCTTCTCCTCGGCAGCGCCCAGCCGTGCCTGCGCCTCTTCGAGCTTCTCCCTGGCCTCAGCCGCAGCTGCGCCGCTTGCGGCGAGGCGTTGCTCGGCGACGGCCGCCTTCGAGTCTGCGTCGGAATGAATCGTCAGAACTTCCTCACTGGCCGCGGCAACATGAGCCTGTCGCTCGGCCTCCGCGCTGACGATGGCCTGCTTCGCCGCGATGACCTTCTCCTGGAACTCCGATATCGTCGCCTGTGACTGACGTTCTGCATCCGCGATCTTCGATTCAGCCTCCGCGGCTGCGTTCGCCAGCAACGCCTCGGCCTCAGTCCGGGCCGACTCCTTGAGTACATCGACCTCGCGGGTCGCGGTGGCGCGCAGGTCGTCGATCTCGCGCATGGCGGATTCTGAGGCGCCGCGAACCGAGGCCTCGACGGTCGTGCGGAGATCCTCCGCCTCGGTCACGAGCTGGTCAGCCGTTGCGCGCATCTCGCTGGCTTCTCGGATGGCGGTGGACCGCATGTGCTCGGTCTCGAGGACTGCAGCGGACTTCTGGCCCTCGATCTCAAGTGCTGCCGCTGCCCTCATCGCTTCGATCTCTGCCGTTGCAGCCGAATGCATCTCCCCGACAGTGCGATCTGTGACAGACTTGATGTTGACGGCTTCGCTCCGAAGCCTCTCAGCCTCAGCCTCGGCCTCGGCATGATGAACGTTGGCATCATCTATCAGCTGACTTGCGGCGTGCTCGGCCTCGCTGCGAATCCTCTGAGCGTCTTGTGTAGCCGCCAGAACGATGGCGTCAGCTTCGTCCTTTTTGCGATTGGCTTCGTCGCGGAATTCCTGGGCCTCTTCCCTGAGCGCCTCTGCACCGTCCTGCGCGGTCTTCAGCGTCTCGGCTGCGGCTTCTTCGGCCTCAGTTGCCATTGCCTTCAGATTCTCGAGCTCGGCCTCGCGCAGCACGAGTTCGGCGAGCCGCGCCTCGGCCGCCTCCTCAGCTTCATCGAGCAGACTCAGAGCCTGTTGCTTGACCTGTTCAGCATCGGACTTCGCCTGGTCGCGAAGGCTCTCCGCCTCCGTTGTCAGGACATCGGCCTCTGACTGGGCATTGGTTCTGGCCTCCGCCATCTGGGTCTGGGCCTCAGACACGAGGTATTCGATTCGTTTCGTGGCTTGTTCGTCAGCGCTCTGGATCGATCTCTCGGAGGCCTCCTCGGCCATGAGCAACATCTCCTGAACGCGTTCTTCAGCCTCGCCAATCGTCTGCTTCGCCTCTGCCTGGACGGACCCCGCTTCAAGCTGTGCCCGCGCGACCAAGGACTCCGCCTCAGTTCTGATCCTGTCGGCAGCGGCCTCGGCGTCAGAGATGATTCCCATCGACTGCTCCTCAACACGACGCAGTGTGCCGACGGGATCAATCTCAACACCCTGGTCCGACTCGGTGATCTGAGTTTCAGCGATGAGTGCGTCAATCTCACCTCTGACCCTGTCGCGCTCGGCCGACAGTTCATCGAGTCGCCTCTCGGCCTCATCAGCATCGGCTCGCATCTGCACTGCCTGACGCTGAGCATTCTCAATGATTCCTGCCGCCTCACGTTTCGCGTCATCGAGGTCCGCAGGAAGCTCTCCTTCCGGGACACCGATGCCATCGAGAATCGCGTCAGCCTTGGCCTGTGCATCATGCTCGACTTCGGCTGCGTGCTTGCGTGCCCTCTCAAGGATCCGGTCTTTCGACTCGAGCACTGCTGCGATGGCTGCGTCCACCGATTGACCCTCTGCGTCCTTGACCTTCTGCGCCTCGAATTCGGCCTGCTGAAGTCGTAGCTTCGCCTCTTGGGCCCACTCCTCGAGATCACGAAAGTTGCTCTCAAGCTCACCCAGGAACGCGCGAACTTCGCGCTTGTCATATCCCCTGCGAGCGGTCGAGAACTCGCGCTCGTCGATTGAGGCCGGGACGTCTGGGTTGGTCGTCGTCAAAGGCAGTCCGTTTCTGTGCTTCTCTAGGTTTCGGCCGCCTCGCCGCAACCCTTTACAGGTTTGGCACTAGTCAGCGATCGAGCCCGCACACCCTGTCAGGCAACAGGAATCACGTGTCAGGTATCAGAAGAGGAACTGGGATCCTGGATGGCGGTCATTGCCCGGTCGAGCCACCGCGCAAGATCCTCGCCGACGACCGTCGCACGAACCGTGAGGGACTCCTCGGTCTGCACCCAGGAACCGTCAGCAGGGAAGCCGGTATTCAGATCCACGTAGACCTTCAGCTTCGGCTCGGTACCGGAAGGACGTGCGAGCACACGACCCGAGTCACCCAGATCGAGCACGATGAGGTTCGTCGCACCGAGGTAGCTGGGGCGTTCGTCGTCGCCAACCAGGTAGTCCACAACCGCCTCAACCGGGATTCCTCCGATCGAGGAAGGGGGCTCGTTTCGCAGCTGGGCCATCGCCATCGAGATCTCTTCGGCGCCTGATGGCGCATCTCTCCGGATCGACACCTGTGTCGAGACCCAGATGCCGTACTTGCGGTACAGGTCACCGAGACGGTCGAGGACAATCGAGCCTTCCGCTGCGGCTTCTGCAGCCAGAATCGCAAATGCAACTGCAGCCGAGATGCCGTCCTTGTCCCTGACCGTGGTTCCGACCGAGTACCCGAGTGCCTCCTCGAACCCGAGCACGAGACTCCCAGCACCTTCACTTTCGAGGTCAAGAGCCGCGTTCCAGATCCACTTGAATCCGGTGAGCGACTGACGCCAAACAACGTCGTGTGCCTTTGCGATCCTGCCAAGCATCGGTGTCGAGACGATCGAGTTGATCACCGTCCCGCCCTGTCGACCACGGTACCCAAGGAGGAACTCGGCGAGAAGACACCCGATCTGGTTTCCAGTGAGTGGTCTCCACACACCTCCCGGTACCGGAGCGGACACGGCGAGTCGATCGGTGTCCGGGTCGTTGGCAAGCACCAGGTCGGCATCGAGTGCCCCCGCAAGTTCGTGCGAGAGGTCAAGGGCGCCTGGCTCTTCAGGATTCGGGAAGGCAACCGTGGGGAAGGAGCCGTCAGGCGAGAACTGTCTTGCCACGGGATGCACTTGCTTGAACCCGAATCTGCGCAATGCTTCTGTGACCGATTTCCCTCCAACGCCATGCATGGCGGTATACACGATCGAGATGCCTCTGTCCCCAGACACCGAGGGCAGCGACGCTGCAACAGCATGGAGGTAGTCATCGAAGAGCTCGGACCCGACGGCTTCGACGCCGGGGTCTGTGTACGGATTGGCCGCCCTGGGCACTTCGTTGGCGGGCGCGGCGAAGGCGATCTGATCGGCGATGTCTTGGTCCATCGGAGGAACGATCTGCGCGCCGTTGGCCGCATACACCTTGTACCCGTTGTCCGCAGGCGGGTTGTGCGACGCGGTGATGACTATCGACGCGCAAGCATCCATGGAGAGGCCTGCGTAGGCAACGAGAGGGGTGGGCGTCGGCTCCTCGAAGTACCTCACCCGGAAGCCTGCCGCCGCAAGCACGCCGATGGTATCCCTCTGAAACGACTCCGATGATGGACGGGCGTCCCTCCCTACCGCAACGAGGCGTTGTCCAGGGTCCGTCTTGGCGAGGAGATAGGAGGCCACTCCGGCGGTGGCGCGGATGACGGTCGCACGATTCATTCTGTTCGACCCGCCCTCGACGACTCCGCGGAGTCCAGCAGTGCCAAACGCGAGATTCCCGCTCATCCGATCGTCGAGTTCGTCACTGTCGCCGCTCTCGAGTAATGCACTCAATTCGGCACGCGTCCGAGGGTCGGGGTCGCCATCGATCCACGCCTGCGTTGTTGCGCGAGCGTCAGTCATGTCGGCAGGCTACCGGAGTCCTACGACCGAATAGCGATGACCGATCCGTCTTCCGTTCGGTCATCGGTACGCTTCGGAATCATGACATCGCAACTTGGTCCAATGTACCGCGCAGAAACGCTGCAGGAGCTCGACGGCGGGGATTTCGATGTTGTCATCATCGGTGGAGGCATCACCGGCGTCGGCTGCGCACTCGACGCGGTTTCTCGAGGTCTGTCGGTTGCTCTGGTCGAACAACGCGACCTCGGATCTGGTACGTCGAGCCGATCATCCAAGTTGATCCATGGCGGACTCCGCTATCTCGAACAACTCGACTTCAAACTTGTGCGAGAAGCGCTGCGCGAACGAGGAATGCTGCGACAGTCCATCGCACCACATCTCGTCTGGCCGGTTCCATTCATCTATCCGATCAGGCATCGCGTGTGGGAACGCGCCTATGTTGCCGTCGGCATTGCAATCTACGACGCCTTGGCGAAGATCGGGCAGAGCACACTGCCACGGCAGTGGCATCTGGGTCGAAGAGATCTCAAGCGTGTCTTCCCCGGTATCAAGGCGAACGCATTCGTTGGCGGCATCCGGTATTTCGACGGTGGAACGGACGACGCAAGGCTCGTGGTGGCGATCGCGCGCACCGCGGCCGATCGCGGCGCGAGGATCCTGACAAGTGCGCGCGTGACGGGTCTCGGCCGCGACGATGCCGGGCGGGTCACCTCGGTCGAAGCCACATGTCTCGAATCCGGACAGCGACTCACGATCGGCGCATCCGTGGTCATCAACGCGACCGGCGTGTGGACAGACGCAACCGAGATGCTCGTCGGCGATGTTGAAACCGAGGTGACAGCTTCCAAGGGCATCCACATCGTCGTGCCCAAGTCGGCCATCGACTCGACCGTCGGATTCATCACCAAGACGCAGACGAGCGTGCTCTTCCTGATCCCTCACGGGGAGTTCTGGATCATCGGCACGACGGACACGCCGTGGGAACTCGGTCTCGCCCATCCCGCAGCGAGCGAACACGACATCCAGTACGTACTCGAGCAGGCGAACCGGATCCTCGAGCGACAGCTGACACCTGATGACGTTGTCGGTGTATTCGCCGGACTTCGTCCCCTTGTGGTCGGCAATGCCAAGTCAACGGCAAGGCTGTCGAGGGAGCACAGCATCACCGAGCCGGTGCCAGGGCTCGTCACGATCGCCGGTGGAAAGCTGACAACCTACAGAGTGATGGCCGAGGACACCGTCGAGCGCGCGTGTGAGACAACTGGTATCGATGTGACGCCGACAAAAACGGCTCAGATCGCCCTCGTCGGGGCCACGGGCTATTCGACGATGAACCGCAGCAGGGAGAAGCTGGCGACCAGGTATGGCGTGTCTGTGACCGAGATCGAGCGTTTGCTTCACCGATACGGAACCGAGACAACGACGGTTCTGGACCTTGCCGCGTCTGATCCAAAGCTCGCGGAGCGATTGCCGTCGGGCCCCTACCTGGGCGCCGAGGTCCATTTCGCCGTGATGAATGAGGCAGCGCTCCACCTCGATGATGTGCTGACGAGGCGGACGAGGCTGTCGATCGAATCCGCCGATCGCGGCACAGCAGCGGCAGAATTCGTCGCCTCGATCATGGCTCCGCTGCTCGGTTGGGACGACAGCACGGTTGCCAGGGAAATCGACCACTACGACAAGCGCGTCGAGGCTGAGCGAGAATCCCAGACGATGCCAGATGACCAAACCGCGGACGCGGCACGGCTCGGCGCAGAGGACATTCGAACGCTCGGTGGCTAGTGCCGCTCGAGGAACGATTCGTATACCTCGCCACCCTTCCGTCGTTCGTAGTCATACACGACCCACGTCTTGGCCATGTGGTCGTGCCACGCCTGACGCTCATCATCGACGATCACCCACGCATAGCCGACCCAGAAGGCGAGAGCGGACAGGCCGTAGCCGATGAGCCTCAGGATCGAGCGGCCGATCCTGGGTGGCCGGCCATTTTCGCCGATCACCTTGAGGCCCATGAACCACTTCCCGATCGTTCTACCGGTCAGCGCCCAGAACATGACGAAGTACAGTCCGATGATGAACGGGATGAAGAACACATAGATAGTTGAAACATCGATGCCCGGGTCGAGGCCCATCCGGTCGAAGATCGTGTCAACAAGAACCGCTAGCCACCCCCCAACGGAGAGAATGCCCGCGACAATGGCAAGATCCACGAGGTAGGCGAACAAACGTGTGACGAACCCTGCCGTACGGCCCTGGAGCACGTGGTACTGCGTCTTTCTGGACATGGCTATTCGACGACAGGTTTCGGGGGGAGTGGGCGTTGCCCTCGACCGAGCAATCTCCGGAGCACTCCCTCGGTGAGGCCGTCCGCCGCCGCGCCCGTCTCTCGAATCTCCTGGACGGCGGCGCCGGTGATGCCGAGCGTCTGCTCTCGTACGAACTCACCGACCTCGTCGGAATCGCCGAGGTAACCCACAATGCCATCGATGGATCGTTCGAATGCCTGGACAGAGAGCACCCTCCCCCTGGCGTACTCTGCGGTTCCCACATGCATCAGCCGGTCGAGCTCCTCGGCTAGCGCGATGCGGGTTGGCTCGGTCATGGCGGATACCAGGCCTGCGATTCCCGAGACCTGGGCAAGGGCCGCGCCGGTGTCGTACATGACTCGGAACAACCACGAGATCGGATAGGTCATCTCCTGGGCGCTTCTTCTCATGGCGCTGACCTGCTCGGGCCACTCGGACATCCACCCGACCAGCACCATTGCGGCCTGACTTGTCGTGAGCGGTACGGCGCTCACCGAGTCCGGATCGTGGTCCGCGGCCTCGAGTTCGCCGGCAAGCGCCTTGAGCCGATCAATCCCTTCGCCAATACCCCCAGAAACGACACGAACGATCGTCTTGTGCAGCTCTGGATCACTCGCCGGCGATGGTGGCTGGCTGTCGCGAATGTCTGACATGACGCAACGATACCCGCGCTCGAACCCTCGGCGTTCCAATGGTTGCCACTGCAATGGCGCGGATATACTCCCCTGACCGTAGCCGGTCCTTCTTTGTACAATGTTGGCTCCTTGCCCCCATCGTCCAGAGGCCTAGGACTCCGCCCTTTCAAGGCGGCAACGGGGATTCGAATTCCCCTGGGGGCACA
>Ga0255048_10002240_pt1 | contig 12536 bp, 27 predicted proteins | sample JV7_2_2_MG_FD_183619 | JGI IMG/M metagenome (GOLD analysis project Ga0255048, IMG submission 183619) | Seawater microbial communities from Jervis Inlet, British Columbia, Canada - JV7_2_2 | ecosystem: Environmental > Aquatic > Marine > Inlet | place: Canada: British Columbia | collected 2016-10-06
TTTCATAAAGATCAAAACACAGGTTTGAATTAGCAGGCATTCCTGAAGGGAATGTATTTGCTTTTGCTGCATTGACTTCTGCCAATAGTCCGGGGATCTGCGGATCAGTAGGGGGAATCAAAAGCATCGCGCCGAACTTAGGATCACCGCCCGCTTTTGGGACCTTTGCAGTGAAAACGTTTACGAAAGATAAAATGCCATGAATTAGAGCCATGATTAATTTCCTCAGAGAAATGAAAGTTCAGGAACCTCGCCGAACATCAGCTCGGCTGTAGGTTCATCAGCGACCCGAGACACTTTTTTAAGTGTCAGCTTGCCGGCAATGTTGGAGATGTGGTCGCGCTCGATCTTCGCACGCTGCTCAGTTGTCAGGCTGACCAGCTTCATCACCTGAGCAGGACTGATCAGTTTGGGTGGATAGATATCAGCGTTTTTCAGGCGCCGGCTTTTCAGCATTTTAACGATGGTCTCTTCGTCACTTGACCAGACGTTGCTGCTGTTACCAGGTTGCATCGCATACCCTGGCACAGTGTCACCTTGATCAATGCGTTCCTTGATCTCAGCTTTGACGGCGACGAACGCTTGCATCAGGCCATCCTCGGCGTCGGCCATATCGGCGAGCTGATCAACGGTGAGCGCTTTCGGATCAGCCAGTGCCTTACTGATGATCTCGAACAGCGAGGGCGACCCTTCAACGGGTATTGAAACTTGTGTATTCATTACTACTCCTATGCTTTTCTCAGCGTTGGCAATGCAGTGACCGCCGCGCTTCGGGTTAGCCTTGCACCACTGGCAGTGCTTACCGGCTGTTAGTGGTGCGTTGGGGTTATCGGTCGCATGTGCGGCCAGTGATAGCGTCTCAGCAGCTCTGACCACATCAGCGACCATCATGTCATCAGCGACCCGCGTGGAGCATGCGTAGCGCACGGTGGGTGTGGTCTTCGGCTGCACGATAGTCACCCGGCACTGTGGGCCGTTGGAGGTGTTGAACGGGCGCACCAACAGCGGACCGCTGGCGACGTACTTGCGCAGCTTGCCGAACAGGTAGGACAGCAGTTGAGTGTTGCCTTTCTCGCTGACGTACCCGCGACCGTCTTTATAGTCGATCACCTCGACAAAGAACGCTGTGCCGGTGTGAGAGGCGCGACAGATTATTGTCACGTCCACCGTACCCCACCAGTCATCACGACCGAACGCGCCACCGGGATCAGACTTGGACTCAGCTTCAACCGTGACAGTGCTGCCAGGGTACTGCGATTTTAGCTCAGCGACGCGGCGGGTGATGTAGTCGAGACACATCTGCACCCGCTCGCAGCGTGAGGCGTCCACTAACCAACCGTTCGGACTGTCGTCGTGGTTGGCACCGATGATCTCACGGTCATACTGGGCAGCTGGCACGTTGTTCTGGAGACACATCTCCAACAGCAGGTGTGAGCCCGTACCATCGATCGCAGCCTCGCCCGGTACGTCAGGGTAACGCTCCTCTTCACGGATCGACCCGGCGCAGTGTGGCCACCTGGCATTCGAAGGCCCGAGTCGGGCGTGAGTGCTCATGCTTCGATCGCTTGCACTGCAGTGATGAGTGCGGTGATCTGTTCAGCAGTGGCGCTCTGGACGCCCGTCACACCGAGCCGCTTCATTTCAGCATGGATCGCTGTCGGACCCTTCAGGCGCTGCGCTTCCTTGAGTAGAATGCCGTTTACTTCTTCGGGGGTGTAAGTGACGGGCGCTGCAGGAGGTGCAGGAGGTGCAGCAGGTGCGACAGGTGCGACAGGAGGTGCGAATTCCGGCTGACCTGCAGTCATGCCGAGGTCTTTCGCTTCGTACATTGCTGCAAATTTCTCGGACAGATGACCAGCGATCATTTCCAAGGCGTCAGCGATTCGCTTCAGGTTATTTTCGAGACTCATACAGTTCTCCAGATTTGGTGGTTGTGATGATTCGTAGGTTGCCGTCATTGAAGGCAGCGATGATTTCACGCAGGAGCATCTGATATGGTTTACCAGAAACCCTGAGTGATTCTTTTTGGAATATGTCCAACTCCTCAGCATCAACCCGCAGTTGCAGGTAGCCGGTGAGCGAGTCAGACGTTGATTCGTTGGCCATTATTTATCCTCTTCACGTAGATTTCGCAGCTATCATAATCACTAAATGTCATACAAGTCAATACAAATGTTTGACAAAGTTATACAAGGGGCATAGGCTGCAGGCTGACAAGAATAAGAGTAGGATTTCCGATGATAGATTTAATGCAAGGTGATTGCCTGGAGAGGATGAAGGAGATCCCTGATGGGTCGGTCGATATGGTGTTGACTGATCCGCCCTATGGGACAACCGCTTGCAAGTGGGATGCGGTGATACCGCTAGAACCAATGTGGGGACAGTTGAAGCGGGTAATCAAACCCAACGGTGCTATTGTGATGACAGCAAGTCAGCCGTTTACTACAACGCTTATTAGCTCGAACATGAACGGGTTTGCGTTTTGTTGGGTATGGGACAAGTGCTTTGCTGCAAACTTCGTACAGGCCAAGAGGCAGCCGCTAAAAGACCATGAGGATGTGTTAGTTTTTAGTAAGACAGGGAAGCAGCCTATTTATTACCCGCAAATGGTCAAGCGAGATGAGCCAATTAAAAAGGGCGGCAACAAGCAAAGCCAAGCAATTCCGATAGCAGTCACAGAAGCGTCAAAGGCTTTTCAAGATAAAATATACGATGAGAAGTACCCAACGAGCCGTATCAGATTTAATTGCAGGGATGGCAGAGGACACCATCCTACACAAAAACCTGTAGCACTGATGGAATACTTAATTAAAACCTACACTAATGAGAACGAAACGGTTTTAGATTTTACCATGGGCAGTGGGACTACAGGTGTTGCAGCACTCAACACAAATAGAAAGTTTATCGGCATCGAGCTTGACCCTGATTACTTCAAGATTGCACAGGACAGAATCTACAGCGGAATATCCTTCTTATGATAACAAACACGGAGTTTCTTCAGGCGATCTTCGGTGTAGATACGCCATTCGTCCATGTAACCGATTTCACACACGACCCCAACAACCTGCCAAAAGATCAACACCTGATCGCGTGGAAAGGTGACTACTTTTCCCGGTATAGATTTAGTCCAGGCAGTAACCAATACTTCACCATCTCCACGTTCTATTGTGACGAACAGCAGCAGGCGCGACGACGCAAGGTGCTCTATCGACAGACCCACTGTATCGTGCTCGATGATGTGTCCGAAAAGCTAAATGAGACTGCAGCAAGGCGACTACCTGAACCGTCATGGATACTCGAGACATCCCCCGGGTCATTCCAGTGGGGATACATTCTCGACACGCCTTGCACCGTGCCCGCCCGGGTGGACAACCTGAACGATGGTCTGATCGCCAGCGACCTGGCACCCAGTGGTAAGGATCCCGGTCAGCGTGGCGTCACGCGATATGTACGCCTGCCTGAAGGGTTCAACAACAAAGCATCTAAGCTGGTCAATGGTCAGCCGTTCGACTGTCGTATGGTGAGCTGGCAGCCGTTCAACAGGGTGACAATGGAACAACTCGCGGCACCGTTCGCTGTCGATCTTGATACGCCACGTCGCGAGTCTCGGGTTGACGGCGCTGCAGCGGTGAGTGATCACCCACTGATTAACACTACAGCAATCACCATTAAAGAGGTACGTTCTGATGGACGATTCGAAATCACCTGCCCGTGGGTCCACGACCATACAGGTAACGACGACAGCGGCGCAGCCGTGTTCACTAATAGTGACGGCAGTATCGGGTTCCGCTGTCATCATGGTTCTTGTGAATCCCGCACAGGAGGTGACCTTCTCAAGTACATCGAAATCGAATCACCGGGGTTCTCAGCAACCCTGAAGAACTGGCAAGTGATGCGGGATTTTGACGTGACGCCATTAAACCAGCCCGAGCTCAGCTTCCTGGACCCTCCCACAACCGAAGATGTTATCCAGACGCTCTATGATAATGTGCGACGATCGATACCCGGTACTGCTGAGTCTCGCGTCGCTGCTGAGGTGGCGCTGAAGCACGTTGACGACATTCCGAAGATGGAACAGAAACATTGGCATGATGAGCTGTGCGACATGATGCGCTGGTCGAAGTCGGACTTTAAAGAGATTCTAAAAGACCTGCGAAAAAAATGGTATGTAGATAAGACTAGTGCTGTAGATTTTTACCAAAATACAGTATTTGTTAAAGATCTTAATCAATTCTATGAACCACACTCACGTATCTTCTTCACCCCGGAAGCTTTTCTAAACGCCTACGCAGATCAGGACGCTGACGCACGCAACGTGGCGCTGCGTGATGGGATGGTCACGAAGGTTGACAAGCTGGACTACGCTCCAGGGGAACCGTCGATCTTCATCGAGCGCGGGGTCAAGTACGGCAACATGTGGTCAGACAAAGAACAACCCAAAGGTGCGCCGGGTGATATCACCCGTTGGCATGATCATTTCGATGTGATGGGGTGGGCTGAGCATCGCAAGCACATCACTCAGTGGATGGCATACACATTGCGATACCCCGAGGTGAAGATCAATCACATGATCCTGTTAGGCAGTGGGGAGGGTTGTGGTAAAGATTTCCTGTTACACCCACTAATGGAGGGCATGGGGGAGAACGCCGTGGGGATTGAAGGCGACGAGCTGCTAGATGGGTTTAACGATTACGTGTTGAGTGCTAAATACCTGCACATTAACGAGACGGATCTCGGTGATCACAAAGAGGCGCGGCGGATATCGAACAAGCTCAAACCCATCGCAGCAGCACCGCCAAAAAGAGTCAGAGTTAATCAGAAACAAATCAACAAAATCCAGGTACGCAACATTATCAACGGAGCTATGACCACCAATTCACAACTACCGATCAAGCTGAACGGTCCCAGTCGTAGGTTCTATGCCGTATGGTCCGATCTGGATACGCTGGATGAGCACGGCCAGCCACGGCAAGAGTGGAAAGATTACTGGAAAGATCGGTGGACGTGGATGGAGGATGGAGGATGGCAGCACGTGCTGCACCACCTACTACACGAAGTTGATCTGAGTGACTTCAACCCGAGCGAGGCACCGCCGGTGACCGACTTCCTGAAAGATATCATGGACTCAAGCAAGAGCCCGCAGCAGCAGACCATCGAGGCGTTCATCAAGGCGCGCTCCGGGCTGTTCCAATGTGATCTGCTCACACCGCAGGATATCAGCGACACGGTGAGAAGTGACGGGTTGTTCCGCACGTCGCAGAGTGCTGCGCAGCAAAGCAACATGATCTATTGTGATGTGAAGTACTTCTCACCGGAGGGGGTGGGTAAGGCGATGAGCACGTTACACGGTGTGGTCAGGATGCGCGGGCGCAGTGAGAACAGCACGTTCAGGATCTATGCAGTGCGCAATGTTGTGAAGTACCAGGCGCTGACAGCGCTGGAGTTGCATCGAGAGTATAAACGGCAGCACGACGCTGCACTGGGCGACGGTGCCCATTTGAAAGTGGTCAACTGAGGAAAAACAAAAATGAAATATTTATTATTAGCGGTGCTGGTTCTGATATCGCACAACCTGCCGGCCGCGGCTGTGACTGCAACGGCAACGATCACCCGCGATGACGTGGAGTCACAGTCTGACGGGTTGCTGAACCTCACATCACCGGAGATCGAGTTCGGTGCCCACCCTCACATCGGGATAGCGTTCCAGGGGGTGACAGTGCCGGCAGGCGAGACGATCAACTCGGCGTACATAAGAATGACGGCCGTTGCGTCGGGATCCGCGAACGCGTCCTACACGGTGAAGATAGAAAGTGATACGGCTGCCAACAACTACGCAGGATCAGGCGGTGGCAGCGACAGCCCCTCCACACGTCCCACACTGTCAGAGTCCGTCACATGGACCCCGGGGGCGTGGGTAAGTGGTCAGGTGTACCAGTCGGCAGATCTGGCGCCACTGGTGCGGGCGCTGGGCGCACTTACTAATGCACGACTGGGGTTCATCTTTAGCGGTTTCGGGGAGCGTCACGCGGGATCCTTCGACAGCGGGCAGTCAATGGAGCTGGTGATCACATATGGTGAAGTGGTAGAGCCGCCACCGGTTGATGTCCCAGTACCCACCGGGTTGGTGATAGACCCGGGCGAGTTCGGCCCCTACACCAAAGCTTTTCATATATGGGAGGTGGGCAAGGTTGGACCAGTGCTGACGTGGGACGCGTCACAGTATGCAGTCAGCTACAGGGTCGAGCTGCGCGACATTGAGAAAGGTGCAGTGACACTGTTAGGCACGACGGTCAACGCGTCATGGACGCTGACGTTCCCCGCACCGGGGCTTTATGAGCTGATGGTGACAGCCATCGGTGCCGACGCTAAAGAATCAGCGACTACGTTTAGTGGTGCGGAGTGGGTAGTGTATGTCCGACCTGCTGCAGTTGGTAATGTGGGGGTGGAGTGATGAAACCTGAAGATTTCAACGGTCCAAAAGAAGAAGCGGATCGGCTGTTAGACGAAACTTGCACTTTGATGTGGAATAGGTCTTGTACGATTGGTGCTGATAGTACTTGTCATGCAGACTGTGTTCATTTTGAACCCGGTGAGGTTAAACGAACGTATATCACATTTGACTCTGCGGGGGACTACCCACGGGATGGAGATGATTATTACATTGTTACACCGTGTTGCAAGTTGTGGAAATAAATAGTTGACATGGTACGCATTGCGTACTAAGCTCTTATCCAACGTCAACGGAGAGAAACAGACATGAACAAATCAGAAGCGATCGAGAGTTTAGAGGAAGCTGGCGCAGAAAACGAAATCAAGGAAGACCAGTTCGGCGACACCAAAGCGGGGTGGTGGATGGATACTGTTTATTTATCTAAAAATCCGATCGAAGCGTGGGGGCTGTTGAACGGCTAGAACAACCTGGCGCAGGGACGCGCCTCACACGGAGGAACAGACATGACACCTGAAGAATTAAAACGCATCTTGGGTCTACACAAAAAGTGGCTGGATAACGAAGAGGGGGGCGAGTGTGCCAACCTGAGCCATGCCAACCTGCGCTGTGCCAACCTGAGCCATGCCGACCTGCGCTCTGCCAACCTGCGCTCTGCCGACCTGCGCTGTGCCAACCTGCGCTGTGCCAACCTGAGCCATGCCGACCTGCGCTCTGCCAACCTGCGCTCTGCCGACCTGCGCTCTGCCAACCTGCGCTCTGCCGACCTGCGCTCTGCCAACCTGCGCTCTGCCAACCTGCGCTCTGCCGACCTGCGCTCTGCCAACCTGCGCTCTGCCAACCTGGACTTCGCAGCTTGGCCGCTCTGGTGTGGTTCTCTAAATGTCACGGTAGATGATAGGCTATTGGCTCAACTGATCTACCACTCGTTAGCTGTTAACGCGCCTGCCACCAAAACATTACGCGCCGTCCCCGAATTGCGGGAGCTCGCCAACAGCTTTCACCGGGTAGTCAGTGGCGAATGCTCAGCAATAAAAGGCTGACATGGAGGAGTAAGTGACATGAATGAGCAAGACAAGAAACGAATCAAAGACATGGCAACGGCAAGAATGTTGCGGGGATGGACACAGCATTCTGTGCTGGTGAAGGCGCTGCAGGAGAACCCGAGTATCAGTGCCATAGCTATTCAATTCTTGATTGTTGGGGGTGGGAGATGAGCTTTGAAAAGTGGAAAAAGAAAGTCGATCGACTGCTGATTAAGCAGTTCGGCACGAAGTTTTTTCCCAACATCGATTGGGAGAGCCTGTACAACCAGGAACTCTCACCCAGTGAAGCGGTCTTCGCGTGTGATGGAGAGGGATGATGGGTCCTGAAGCGACACTTGTCGAGGTCGCCAGGGTGAACGCATACGCCAACGCGACGGTGATCGTTGGCAAGGCTGCACTGAAGTACCCTGAGGGTGAGGTCACTGAAGTGCTCGATGAACTGTTTGAAATATTCGCCAAACTGGCGATGAGTGGAGAGGAAAAATGAAGAAAGTTATTAAACGTGCGTTTCATTTATTAACATCAGATACTCTCAGTGTAAAAATGATTTTAGGTGATGGGTTAATAATGCTTCTTTTGGCAACGTTTTTGCTAATCATGATGGGAGGGTCAAAAAATATTATACCTTACGTGTTTTTAATAGGGTGTGGGGTGTGGGTGTCCATGTGGGTTATTGCTGCTATGTGGGCAGCAATAGACGAAATTAAGCACGGAGTAGAATGATGGAAACATTAAAAAGAGCACAAGCACGTGTTGCAAAGAAGGCAATGATTCAATCGCAGCCGCCGTGTGAGAAATACAATTGTGAATACTATGAAAGGTGTAAACACTGCGAGCTGGCGTGTAAGGCGTTTTGGTGGTACGTAACTAGCGGAATTTCTGTTCACCCGCAAACGACATGGGACAAGCGTAAACTGGGCAAGCTCGACAAGAACATGAAGCCCACTCGTAGAATGTATCTGAAAATCCACAAGGAGTGATAATGATGGAAACATTAATAAACATTGCAACAGTGATTGTGACCGTACTGACGCTATCTCTAATGTTGGGCCTGGTGGTCGCTAAGGCGATCAAATGGGCAACAGGGGTAGATCATTGCATCGTGTGTGGTGAAGAACTGTTCGACGGCGAGTGTGCTGATTGCGATCATTACGACAATCTCTGAGGGTGAGTGAATGAAAATTAAATGGTTGCCTGCAGTTCTCTTGTCCGTGTCACTGGCGGGGGTTGGTGCGCTGTCCAGCATCACACCGAGTCAATCAGCGTCGATGTCCAGCCGTGGACCAATCAAGATGAACGAAGTGGGTCTGTTCAAACTGAAGTCGGGCGTACACGGCGCAGTGTGGCGCCTGAAGCATAACAAAGTGGGCATGCTGTGTTCAGTGATCATCCTGGACACGAAGCCGCCAGTCGTTAATCAGAGCTGTGTGAGGGTGGAGAAATGACCTGGGATGAACTGACACAAGCGCGATTGGATCTCGGCTTCACTGAAGACCAGATGTGGACACTTTTGGGTGTGGCAAAGAGCACGTACACCGGTTGGCGCACACGTGAGAAGGTACCCGACTACATTGCCAACAGTGTAGCGGCGCATCTCAGACTAGGTGCGAAGGCTGTCTATGAACTGCTGCTGCTGAGGCGAGGTGAGTGTGATGAGCATTTATAACTGTAAGGGAGTACCTCGCACGGGTGTGACATGTGCGTATTTTAGAGACGACAAGGGGGAACGCAGTTGTTGGTTACCTAAGCCAGAAGAATGCCGACACAGTGACGAATATGCAGAAGTGCAGGAGCAACTGACTGAGGCTACAGTCAAGTTGTGGTTAAGAGCCAAAGGTATGATTGCTGTACCTGAGAGAGATGCTGAAATAGTCGAAACTGTGTTTAAGTTTATTGATCGCATGAATGACCATTGTGAAACAGACCCCGCAGAGAAAATTTTAGATGAATTTGTGAAAGCCATAACACCGACGAGGGAGAGAGTGTGATGAGTGACAAAACAGGACTTAATGAAGTTGACACCCTTGTTAGGCGATGCGCCACTTGCTGTCACTGGCAAGGCGACAAGGAAAAGGCCACCGAATTGTTTGAGGAAAACCCTTTGAGCATGGATTTGTTTAAGGGCTGGCCGAACGACGGAGACTGTCGCATTGATTACGAATTCCTGAATGTGGAAATTCACGGCAATGCGACAGCAAGCAACACATTCGATGCAAATTTCGGGTGTGTTTATTGGAGCATACCTGAGCCGGAGAACAGCCAATGTGGATCTTGATCATTCTATTAGGTGTTGACCTGGCCGGTACGCCGCGCACAGGCGACACACCGGGGGCGTTCGAGCCCACCAATGGTGACGTGGTGATCGTGGTGCCTGATCCACCCGTACTGGTGGCACCTGCGGCGCCCACTGGCCTGACGATTGAGGTAGTGGAGTGATGAAAGAACCATTAGTTATTTTGGGGATGCTCCTGCTGGTGTTTGGTTTGCTGTTTTACAACGAACACCTGAACAGAACAGCAATGGTGGAAATGGTAAACAATGGTGTTAACCCAATCATTGCGCGTTGTTTAACTGATTGAGGAAGAGGTTGATGACTGACAAGACTTACCACTCACCCGGCTCCGAGGTGATGTACAAAGGTAACACATGGACAGTGGAGCGCCAGGCGGGGCGATGGGTGAAGATCTCGCGTCACGGTGTGGAGAAAACAGTTAAACCCAAACATCTGAGGAAGGTGGGGTATGAGTAGACAATACGACACGGGCGACTTGGTGATCTACAAAGGCCGATACTGGTGCGTAGTGTATCAGGACGGTGGGATGATCAAGATCCGCCGTGAAGGGGCTGTGAAGACAGTTAAACTGCGTCAGGTTAAACCGGGGGATTGAAATGATTGAGTTTGAACCTCTGGTAAGAGTTGAAGAGGACCACCCCGGTAACCTCGTGTTGAAGATGAACAACTGTTTTTTTTTACCGGGTAAACAACCCCGGCGAGAAGGGCGTGTTTACTTTGATCGCCGAGGACAACGGGACAGTCCGACTTACAATGAACAACCTGGTAGTAATGCCAGTAAATACAAGCACTCGGCGAGGTGTCAGGTTTGCTTTGTGGTTGCTGAAAAAGTTTTCTTGAGTTGGAGGATTGAAATGAATCTAATACCAGAGTGGGCGATATCCTACACCACGTTATCGTTGTCCTCCGATCATGTTACTGTCAAGTTTCATAGCCAAGGTGGGGTGAAGGGTGCCAAACCAGTGAAAGAGCTGGCTAAGCAGTTCGCTGTTGGCGATGATGCGCCGTATAGGGGAAGGACGGGACAAGCGATTCCAGAGTGGGCAACACGATACTGTATCAGTGAAATCGGCGATGAACACATCCGGATTGACTTCGAAAAGTCTGATGGACTTCGCAACACTGTTCCTATTGACGCGTTGAGGGCTGCCCTCGATAGGGGCACTGGGGGTAAGCCGCAAGAAGACAGGTACACGTTCAAAGAGGTGGGCGAACTCTCCCCAGTGCCTCCTCACCGAGAGGTTAAGCCGGACGTGTGGATCGACGTGTACGACGTCCTGGCAGCGTTCACCGGGCGCTACAGCGACAGTGTGAGGCCGATGGTGGATGATATGGTCAAACTGCTGCTGACGGGCGGTAGCATGGCTGACGTGCGTGATCTGGCGACCAGGGTGATGGGAGAAGAGTGATGATGAGTATGGAATTCGCAAACAATCACCAGATGCTGATAGTCGTGCTGACATTCATGCTCTTGCTTGTCCTGATGTTGGCGTCAGTTAAATGGGCAGGGGTCTCGGCGCAGTGGGCACCCATATTGTTTTTCAACCCCGTGATTGGCGGATTTGGGTTTCTGGTTGTGCTTGCCCCCGGTGTTATATTGGCACTGGTCGCGGGACTTGTAGGAATGATTGCACTGTGCAAATGGGTAAGTTCAACAAATGACCACACTGATCAGTGAGTCGCTTGTATGGCCGCTGAAGGCTCACCAGTGCCACGAGTGTGACCAGGAGACTGAACGTGGCGTCAGGGTGTGGAGACTGCGTCTGGTGGACAATTATGAACTGATCCACCGTTGGGTGTGTCAGAGGTGCTATGTTCGGGTTAAACCTGTAGAATAGAATCTCCTCCATTCTACTCCGTTGGCCGCCAGTTGATCCTGGCGGCCTTTTTTATGGGTTAGTATGTGAGGCGCATTACGATCGGCACCATGATCGCAATAATAGGGGCCATCTTCGCTTCTGTATCAAAGGTGGCGTATTTATTGCTTTCACAATCGCCTTGATCTATGGCCCTGTTTAGCGCCGACACCCTGTCCTTAATAATGGTCTTCAGATTCGCAGTTAGAACAATCTTCCTGGAACACTCAGGCAACGACTGCGCGTCAACGATGAGCCGCCGGTTAGCAACAGTCATGTTATTGAGCAGCCACCGGGCTTGCGGGCCAAAATCACTGCTCAACATCAGGCAATTGCGGCAAGTAACCTTGTACCAGTCTGTTTCTGATGTGGTGCCGGACTGGAGTCCTTCTGTCGCTCCACACTTGAACCAAGAGAAATTGTTGGACTGTTCCAGTTTGTGTTTCATCTTATTTCTCCTATTGCTTGGTTGATCCTGGCGGCCTTTTTTATGCGACCAATTCCAAGTAGGCACAGTAAAACGCAGATGAGACGGCGTCGGCTTCTGAGGTGTAGCTGTCGCAAAATTCGTCCCACCGAGCGCACCAGCGGGTATCCGTGGCGTCCAAGATCATCAACTGATCCTCTGTCAATTGTTCCAGTTCGCTCACTCTGAGGTCAGGACAGTGTTTGATTATCTCGTTGATCATGTCTGTTTCTCCGTTGGCCGCCAGTTGATCCTGGCGGCCTTTTTTATGCGGTGTGATTAAACCCTGCGATACTGAGCGTTTGCCCAAATCCCGGTACCTAAAATCGGACACAAGTTCATGCGCAGAAAACCCTGACTGATGCGCGGGTGATTTCTTACGATAGAATCAATCACCCGGGACTTGGTTTCACCGCGCCGAACCCGG
>Ga0255048_10002243_pt1 | contig 12531 bp, 11 predicted proteins | sample JV7_2_2_MG_FD_183619 | JGI IMG/M metagenome (GOLD analysis project Ga0255048, IMG submission 183619) | Seawater microbial communities from Jervis Inlet, British Columbia, Canada - JV7_2_2 | ecosystem: Environmental > Aquatic > Marine > Inlet | place: Canada: British Columbia | collected 2016-10-06
CGGTCATGCTATGCAATGGTTCGTAGTGCGACACAAAAACGTCTGTCGCATGTAGCGCGGGCGAAAGCGCGAGCGTCGCGATGACGGGCAGGTATTTGAGAGCGTTCATCCGGACCCTTCCAGTATTGTCCGCGGGAGACTTCTAGCTAATCAGATGGGCTGAACCGCAACAAGTAATTAGCCGTCTCTAATCAACGACATTGGACAATAAAGTGTGAGCTGGCTCTCAGTTCCGATTATTAATTGCGAGGATCTGTACTTCGCTGACGTTGCTATACTCGCGGCGTGACCGTGACTTGCCAATCTGCTGAAGAAACCGCTCGGACCATCGTCGAGCGTGTCGGGTCTGAAGTCGTGCTCGGTCTGCCGATCGGAATCGGCAAAGCGACGCACGTCGCCGATGCCTTGTTCGAGCTGGCGACCCAGGACTCGTCGATATCGCTCAAAATTTTTACCGGGCTGACGCTGGAGCCACCGCAAGGTAAGAGCGAGCTTGAGAAGCGTTTTCTCGAACCGCTGGTCGAACGACTCTATACGGACTGGCCTGTACCCCGCTATGCCGACGCAATTCGCACGGGTTCATTGCCAGCCAACGTGCGTGTACAGGAATTTTACCTGCGGCCGGGCGGCTACCTCGGCAACACCTATGTGCAGCAAGAATACTCAAGCATTAATTACAGCGAGGTGGCAGGCGAACTGATGCGCCTCGGCGTCAATGTCCTGGCACAACTGGTCGCCGTTTCGCCGGACCGGCCCGGGCGCTACAGTCTCGGTTCCAACCCAGAGGTCACGCTCGACTTGATGCCGTATTTCGAGGAGCGTCGCAAGGCGGGTCTGCCGGCATTGCTCGTCGGACAGGTCAATCACCATATGCCCTTTATGCCTGGCGACGCCGATCTCAATGCGACGGATGTCGATATCGTTCTTGACCACGGCCGCTACGACTATCCGCTATTCACTCTGCCCAACCGTGCCGTTTCCGACGGCGACTATGCGACCGCTATGCATGTTGCGAGTCTTGTCCGCGACGGCGGCACGCTGCAGCTCGGTATCGGCTCACTCAGTGATGCTGTCGCTCATTGCCTGAAGCTCCGGCATTCGTCACCGGAGCTGTTTGCTGAAGTGCTTGATCAGCTACCCGGCGGAACCGCCACAGAACGCCGTCGACATTTGCCGATTGAGCTCACGCCGTTTCGGGAAGGACTTTACGCATCGACCGAGTTGCTCAGTGATGCACTGTTCACGCTGTTTGACGCGGGCCTCATCAAACGGCCGGCCGACCATTCAACCGCGACCGTCATGCACGCCGGATTCTTCATCGGTTCGACCGCTTTGTACGACGGCCTGCGAGTGCTGCCCGAGGAGCGACGCCGTCTTATCGACATGACCCGCATCTCGAAAGTAAACACCTTGTTTGGCGAGGAGGCAGAGAAACGTGCGCAACGCCGCGATGCGCGCTTTATCAACGAAACCATGATGGTAACGCTGCTCGGCGCGGCGGTTTCCGATGCGCTGGATGACGGGCGTGTTGTCAGTGGCGTTGGCGGCCAGTTCGACTTTGTCTCGATGGCCCAGTCGCTCGATGGAGCGATGTCGATACTGATGTGTCGTGCGCGTCGAGAGAGTGGCGGCAAGGTGTCGTCGAATATTCGCTGGAATTACGGCCACAATACTGTGCCGCGGCATCACCGCGACGTGTTCGTGACCGAGTACGGCATTGCAGCAACGCGTGGCTGCAGCGACCGCGATACGATCGATCGATTATTGCACGTAGCCGGTGCCGAGTTTCACGACAGCCTCATCGAAGCACCGCGACGCTCCGGCAAGATCGAACGCGACTACCGGATGGCGGGCGACGCTGACAAGAATCGACCCGACGTCATCGCGTCGGTTTTCGATCAGCACCGCGCGCATTTTCCGCTCTATCCGCTCGGCACGGAATTAAGCGACGACGAGCAGGCGCTGGCTGAAGCGTTAGGATGGTTGCAAAACAATACCGCCACTACTGGAAAAAGACTGCGCACAATGTTGCACGCGGTATTGAACAGCACGCAATCTGGAAATGAAAAGGCGCTTGCTCGCATGGGTCTCGAAAAACCAACCCACTTCAAGCAGCGCCTGATGCAACGCCTGCTCCGCTATGCACTACAACGGACCGTCAGAATCGATAGTTGAACCCGAGTGAGATGACATCGCTCTCCAGAACGTCGAACTCATAGATTGTCCAATCGCCAGTCAGCGAGAAGTTGTCACCGAGATCAAGTTTCAACCCGCCGCCATAGTACGGATTGTCGTCTCCGGGTGTGTCGATCGAAAACCCATCGACGGAAATGTCAGCATCCCAGAAGAACACTCCGCCCTTGCCGAATAGCGACAGATTTTCCGACAGCGGCAGCGCGAGTGTCGCGCCCAAGGTCCAGCCGTCACCGCTAATGTCAGTGCGCGATAGCAAACCGCCGAGGTCTACCGATTCCGTAAAGTCTCCGAAATTCAGATAGCCCACTTCAACGCCGAATGTATCGCTGAATTGAATGCCACCGAAAAAGCGATAGGCGTTAGCGTCGGTATCGATTCCGAATCCATCGAAATTGTCATCCAAACGCGCGTTTCCGATACTTGCCCCCACGTAGGCGTCTGGGCCGGCATGTGCAGCCAGCGGCAATGCAGACGTAAGCAGTAGCGCGGCTGTCAGCGAAAGCGTGGTTGTCGTTCGTTTCATCATCGTGCTCCTTTGATACGTGAGGCCTATCTGGCCACACGTATGCTGAAGCGATGCTGAACGGATGGATTTTCGCTCACCTCCCCCACAAAAGCCGCAACACAATCGGCGTAGCTACCGTTGTTACGATCGCCATGATGACGATTGCTGAGAACAGGTTCTGCACGATCAGCCCTGGCGGATCGGGTTGCATAAATAGTCCAGCTTCGAGTGCAACGCCGGCGATGATCAGTTCCACGGCCCCTCTTCCGCTCATGCCCACGCCAACCAACAAAGACTCCTGTTTCGAGAACCCGGCCCAGTAGGCGGAAATGCCCGAGCCGATCAACTTGCTGGCCAGTGCTAGCAGTGTAAGGACGACAACGAAGCCCGGCACCTGGCCGACACTGCTTAAGTCGAGATGAAAACCCACCGAGGCGAAGAAGATCGGTGCGAGGAAGCCACGCGTCAGTCCCGACATCTGCTGTTCGACACGCTCGTAGCTGGCTTCGTCGACCACCTTGGGGTGAAAAAACATGCCGGCCATGAACGCGCCGATGATCGGGTGCAGCTCAAAGAACTCGGCCAGCACCGCGTAGGCGAGCGCAGCAATCAGTAACATACTGAAGTCCACCTCGGGAAAGCTCAGGTGGCGGAACGATTTACCAATCCACGGGAAGACGTACAAGCCCACGGGAATTGTGATCGCGAAGAACAACAGGACCTTGCCAACCACGGGCAACAGGTTGCCCAGCGTGAAGTCCACGGTTGCCGGGCCGCCAATTGCGGCGAGCAGCAACGCGATCAGGAACAGGCTCAGGAGGTCGTCCCAGAGCGCGGCCGCGATCACAGCCTTGCCCACCCTTGAGTCGAGCGCACCGAGGTCCAGGAACATGCGCACGGCAACGGGTACGGCCGTGATGCTCAGCGCCACACCGAGGAACAGGCATTGCGCCATCTTGTAGCCCGATTCAGGCAATACCACGACACCCAGCGCATAGCCCACGCTGACAGGCACGATCATGCCGCCGATCGCAATCAGGATCGCCGACTTCGACGACCGCGCGAATCCCAGCGGCTCCATGCGGATGCCAGCTAGCAGCATCAGGAAGAACATGCCGAGGTCGGCGAGCCCGGCGAAGATATCGCTGTTGGCCGTAAACCAAATCGAGGGAGCCAGGTGCTGGAAGCGCAGTAGCAGGTAACCGATGCAGATGCCCGCCAGCAGCTCACCGACCAGTGCCGGTATCTTGGCCCGCTCCGCCAGCTCCCCGAACATGCGGGTCACGACAAGCAGGATCAGGATAATCAGCAGGATATCCAATGCCCTGTCCTCCGGCGACTCATGGTCACGCTCTAGCTTTAGGACATATTGGTGGCCGGGGCAATACGGGGAACTACGTTTACTCGATCAGTCTTATCTCGTCGCTCGTGCAAATCCATTTTCGAGTCGCGGCCTTGCTGATGTCTGTCCACTCAGCGGTCGAGGAATTCGCTTTTACATGGATCTTCGGAGGATCAACCTCGTACAGAACCGACCGTTTGTCGTTCTTGAGTTGCCTGAACATTAATACGGGGAAACCAGACGTGTAGATACTGTTCTTCGACTTTGCGACATTCGGCGTCGAAACAAATGCACCAGCAGTTTCAGCGTAAGCCAACACCTGGTACGACACACCGTCTTTTGTGGTGATTATTCCAGTTGTGACGTCCATCGACTCAACGTCAAATATTTTCGAGGTAATGAACTCGACCGCCGCCTTCCTGTTGGCGCTCTGATTCCCAATGCCGGGCTTAAGAATGTTCATTACCAGTGTTCCTGTCGCTACTTGAGTATCCATGATCGCATATTTCGCTACTCGTTTTCACTTCGCGCGGACACTACGACGTCTCCATCCACATCAACGACCACATCCAAAACAATTGGCCGGCAACAAACCTGGCAATCTTCGACATAATTCTGCTCAGGCAGAGAATCGTCCACCAGGATGGATATCGATTCACCGCAATACGGACAACTGATATGGGTTTCAGAAATCTCGGGCATCTTCAGGAGTTTACGCCGCCGGCACGACCTTCATCGACGCGGGACTGGATTAACGTCATGAGATCTTCGTCGGAAGGGAAATGCTGAGCGCTTGCGGCAGCAGAGCTCAGTATCACGAGTGCAGCGAGAAACACCTTATTCATCATCCGCCTTTCATATCATCTATGCACACAGTGCATCCATTAGCCAGGTTGCGCTGCCGTATTCGCGCGTTTTTGTTGCTACACTCGCCGTGAAATTCATTTTCTTTAGGTCTGGCGGCTTGCTGGCTTGGGAGTAGCAATGAAATTGCAGGTACTTTTGATCATCGGATTCACTCTGAGCCTGACGGCTTGCGAAAATAAAGAACAAGCTGCGCCTGAGCAGGTGGCCGAGGCGACTACGACCGCGCCGGCCGAGAAAGAGAGTTATGAACACGACGGGATTATTGAGCACATGCACCGTCATGCAGATCAGATTGACCTTATCAACGACGCCCTCGCCGATGACGACCTCGATGCCAGCAAACTACCAGCCCGCTGGTTGTGGCGGCACGAAACGATGATCGGTGTCCCGGACGACTGGCAGCCATACCTGTTTGCTATGCGCCAAGCGGCCCGTGACCTTGGAAGCGCTACCGATCTTGTAACCGCACGCGCCGCAGCGACGCGCATCACTGAGCAGTGCCAAAGTTGCCACGTTGCTGCTGGAGTCATGACCAATGGCGTGGAGCAAGAGGACGAGTAATACCGCCATATAGGGAAGGTGGTAATTGGCGGCAGCCGGGGATTTACTGCTGACAAAGACCTAAAGGAATGTCGGCCATGACAAAGTCAAAAGAACTCCCCTCCAAAGCTCAGGTCGTTGTGATAGGCGGTGGCATCATCGGCTGCTCCATCGCCTATCATCTGGCAAAAAGAGGTATGAGCGATGTGGTGCTGCTAGAGAGACAGCAGCTTACCGGCGGCACCACCTGGCATGCGCCGGGTCTCGTCAGCATGCTTTGGCCTACTCCCTATCTGACCAGCCTGGCCAAATACAGCCACGAACTCTATGCGGCCCTGGAAGAGGAGACCGGGCAGGCCACGGGATACCGGCGCATCGGCAGCCTCTCTTTAGCCCGCACGCCCGAGCGTCTGGAAGAGTTACTCCGGACCTCCTCTATGGCCAGTGTCTTTGGGGTTGAGTCTGAGATGATCGACAACCAACGCCTGACCGAGCTTTACCCAGGTATCAATGTCGATGGAGTTTTAGGGGCCCTCTATATAGAGAAAGATGGTCAGACCAACCCGGTCGATACCACCATGGCAATGGCGAAAGGGGCCCGCATGCACGGAGCGCAGGTGTTCCAGAAGGTCAAGGTGGATGAAATCCTCGTTGAGGATGGTCGGGCGGTGGGAGTCAAGACTGAGCGGGGTTCGATAGCGGCCGATAAAGTCGTACTGGCCGGGGGACTCTGGTCACGGGACATCGCCGCAAAAATTGGCGTCGATCTGCCGCTCTACGCTTGCGAACATTTCTACGTGGTCACTGACAACATGGACGGTCTGAAGCCGTGCCCGGTGCTGCGAGATTTCGACAAGGGTGTCTACTTTAAGGAAGACACCGGTAAGATGATCGTAGGCTGGTTCGAGCACAATGCCCGCGGTTGCTCCATGGATCGCATCGCCGAGGATTTCTGTTTCGACGAATTCCCCTGTGGCATTGATGATGTCGAAGAGTATTTGATGCGGGGGATGGGAACCCTGCCGGCTCTTGAAGATACGGGAATACGCACTTTCTTTAATGGCCCCGAGAGTTTCACACCCGACAACCTGCATCTGCTGGGACCAACGCCCGAGGTGGATAACTTTTTTGTCGCCTGCGGCCTTAATTCCAAGGGCATTGGTGCCGGCGGCGGTATCGGAAAAGTGATGGCGGACTGGGTCATCGACGGCCATCCATCGGGCGATATTTGGGAGTGCGATGTGCGTCGCCATCACTCGGTGCAACGCGAGCAAGCCCATATCGAGGCGCGTATTCCGGAGGCGCTGGGTCACACCTATGCGATGCATTGGCCCTTCTATCAATACAAGACTGCTCGCGACCGGATTCAATCGCCGCTGCACCAGGTGCTCAAGGATCAGGGTGCCTGTTTTGGTGAAGTCGCCGGCTACGAGCGCCCGAACTGGTTTGCCCAGGGCGGTGCCAAAGCCGAATACGAATACAGCTACAAACGCCAGAACTGGTTCGAATTCTACGCCAGCGAACACAGGTCAATGCGGGAGAGCGTGGGTATCTACGACATTTCCTCGTTTGGCAAGTTCGAGGTGTGCGGGCCGGATTCCGAGAAGGCGCTGCAGTGGCTCTGTTGCGGGGACGTATCGGCAGAACCTGGCGCCCTCATCTACACCCAGTGGCTGAACGAACGGGGTGGGATCGAGGCGGATCTGACTGTCTCCAGGACTGGCCCGGATCGCTTCATGGTTATCTCGGGGATCGGTTCTGTTAATAAGGACTGGTGGCACATGAAGAAACATCTGCATGGGGATGTGCAGGTGCGTGATATTAGCGCCGACTTCGCCTGTCTGGCACTGCAGGGGCCCAACGCGCGAGCCGTGTTGGAAAAGATCGCTGAAACCGATGTCAGCGCCGAAGGTTTTGCCTTTGGCAGCGGGCGATATGCCAAAGTCGCGGGTGTGGAAGTGTGGTTACAGCGTCTTTCCTATGTGGGCGAGCTGGGCTGGGAGATCTTTGTACCGGCTGGCGATACCTGCAAGGTCTTCGCGGAAATGCAACAGGCCGGTGCGGAGTTTGATATTCGGAACGTGGGGCTGCATGCGGTGAACAGCCTGCGCCTGGAAAAAGGCTTCCGTCACTGGGGCCACGATATTGGTTCCGGGGACAACCTGTTCGAGGCCGGACTCAGTTTCGCCGCCAAACCCGATGCTGGTGACTTTATTGGACGGGATGCGTTCCTGCAGACTAAAGCTGCGGGCTTGCCCGACCGGCGCCTGGTGCAATTCAAACTGGACGACCCGGAGCCCCTGCTCTACCACAATGAACCGATAGTCATGGACGGGAATATTGTGGGCTACCTGAGTTCCGGGATGTACGGCCATACACTGGGGGCGGCAATAGGAATGGGCTATGTCGAAGTACCCGATTTGAACGCGGAGCGCATCGGCGCAGCCTCTTTTGAAATTGAAGTTGCTAAAGACCGCTTCAGTGCGCAGGCCTCATTAAGAGCATTTTACGATCCATCATCCGGTCGCATGAAGACTTAGTCTGGACCAGCCCGCTAACGCTAGTAATTCTCATTCAAAAAACGTTTCAGCGGGGGGATTGTTGAGCAACGTGGAAAACAGATGGCCGATCCGCGCCGACCACCAATCTATGGCAGCTTCTCTCAGAAGCAGTCGTTCAAAGTGCCAGAATCCGCACATCCTGAAGAGGAGAGAACGGCCAAGACTTGCCGCTCGTGAACGTCTGGTCTCACGTGCACTCCGGCCGCTCGAACGGCCGCTTTCTGCTATTCTTGGGCGACGGCTTGAAACCGCAACCCAAAGCGGACGCTCACGCAAGCCAGGAGAACAAGTCTTCCTTGGCCCTGTCTGAACATCATTGTGCGATTGAGTTTTGGAATCTGGGACCATGCACAAAGTGCGAACTGGTCCTTGGTTAGAGTTTCGTGGCGCAGGCACAATCCCGGTATGGCCAACGACAAGCGTAAGACTGAAACGGTAAAAATCTCTCGCCTTGGTTGCATGAGAAAGTCTACCGTCGAGGTTGATATGACTGGTAGCACAGTTGAGCACGTTGAGGTCTGGATGGACGAGCCTAAGAAGCAGAAGAATCGTCCGATGGCAGGCGGCGAGACGTTGTCTACGAAACGCCAATCGGACTGAAAAATACGAGTTACAGTCCGAAACTTCCGAGGACGGAAGAGCGAATTCATAAGAAATTACGAGGGCATACAGCATGGAATCAACTTTGGCGGTATTCGCGGTAGAGGTCGGTCTCGCATTTGTCGGGTGCTTGTTGGCGTTAGTCGTTTGGGAAGCCGGTAAGAAACTGTTGAGCGGTGACACTCGTAAAGGATGATCTATGCTAATCGAGGACTGGGTTTTTGCATCTATTATGACCGTGCTGCTTTCATACCAATTGCGGTTTTCTGAAGCGACACTAATTCTTGGTCGTGAGCTCTCTGACACAGACTCGGCAACTGGCTTTCAAGATGCGGTAACGCCACCTTGGCAAACCAAATTCGGATTCTTTGCGTTTGGCGGAACACTATTTGCGATCGTTGGCATCTGGTTGGATTTAGGCTGGCTTTCCGGACTAGGAGCCATAGCACTGGTCCTTTTCGGATCGACGTTGGTTCGTTCATTCTTGCCGAAACCGGACGCGGCGCACTTCCGGAATCTGATTCTCAAGTCCATGGTATCTCGACATGCGAATTACGTGCGCGATGGTGATACCGAACGTGCGTCGGCGATGCATGGGTTGTTAGTTCGTGCGGGTCTACGGGCAGACGAAGCAATCGAAGCGCAAATACAGCCGTTGCAGGCCCTGCATGATTCGCCTGGGGAAGCGCTTAGAGAATCGTCGACGGGGGAAACCTTGGAAGAAACCGGCTCGCAAAATCCGAACAAGCGCGAGCCGCGAACAGTAATACGCGATAGGGCTAACGTGCTCAGGGCAGAGATGGGCTTCGATCCTACGAATGATCCAAGTGAACTAGGATCAATTTTCTTGACGAAGACAACAATGGACGTACTTCAGTCGGAGGGGGCTATGGTCCATCCGGAATCAATGGCGTTAAAAGAGGCCGGTCTAGGGTTTGCGTTTACGTGCTTCATGGCGGTTCCAGTCATGACCGTGCTGGAAGACGCGGAAATTAACAAGGAGCCGAACAGGTTTCTGGTACTAGTGGCAAGTTCCGTTTTTCAGTTCTTTGATGAGAATTCTCAAATAGCGATCTTCACGCTGGGCGTTGAGATCTTTCAAAAGGCTACAAGTTCTGGTGGCGATTCTGACGCGTTTAAGGAGTTCACAGATCAGATCCATAAGCTTGTGCTGGGTTACGCTTTGACCGGGGAACCTGAGATTATGGACGCGCTGCGAAACCGTTTTCAAGCCTTTCGCAATTTGATAACCAACTAGGCTGACATACGGCCCCTTGTGGCCGACTGCCGTCGGTCGCCAGGAACCTAAACGAACGGCCGGTGTTGATGAGAGCAGCCGTTGACGGCGGAACAATACGTGGGATAATTTATCCGGCAACAGCAAGCCATAAATAGCACTTAACCCACTGTTTTATAAGTGTGTTTTACCCTATTTCCGGTTATAATAAGAGGCTCTTTTCCCCCACAAGGAAGTGCCATGAAACCGGCCGCTGAGCTAGCCCCGATCGAGGATCTCGATCGCAATATTCTCACCCTCTGTACCCATATCAATGCCGCAACGTATGAGTTGCTGGTCCTGATCCGTGAGTTCGATGAACGTGCCGGATGGCTGAAGTGGGGCCTTAAGAACTGTGCCGAGTGGCTGGCTTGGCGCTGTGATGTCAGCATGACCACAGCGCTCGAGAAGGTGCGTGTTGCACATGCCTTGAAGACACTGCCGGGTATTTCCGGGGCGTTTGCATCCGGCGAGTTGTCGTATTCGAAAGTACGGGCGCTGACACGAGTCGCAAGTCGAGGTAACGAAGATGAGTTACTGGTGTTTGCCTTGCGAGCAACGGCCGCCCACGTTGCCGAGCGCTGCCGTGAACTGCGCTGTGGCAGCGAAGACTCGATCGACAGTGCTGTACGTGCCTATGCCAACCGATCCTTGCGTGTTCGTCGTGACCCGCATCGACATACGATGACAATCACGGTGGAGCTACCGCTGGATACGGGCGAGCTCCTTGAGAAAGCATTGGACAAGGCGCGTGATGATGAGGTGCTGGTAATGCCCGATATTACTAATACGTCCTGGCCAGCGCGGCAGGCCGATGCCTTCGTCAATATGGTGGGAACGTACCTGTCGGGTGACAACAGCAATGCTCATAGCAACGACAACTACCTCGTCACAGTGCATGTCGACCAGTCTGCGCTCGCCGGCGGCGAGGGGCGTTCTGCATTGCCCATCGAATCGGTTAAACGACTGTGTTGCGACAGTCATGCAGTGGTGATTACTGAAGACGACAAGGGTGAGCCCTTAAGCATCGGCAGAAAGAGCCGCATCGTCCCGACGGCCATGCAAAGAGCTTTAAGGGCGAGGGACAATAACTGCTGCACCTTCCCTGGTTGCCACAATCAAAGGTATCTGCACAACCACCATGTTAAACACTGGTCGAACAGTGGCGAAACCAATCTCGACAACCTCATCTTGCTGTGCACCAGGCACCACACGCTGGTGCATGAAGGAGGCTTTCGAATCGAGAAAGACTTTCAGGACCGATGGACCTTCCTGCGGCCTGACGGCATTGCCGTGCCGGCGTGCGGTTACAGCACCCAGGACATGATTGATGAGGATCTTTACCCCAAGGGCACCTGGTCCGAAGCGATCGAAATTCCTCCCGCGGGAGGATTATTGTGCAGGGTGGAAAACAAAGTGTCCGAGCCATCGCCGCCGGCCTATCTTCATTAGTGCTGCCTATCCAGGCCAGGAATCAACCTGAGTTGAACGTCGGCTGTACCGGAAAGCCGACGCTTGCGTGTTAGGCTTGCCGTTGACCGCTGCTGACCCAATCCAGCCGCTCTCGTAGCGCCTTTTTATGTCGAATTGCTTTACAGACTCATAAATTAGTTGCTTCACACAATAATCCCAATCTCTTGATTACCCTTGTTTTGTAGTGTTTCGGTATGAAAGTTGCTTATATAGAAGGCAAGCAGTTTTGTATCTCGGGGATTCGTCCGATGAAAAAAACAAAAGGCACATTTCTGGCTCTTGTAGTCCTGCTGTCACCGATGGCCGCGAATGCTGATTTGGTCGTTATCGATTTCGATTCACTTGGACCCCTATATACACAAATGCCAAGCTACTCGGAAGATGGATTTGACTTGACGAGTTCAATTAGCAGTTCTGATGCGTTTGCTAGTTGGGGGTCGGGTGACGAAGGTTATCTTGGCTCTCCGGCGCTAGCCAATGCCTGGATCAACGGAACAACTACGCTGTCAGCCGCTGACGGCAGCGCTTTCAGTTTGATCTCCATTGATCTAGGCCCACTTATCGGTGGTGTTTACGGCGCGAGCGTTACTTTCACTGGAGAGATATTCGGAGGCGGAAGCGTCGACCAGGCCTTCGGGCCGATCAGTGTAGGTGCCTTCACAACATTTTCATTCGGCGGTTTTACGAATCTGACGTCAGTAAGTTGGGTTCAGATTAGCCCACACCACCAATTCGACAACATCGTAATTGACACTCAATCAGTCCCCGAACCCGGCACACTCGCACTCTTCGGAATCGGCCTTGCTGCAATGGGTTTATCCCGACGAAGAAAGAAGATCTGATCCTTTCCAACAGTTAGCAAAGACCCGTCCTAGTGGCGGTTTTTTTATGTCTGCGAACGTCTCTGGCCGACTACCGTCGGTCGCCAGGAACCTGAACGAACGGCCGGTGTTGATGAGAGCAGCCGTTGACGGCGGAACAATTCGTGGGATAATTTATCCGGCAACAGCAAGCCATAAATAGCACTTAACCCACTGTTTTATAAGTGTGTTTTACCGTATTTCCGGTTATAATAAACAGGTATTATTCCTCCACAAGGAAGTGCCATGAAACCTGTTACTGACCTCGCTCCGATCGAGGATCTCGATCGTAATATTCTCACTCTCTGCGG
>Ga0255048_10002245_pt1 | contig 12518 bp, 20 predicted proteins | sample JV7_2_2_MG_FD_183619 | JGI IMG/M metagenome (GOLD analysis project Ga0255048, IMG submission 183619) | Seawater microbial communities from Jervis Inlet, British Columbia, Canada - JV7_2_2 | ecosystem: Environmental > Aquatic > Marine > Inlet | place: Canada: British Columbia | collected 2016-10-06
CAGTATCACTAGTAGAAACCGCAGGATGCAAGGCGTTTCTTTCTCCTGTGGTGATAATATCACCGCTTCCGGCACTGTTTACGTCTGAATGAACCGTAACACTTCCTGTTATATTTGCTTTCTCTGCTGCGGTTAAATGATGGTAATCACCAACTGCACCACCTTGAATATTTTGTAAGTCGTTGTGGTTCTCTACTGCTACGGTTCTTAATTCCCAGGCAGGTGAACCATCGTCAGTATAAAGAGCGTCCTTGTTTTGATCATCCACATAGGAAACATAGCCCTCAACAGGCGTTACACTTACCCATAAGGCTCCGTCAAACTCTACAATATCACCAGCTAAAGCCCCATCCCAAGCCGCGTTACTTGTTCCGGTGAAGTCAAGTATGTATCTATCGTTTAAAACTTCTGTAGGAGGGACTAAAGTATTGTCAACCAAATCAATAACCGCTGCCCGTCTATTGTAAGAAGTAGTTAGTAAATTTATTTCTTCTTCATTATCTCTAACCCTTCGAGCTAATTCATCAAGAGCATCTTGTACACTCATTGGCGGTCCATCCCAGTTTAACGGTACAACAGGAGTAAAAGGGTAAGCGTCTAAATCAGTTAATACCGTGATGTCTTCTAATAGAAGATTATTGACATCGTAAGCCTTTAATTTAAAGTCCGCTGAATCAACAAAGTAATCCATTCTACCAATAGTAGATAGACCTAGTGCTGTCGCTTGTGTAGTCGCTATTTTGCTTAATAAACTCACAGACCTATTTTGATTATTCCATCGTTAAATATCACACCGTCATTAGTAATCGCTTCGTGAACTGTTAACCTTCCTCCTGCGTCAACAGTAATTACTGCTCCTGCATCTAAGATAAAATCGCAGCCTACCAAATACTCAAAGCAATCTGGAACAGTAATGTTATCGGTGCTTTTTAAGTGGTACTTAATACCTGTACTTGGCCCACCACTACCGCCTGTAGAGTCGATACGTAGCTTACAATCAACTATAGAGAACGTGATATTATCGCCAGCCTCTAAAGCCTTCTCAAGGTCTACGCCGCTTATGTTTATATCGAGGTCGTAATGTTTCATGTGTACATTCGGTATCCAATATTTACACTCAGATTACCCGCGGTTGTCCCGTTTGGCTCTGTTCTTACCCTAAACCAGTTAGATTTAAAGCTTGTTTTTTCAATACTAGTGGTATCATCTTCAATAAGGAATGATCCATCAGTAGTACATTTGTTTGGATAGACGAACCAATCAACTGGCAAAGGGGCACACCCTCCACTGGTGATAGCTCGCTCAATAAATAATAAAGGGTTTCCATCTGTCCCGATCTTCTCTATAATCAATTCCCAGTCCACCCGCTGATCCATAGCAACCTCAATACTCAATTGAGAGGTGTTTGCATTAACGCTATTTAATAAGGTTAAAGCCCTCATAGGTTAGTCATGTAGTTTAAAAGCTGTGACTCCTCCTCTGGATAAACATCATTGTTCTCACACAAGAACCATTGTATAACTTTGTAATTAGTTACACCTTCATTGTACGCCTTTACCAGTGTGTGGTAAAATGCAGGACTACTCAATTCTAAATCAGCTTTAGTTGTTCCGGCTATAGTATTTTGTCGTTGTTGATCTCTTAACGCGTAGAAATACACGAATTGGATTAACATCTTTTTAATTCCATCTGATCGGTAAGCAATACCGCAATCATCATCACAAAAAGGATCGAATAAATCAATAAATCTTTGTGTAACTGGAACTTCCGGATCACCTGTTAAATCAGCTATAAACAAATCATACAATTCACACCCTAGCAAATCGGTTAGCACTTCTTTCTCGTAAGTGTCTATCCATATCTGTAGATTGGAATACTTATTCTGCGCTATAGAATAAATACCGATGTAATCAGATGTTTGTGTTATGCTCATTTCAACTTAACAGCTCCTTTGTTTAATAAATGGATAGCGTCAGCTTTTGCCACTTGATATTCCTTACCTTCCTCGATATACTTCTGACCCTTTTCACCGATCACAGTAACCATGTCGGCGAGGTCTTCAGCACTAATTGATTTGTTTGTTTTTTTCTTAGCCATAGATAAAAGGGGAGCTTTTACACTCCCCGTTTAGATTATACGTTCAACGCTGTTTTAGCTGTTGCGAATACTCCTGTAACAAATGCAGAACGATCATTAGTTTCAACAACTAACGCCCCTCTCCATTCTCCAAGAATAGTTCGTTTGTTCTCAGTGAAATCATTACCGTCAAGTCCAACATCGATTCTAATAGATCCTTTGTCATAAAGAGTAGCAAGATTACCGTTTCCGATTAAGAACTCGCCAGCAGTCTCTAAAGTTGTAGCGATGATAGGCACACCATCCAAAGACAATTGACCAGCAACCATAGTTAAACGGTCTACGTATCGTCTATCTGTTGTTGATGTCTTAATCAATTTCAAAGCAGTCACGTCACTAGGAAACATTGTAATGAAGTCAGGCATCTCCTGATCAGCAATAGCAATTTGATCCATCGCAACAATAAGTACATCGATCTCGTTAGCGTTGTCAACTGTTCCAGTGAACGTTCCGCCAGCCCACGGTGTAGCTATACCCTTCAAACCGTTAAGGTTTTGGCCTACATTATCTCCATCATGTACTTGAGACTCTAGGTCTTTTTCCATTCTCTTAACAAGGTTGCCTCTGATCTGTGTGTTCATCCATTCGATATCCTCTAAAGATTCAGTAGTAGCCTTGAAGAAAGCTGTACGTTTCTTTACGTTCTCAGAATCAACAACCCAAGTTAAATCGATTTGGTTTTTAACTGCACCTTCAGCAGTACCACCTACGTTGCCTACTTCAGTAGCCTCGTAAACCCAAGAGATGATGTTAGATAAAGCTGTTCCTTTAGCGATGACATCCAATAAGCGTACTTGACGAGTAGGAAGATTACCAACACCTGCGATACGTTGTTCAACCGGAACATTGCCGCCAGTGATAGAACCACTAATAGAAATGTCTTTTAGCTCTAAAGAGAACTCAGAAGCTTTTGCATCAGACTTAGACCCGTTAATCAACGTTTCAATGTTGTCCTTATTTGCTTCAAGCTGTGATTTGATTTGATCGGCTGGAGTTCCGTTTGATTTAGTTGACACGTTTCCGTCTGCAACTTTCTTCAATACGATCCCGTGCTGCTTCAATGACTCATTGATTGACTTCATTTGAGAATCAATAGCCTCGTTTCTAGCTTCAGTAGCCGCCTTGATTTGGCTTTTCAATTCTGCAACCTCTTCAGCTGTAGACTTACTTTTTACTTCTTGCTCAAGCTCAACGATATAGCTTTTAAGCTCCGTGTTATACTCGCTTGATAGTTCTGCCTTTTTATCGGCTGTCAATCCGTCGAACGACTCTTGACTAATTTCCTTTACTGTAAGGAATTCTAAGAATGTTTTAAACATTACATGAAATTTTTAAGTGATAAATTTGATTTTTCCTCATTCGGCTCCTCTACTTTGAGTGGTTCATCCGACTCAAGATTAACGAGTGAATTATACTTTGATTGAACTACACGTAGATCCATTTCAATTTGAAATAATCTTTCGTCTGTTCCTTTGCCATTCTTAAGGGCGTTAATTAACCCGTTCATTTTGGCGTTTAGTTTATCCAGGTATTCGGTACGGTTCCCCTTACCTACATTGAATACTGGGGTATTACTGTTAGATCCGAATGTAACCGCGCTACCCTCCCACAGGAAAAGTTCTCTTAATTCGCGTACACCGTCTTCTCTAATAAATGTCTTATCTGATACTATATTAAACCCTATGCTATGCTCTAAGATTATACCGTCTTCGTAGTCCAAGAATGCGTCACTACCTTTAGTAGAACGCCCTAATGTGGCTACCGCTAATAAATGATCGTGAGTTTCCTCAAGGGCTTCGAATTTTCCTATCTGGTGCTCAAAGTCGTGATACCTTAAGTATTGAATCTTTCTGTTTGCTAATGACTGCGGGCCACGCTCTTGTATGGACTTAGCAAAAGCGCCCATAGTAATAACATCGTTGTCAGAGTCAAGATTACCAAAAGAGGACAGACCAATTTTAACACGTCTTGAAACGCTGTCAATATCTTTTACCTCTATGGTTGAACTCTTAAACTGTATCATTGTCTTGTGGTTTTAACAGGGCAGATATAAATTCATCAGATACCTCGTAATTATCTTTTATTAATATTGTTTTAGCATCATTGGATATAGGCATATTGGCTACGACATTAATCCCGTCCATTACTTTTTTATCCTTTTCCGCTTCTAATTTCTTGTCAGCTTGCAGGGCCTCTACTTCGCTGTAGTCTTTTCTTAGCCTAACATTACCGTCTGGGTAGTGGCTTTTAACTATAAACTGATTATGGCTATTTACTAAACGCTCGCCCCATGGCATAATAGCATTAGTGTACATTGCCTTTTCAGCTTCTTTCCTGTTGTTGAATGTCTTGTTAGCCGGGTCGTTGAAAAGTGAACTATCAAACCCTAGTACATTACATATAGCCCGCAACCCTACCACGCCTTTCTCTACTAACTGTAAGTCTGTAGAACTCATGGCTGTTTGGATGAAGTTTAAGTCCTTATTCGTTACTATGGTTTTCCCAAACTTGTCTGTTCCTGTCGTTCTCCTGTCGTACTCTATTTGTGCCGCCTCAGCTTCTTTGGCTGTCATCGGCGAATTAGAACGATCACTAATTAAGCCTATAGCGCCCCTGTTTTGTAATAGGTTAGCGTCTGCATCCCATCGGTCGTTACCAACTCTCACGGGCATAGCAGCCACCTGAATCAGCGAAAGACCATTAAATGAATCCTCTACCGATTGGTATGACGGGTTAAATAATAATGTGTGTGATATCTCATCTTGATCAAAAGACTTCTTAGTAGTGTCTATTTCAAATAAGTATTTAGGATTAGGCAGGAAGAAATTACTTGATGTAGAAACACACACATGATTAGACGGTAATACGTCAACCTCTTCGATTCTACCATTTAACACTTCTCCGTGTAGGTACGAATTACCAGTGGCAATAAGATAAATTAATAGCCGCTCGTCGATGTCGTTCCAAGTGTACTGCTTCCCCTTGTTAGGGTTATCTAGTAAACCTTGATACGTAGGATTGTCTAACGGCTCCCATCCGTCACCTATCTTTATTTCTGATACGTAAGGTACATCATTGTAAACATCTACAAGCTTTTTAATTAAAGCGTAAAAATCGACGTTCTGTTCAAACCCTTCTCTGATTGGGTCTGTTATCCCTTTAGACTGAAGCGAGCCGTGATTACGCCATCTAAGTAAATTATTAGATAGTGGAATACGACCGCCTAAGAGAGTTTGGAGTAAACCCATATAAAATTACTGTGTCTCACGACATGAGTAATTGCAATGTACTAAATCTTTTAGTTATTACAAAGGTTTATAAAGCTTTACCTCCAAATGATGCCTGCGGTCTGTCTGTTGCATCCTGTAGTACATACCTTAATGGATCAATGATATGGTTATAGTCATCAATTGGTACACCTGCTTTCTTAGAGTTCCAAATATAATTATTAAGCTCTTTTTTCAGATGACTATCTAACGGGTCCACTATAATCTCGTAAGACTGTAAGTCCTTAATCCCTTTTCTGATACTATCCGGCCCTTTAACACACGGTCTTACGTTGTAGCCCAGTTCTACCAGTTCAGCAATCAAACGAGGTTCTGCATTATCAGCAATTATAAGATCATTAGGATTTACTAAGTCTTTTAGGTGTTCCGCTATCCCTGTTGTGGTTAGTCCCGTTTGATAGAGTAGTGTTGACGCGTATAACTTCATTGATTTGTTATCAATGGAAACCTTTACGAGCGTTGTAGGATCGTTAGAATATCCAAAATCCATACCATACACTTCAGGTAAGGCCTCGTCAAATTCTCCTTCTTTCCAGTTCTCAAATATAACCCCTTCAGCCTTTTCCAACCATCCGCCTATGTAATTGTGATAATACCACTTAGGATTGTCTTTCTCTGATTTATTCGCTTTGTCTATGAATGATTGACTAAGATAACCTAAGCCGTCTGCTATGTGGTACGTGCTGTGAATGTGTTCTACGTCTTCATGATCTGACACCGTAACATCATAACCATGTACGCTTATACTTTTGTTTCTTGGTTCGATCCAACGTTTGTATATGAAATGTTCGCGTGTAGACGGGTTTTGTATCCAAATAATCCTATTTTGGTTTACAGTGCTACGTATTGAATCATCTATACGATCAAATGCTTTTTCATCCAAGAAGTCTTCGCCCTCTTCAATTACCCATGTTGTAACCCCTGCCAATGATTTAAGGTTAGCTGTCTGGTCTCCTGAGCTGGTTTTGATACCTGAGAAGATAACAAAGCTACCTGTATGCTTATTAGTGATCTTATTTGATGTTATATGAAAGTCCTCATGGCCTCCGTTACGCCTTAAAGACTCTTCGAACTCAGGTATAATAGACAGCTTTGCTGATGCCATTGTATACCTAGTAAATAGTATCCCTTGGTTAGGTTGATATGTTAACCTGGAAACAAGGTCATGTACTGTAGTTGATTTTAATGACCCTCTACCACCTGTCACTAAAAAGTACCTCTTGTTTGATGTGTAAAGAGGCTTGTATAGGCTATGAATCTGAGTCATCTACCCAGTTGATAGGGTTAATGTTAATGTCTTTTCCGTTAGTAGTGTGATCTACTTTTTGCATCATTAAAGATTCCCTTTCTTCGTTGGTGCAGATAAGCTTATAAAGTGCTAATAGTTCTGCTGCCTTTTCTCCTTTGAATAGCTTTGCCCTTATTAGGCTCTTTGTTTTCACCTTGTTAGTATCTAAAAGATCTTTTAAGGTGTTAAGTTCGTTAGAATCAATTGGAAAGAAATCGTAAAACGTAGGCTTACTGCAAGGTAAAAACGCTACAATGTCCTCAACAAAAAAAAGGTTGTTTTTCTTTATCTGCTCTTTAGCTTGTTCGTATATTTTCTTTTGGTCGTATGCCACAACTGTAATATACTAAATTTTTAGATAAAAAAACAGGAGGCCTATGAAGTACCTCCTGTAAGAAACAATAAAGAAAAACAGATTGTTAAATATAGTATTTTTATTCGGGTTTATTGATATTTATAAAGGCATCCTCTACTCTTGCTACGTCAATTATGTCTGATACTTCACAAGTGTAGTGTCCTAAAGTATCTATCTCTAAATCCAAAAAGCCGACAGTCTTTCCTGGGTTCTTTAGTAGGTGTTCTCTAATCGTTCTACCTGTAGCATCCCCCCAGTCATAAGGCATAAGTTTATCATGCCAAACATAAAAATACCCGTAATAGATGTCATCTTTAGTTTGGACTAAGTATTGGTCGGTTCCTATATCATAATTACCATCTTCATCATTAAAGATATCATCCTCATCATTATTCTCATAGGTTATAATCAGATCCTTTATCTTATCTATCATAATAATTTTTTCTCGTCTTCAATATCTTGTCTCTCTTCCTCTTCGTCTATCTCAATCATTTTTACTACGTGGTGGGATACGTCCATAACGTGATGTAAGAAATCTGTTAATGATTCGTACTTAACCATCCCATAATCAAACGTTTCATCTTTTATACCCTCGTATGTTTCCATTAGATAGTTCCAAATAAACCTAGCACTTTGACCGTCATCAATGGCATATGATGCCATCTCTGTCATGTTGCTAAACTCGTAATGTCTTGATATTAGATCTTGGATATAGTTCTTTAGATCCTTATCATTCTTTACAGCTAAGATCTTCAAATCTTTAACTATTGAATCTGGTATGTCTATTAGTTTCCTCATAATGCAATATACTCAATATATCATGTATACGCTAATATTTTTATTACATTATTTATCGTTTATCTGTTGTCGGTAAAACGTTCGTGGCGTTTATCCGAAATAATAGGTAATACGTTTATTCTCGGTGGCGTTTATAACGTTTAATCCATTTGGAAGGTTAGTATTAACGCCTTAACGCTTTTAATTTGAACTTATACGTTTGTCTGTGATATTTCATATCCACCAAACCACGTCTAATAGCCGCTGCATACGCGTTCTGATCTCCCTCCCTAAAGGATTTTAAACAGCTGTATTGATCCATTATTTCCAATAATTTACTATCGCTGTAATAATTCTTTTTTACTCTCTTCCTAGTCATGTGATTTGTTACCTCGTCTAGTATCCCCCTTGAATATGCGGCTGTATACGCTCTTATTTCGTTATCGTAAAAAGATTTAAGGCTGTCGTATTTCTTGGAAATGTTTATTATCTTCCTCTTTGTCCATCTCACCCTCTTCATAGTTTTCTGTTTATTTATCGTTTATTTAATTTATTCTAAGTGTCGCACGGTGTTTATACAACCGTTGTATGCAATTAAAAAAGACATACAACAATAAATATAAATAATAGGGCAGGACTCGAACCTATGCCAAACGACTTTCACCGTTCTTGGAAAACCAGATCCTCGTTTGTTTATTTGTTAGCAATACCCTACTATCCATATTCTTTGCCGTTATAGGTAACTACCCACAAACCCTTTCATTTCTTTAATTGTAGCGTCTCTCCTGCCTGTATTAGCAAAAACAGTCGTCAAAACAACGTTTCCTACTTCATAACCTTTATTGTTGTCTAACCTATCTAAACTTGGTTTTCTTAATTTATCCTTCATTGTAAAATCTATAGGTATATTTAACCAATAACACATTCCTTTTTGCTCTTTTTTCAAACTTTCTAAAAACACACCGTTTATACCTTTATCCCTACTCAAAGTTTTTCTTTCACGACCATCTGGCATAACTCTTTTGCTTTCTCTGCTTGTTAACGTACTCATAAGTCTATATTTCCAATTAGAATTATAGCAGGTTTTGCATTGGCTTTTATATTTTTGACTTCCATCACTTTTAAAACCTGTTTTACAAAATTCTGATAAAGATTTTACTTCACCACATTTAATACATTTTTTCATAATTAAAATTTAAATACCTATAACACCACCTAAAAAACATTAAAACGATTTTTTAGCCAAACCGTTATAAACAATTAAATAAGGAGGGTTACGCCCTGTTACTCGCACCCTCCTACATTAGCCGTTAGGCATTGCTTGATCTAAACAATTTCAGCTTAACTATCTTAAAATCGTTATTCTCGATAGCCTTTTTCTTTAACCTCCCAAAATGAGAATAGATTCTATCCTTTTTCAACCCTGTAATCTTTGATAGGGCAACAACAGACCCGAAGGCCCTGATCTCGTTTGTTAGTTTGTCTATGTAGATGTATATCATTGCTTATTTAGTATGAAACCCAAAATAAAGGATCTTGATTAGAACCGTAAAACATACCATTTTTATATGTCACTGCGTTGTTTACAAATAAATCAAGTGTGATAAGTATTGCCGGACGTTGACGACCTGTTAAATCTATACCTGTCGGTTCTTCTTTGAGGTAAAATATCTGACCATTAAACTCAACCTGTGCCGTTCCGTTTTTCTCGTTTATTTCAATTACTCTTTTCATAGTCTTAGTGTTTTACGTTCCTTCTATACAATTATACGGAGGATATTTGTAAAGGTTACTATTATGTTGATTTATTTCAATCTGTTTTATTCATCCAATAAAGGAACAACCCCCAACACACGTTAAACCCTAAAGCAAAGCACGAAAAACACAACGCAAATATTTTAAATCCGTATTCCATAGTTATTTCGTTTCGCCGTTTCTAAGCACCGCCACTAGAATCAACAAGACCCCAACAGCTATAAATAAGTTATCCATTTTTAAACCATTTGTAAAACTGTATGCAGCACCAAAATATAATAGCCAAAGTTATCACAGCTTTATACCTCTTAACTTTGCTTCTGCTTTCGCCTGCTCTCTAAACTCATCACTGAGTATCTTTAATTCGAAATCACTCCTTTTAAGAGTAATTAGACTACTCTGATGTATTAATTCTGCTGTTCCTTTGCCGTGAGTCCTTTCGATCCATAGACTAAACTCATAAGGCATTCCAGCCCCGTACTTAGGATCATTGCAATGTTTACACTGTGGAGCTAAGTTTTTAAACTCGTATTGTGTATTCTTGTGTTTCCATGATCTAAAATGACCGCAATCAACTTCTTGGTAGTGGTTATTTTTCCCACACGTAGCACAATTTACGTAGCCGTTTTCATCTGAGTAGTACAACCTAATAAACAAGCTTCTCCACTTCCAAGTGGCAGGGCGTTTTGCTCCTCCTCTTTTCATAATCCCTTCAATTTACTTACCAAATACTTAAACAAAGCTGGCACTCCCTCCCAGATAGCCCAGCCAATAGACAGCCAGAACAGCAGAAAAAGAAACCTATCACCCGTACTGCCGTTAGTAGTCAGGTATTCAATCATATCTAGTAAGAAATACATAAGTCCCAATTTATATTTATTCTATTCCATAACGATCTAGTACCATCTGTATCAATTACAAGCTGTTCAGCGGATTTAATACCGTGTATTACTGTAGAATGATCTTTATCAAAGAACTCGCCTATAGCACTAAGTGTATAGCCCTGTTCTCGTAAATACATCATTACCAACTGTCTAGCGAAGACTTTCTTTTGTATCCTGGACTTGTCTTGAAGACATGATCTATCCTCCCCGTAGTGGTCTAGTATCATGTCAATTACTAGTCTGTTATGTGGTGTTAGATTTATCATAGTTTTATTTGTTTGGTTTATCAACTGTCTAATAACCCGCAAAAGTTTCTGAGATATTTATACCTCCATGCTTTTCAATCACTTTTTCAGCTACCTCAATAGGCGTGAATGGGTAAACAGTTTCTGTATAGTCCCCACCCTCTGCATACTCGTTTATCAACTCCTCTTCGATCGAAGGGAATCCAATTTCAACAGAAGTACACCCTTTCGACAACCCCCTAGGCGTAGAATAAGATCCTTTACCAGCTTGTACGCTCATTTTAAATCCATCGTTACACACTATCTGAGGCCTGATTACAGAGTACCCGTGATCGCTTTCTTTCGATGTTACAATTATAAACTCTGATACATTCATGATGTTAATTGTTTTAGTTTGTTGTTCCTTGTATACAATTATACGCATTATATTTGTAAAGGTTACAATAAAATATAACAAAGTTTAAACCGCATTAAAACGACGGTTTAGACGGGTGTTAGCTACAACTATTCGTTTACAAGTTTTTTACACGCTACACATTTTCTTGTTGTCATAGTTATTTTATGTGAATCTTCACAATCGCAGTAGCTAACATGAGGTATAATTAAATTGCCTTCCTCACTTAGCATTTCAAATACTCTATCTCTAATTTTAACTTGTTTGTCAAGTCTTACTGTGTCTGTCAGTTCTCGGTGTATTATACAACGTATCGTGTCTTTTATAGCTTCTTCTGTTCTCATATCTTTATCCGTCAGGCAATCAAATCATACCTTAGTCCATTAGCAAACATTAAAACGAAAAGCTAACACAGTATAAAAACTATGCTAGCTTTTCGTTTATTAATTAAATTAGTGCTAATGTTTTTTAAGCCCCACGCAAACCCATTAAAGGCGGTTTATCACACCCATTGTCCTTACCTTTTACATCGTATTCGCTAACTGCTTTTTTAATGTAGTCAATCCTACCTTCGTCATACCAAATGGCAATTGGTTCTTTACTTCCATCTTTTGCTTTGGCAGTTATCAAATACTGGTTGCATCCTGTCAAGTAAAAGCAAGTTCCTGTAATCACGCCTTTAAAGCCTGTAATTTTTTCGATTACTTCATCACCATTTTCAAATTTAAACTCTTTTGTTATCATCTTTATTTATGTTTATGTCCACGCTATTAAAAAACGAAGACGGTTAATACTGTTTATTAATTTTTGTGCTTAATTCCGCACAGTTCTTATACTTATTCGTTATATTTAACTATCATATCTTACCCAGCGTTAAAAGAGGCAAGTATTACACCTCTCTCTTTTTCTGTTTCTCCTAGATACTCTACTTCAATTTTATCTATATCTTTTGCATCTACCCATCCGTGGTAATTTTGAATACCAAAATCATCTATCCATTGACCAAGAGAAATACGCATATCAAAACGCTCAGAAGGATGTATCGTTATAGCGTCATCCTCTGATTCAGCAGCAACTACGCAGGCATCATAAGTATCGTAGTCTTTGTTTATGTATTGTGTTAATAAGTATAGTTTCATATCTTTTCTCCTTTTTTAAGCCCGTTAGTAATCAGATTTGCTGCCTTTGCGAATATTTCTCTTTTTCTCTCAACACCTATAAAAGGCAAATTCAACCTCTCATCCATCACCTTAAACAACTCTATTCTATTATCTGTCGTTTCTTGTTTAGTCCACGTGAAGCCTTCGCCAACGTCAAAAAACCGTTTCCATTGTTCGGGTAGATGCTCATCTAGTAGCTGATCTATTTTCTTAACAGCAAATAAAAACAGGTAGTAC
>Ga0255048_10002246_pt1 | contig 12516 bp, 18 predicted proteins | sample JV7_2_2_MG_FD_183619 | JGI IMG/M metagenome (GOLD analysis project Ga0255048, IMG submission 183619) | Seawater microbial communities from Jervis Inlet, British Columbia, Canada - JV7_2_2 | ecosystem: Environmental > Aquatic > Marine > Inlet | place: Canada: British Columbia | collected 2016-10-06
CGTGGGAGTGCTAGAGAGCGCCTGCACCGAGGTGGACGAGCGCTTCATGTACGACACAGGGTTAGTGACGTTGCCAGTCGGTCCAGTAGGGCCAGTCGGCCCGGTCGGCCCGGTGATGTTGTCTTGCAATGCCCACGCCGAGCTGACGACTTGGTACACGTCGCCGTTCGCGTCGTCGAGGTACATATCCCCCTCCTCGTCGCCCGCGATGATGCCCGGCACGCCTGTGCCTACACGCCAATCGTTGCCGTCTGTGCCGTCTGTACCGTCTATGCCGTCTGCTCCGTCAGTGCCGTCAGCTCCATCTGCTCCGGTGATGTCAGCTACAAGCACCCACGCGCCGGTCTGCACTTGGTAAACCTCGCCGTCCGAGGTATCAAGGTAGAGGTCCCCTTCTTCATCTCCCGCGATGATAATTGGGTTGCCTGAACCGACACGCCAATCGTTGCCGTCTGTGCCGTCTGTGCCGTCTGTACCGTCTGTACCGTCTATGCCGTCTGCTCCGTCAGTGCCGTCAGCTCCATCTGCTCCTGTAGCCCCGGGAGCGCCGTTCATTCCAGGGAGACCTTCCGGGCCGCGCAACTTCTCGCGGAACTCAGGGTCATCGAGAAAGCGAGCGATGGCCTCGTCGAGCGGCATGTCTTCGTCGGCCTTGTGCAGCTCGTCGTAGTATTCCGCCTCGGCCTTCGCCTCCTCCCACGCACGCACATCCCGCTCATACCTGAACAGGTCAGCGTCGTTGCGGGGGTCGCCTTGGAACTTGGGCTTCTCCATGGAAGGCTCCTAGCGAGCGGACGCGAGGGCGCCCAGGGCTCCGTTGATGAGGGCGTTGATGCCCACGTTGATGATGGTGTCCATGAAGCCGTCTGCTTCGCTGCGGAGGCGCAGCTCCTTCTCCATGACGATGAGCGCGAGCTGGTCCTTGCTCGCAGCCACGAGGTCCATGCGGCCACGACGGGCAGCAAGGGTGAGGCGCGAGGCGATGTCGCGCACGGGGCCGTCCAGGTCTTCGACGGTGCCGTCGATCATCTGGTCGAGAATGTCTTTGATGCCGGACTCCATCGAGTCGAGCAACGGTTGGAATTGGTTTGCCATTGTAGGTCCTACTGGTGTGAGTTCTCTCGGTCGTACTCGGCCAACGCTTCGGCGTCGTCCGGGTCGGGCTCTACCGGCTTGATCGGTTCGAGCACGACAGCCTCGACCTCTTCCACTCGCTGCCCGTCCAAGAGCTTGAGTGATTCGGGGTCGAGGAGTTCTTGGTCCTGCCGGGCCGCGACGCGCTTCACAACGTCGAAGAACTCGGCAGCTTGGTTCTCGGGTTCGGTGCGCGTGAGGCCCTGGATCTTGGCGAGTTCCTTCGCAGCCTTCATCTCGCCGTCCATGTCCATGGTCTCCTTGCACCGACCCATGTAGTCCTCCATCCGCATCTCCATGAGCGCGCGCTTCTCCTCGATCGAGGCCGCGCTGCGCTCCAGCGCTTGCGTCTTCACGACGCGGATGAGGGCCGTCGCCTCCTTGTTCGCGAAGCCATAGTGCTCGCGGAAGTGCTTGATCGCGGCGCGCTCTCCCTTGTCGAGCAGCATGTCGAGCGACTCGATCAGGAGCATCTCCTCGAACGCGAGCACCTCGGCAGAGCTGACATCGCAACGCGCACACTGGTGCGGGTCGAGTAGCCCTTGCAGTCCGAGCAGTCCCTCGCGGGACCGCTCTACCCCAAGGTCCGAGGCTACGATGCTTGCTGCGGAACACCACCTTTCGAGGGCGGCGCTGTCGGCTCTCGGAGGCAAGAGCGGGAGCCCGTCCGCCTCGGCATGGAGTCGAATCAGCCTGGCCTGTCGCGCCCGGCGCAGCGGCGCGCTCGCGCTCGGCAGCCCGAGTGCCTGGAAGTGCTCGGTCCACGGATCCGGGTCTGCCTCGGTGGCCTGGTCCAGTGTCTCGTCCTCGGCGCACAGTCCCTTCACGATCGCGGTCGTGCGGGTGATGCGCCACATCACCATGATGCGCTGGGGCTTGGTCTCCAGATCGAATGCGTCTGCCCGGGGCCGGTCGCCCTCCGTCCACACCTGATGTAACGCTTGACGGCGCTCGGCTCCTTGGAGACGGCGCATGACGGCTCCCCGCAGGAAGGCTTCGAGCTGCGGAGCATCAGACTCCGGTTGGTGAGGCGCAGGCATGGACGGGCCGGGGCTGGATATAGCACCCTACCGAACACCCTAGCACGGGCGAGCGCGAAAGTCAAGGAGAATCTCCGTTTTTCTTCACGTTCCCGATCGGGCACGAGCACTCTGCGTATAACCCAGCCCTTGAATTGTTGCCGCAACAATGCCCGATTTCCACAGCCTCCGATTTTTTGCCCGCGCGTTTCAAGTCGGGGGAGGGTCACGGCGCGGCGATCCCGCGCGCGGAGGCGCGAGCGCGCACGAGCGCAAGCAAGCAGCGTGCCAAGCTGTCTGCCAATATGGCATGCCATTGTGGCATGGTGTGGTGTGCCCCCTAGCATGGGGGCGGGCGCGTGGTGGGCATGGTGTCGGGCTCCTACTCATGCGGCGCCCCTTCCATGGGGCGGGCTCGTGGTGGCGCCCATACCCTAGCGCCGAGGGGGCGAATTGTCAAGCGGGAAATTCGGAATGCTTGAAAAGGGGCAAGCGCCGGGCGCGGAATCATCCTAACACCATAGCGGGCAAGCGCTTACGTCGATTCGCCCCTATGCTCGCCCCCGTAGCACGGGGGCGGGCTCTGCTCTCGCCCCCGTAGCGGATCGGCCCGAAATCGGGCTCCGCGCATGCTAGAATGCTGATTCCGCCCCCTTGCCCCCTTGCCCCCGTGGTTCGCATCCTATCATGCGACCCGCTGCTATGGTGGCGCACCATGCGCCACGCGCCGCGCGCACACCACGCGCACACCATTATAGCATGCGGCGCATGGGGGCATGGGGGCATGGGGGCGAATCGCCCCTAGCATAGCCTAGAATGCCGATTCGTACGGGGGCGGGCTACTGCTCGGCATGGGGGCAACGGGGGCGAGCGCACGAAATCGGCCCTAGAGCCCCCTACAATGCCGATTCCGAAGGGGGCGAGCCCGCCCCGCACAAGGGGGCAAAGGGGGCGGGAGCAGGATAGCGGGCGGAATCCGAATATTCCCCTTGACAATGCCCCGTAGTGTGGTATTGTTCCGGCGTCAATCGAAACGAGCCCCGCACGGGGCACCACACAAGGAAAACACAATGGAAACCGCCAAAACGCTCGCGCTCGAAACCTACTCCGACATTTCCGATTTCGTGCTCGGAGCGCTTCCGACGTTCGGCGCGCTGCTCGGAATCGTCGCCGTTTTCGTCGCCCCGCTCGTGTGGCTCGCCCGTAGCGTCGGAGCGCTCTAGGGGCTCGACCACACACACACGCACCACACACACGCACCACACACACACACACGAGGATTCTACGATGGAACGCACCACACACGCTACGATTTCGCCCGCCCGCTACAATGACGAAGCCCGCGCGGAATTCGTAGCCTACGGGCTCGCCGTGCGCACGCTTGGACAATTCGCGAGCGGGATCCTGCTCGTTTCAATCGACGGCGCCCCGCGCGCTGCGCAGCGCTGGATTGACGATTTCGGGGGCGACATTGTGCGCCCCGTGGACGAGCAGCACGAGCCCGATTCGTATTCGGACGAGCCCCACGAAGGGGGCGCGCTGCGCTCGCCCGAAATGTTTTTTACACACACTACTTTACATAATAACATGAATCGGGAGCGGGCGCGCGGGCTCGTGCGCCGTGCGCTGGAAAGCGCGGGGCCGGATTCGCTCGCGCTCGCGAATCGAGCGCGGGAAATCGTCGGGCTTGACGGGCTCGACGAAATCGCGGGCGAATTCGCCGATTCGGGCGACGTGGAAACCGCGTGGACGATACGGGGCGCCGTGGACGCGCTCACGGGCGCGAGCGAGCCCGACGAAATCGGGGGCGCGTACGAATCCGAAGCGCTCGACGGTTTCGATTTCGTGCGCGCAGCGGGATACGGGGGCGCGTGGAGCGAGCACGTTTCCTAGCAGCACCACACACACGCACGGGGCGCCCGCTCCCGCTCACGCGGGGCGGGCTTGCCCCCGTGGAAGCCCGACACACGAAACCGCGCACACGCGCACACACGAGCCCGCACAATGCGAAAACACGAAACCGATCCCGCTTGCCCCCTTTGCCCCGCGTGTGGTGCTCGGCACTATCCCGCTACGCTCGGAAGCGGGGCGCGTGTGTGGTGCGACGGTTCGCCCGCCGATCCACGCGCCGAAATGCGCGCAGCACGAGCGCGCGAGCAGCGCGCAGCGCTACGGCGCGAGCAGCGCGCAGCGCTACGGCGCGAGCAGCGCGCACGCACGGGGCGCCCGCTCGACGCTATCGACGCGGGGCAATTCCGCGCGCTGCTCGACGCTACGGATTTCCCCTTTCCCGCTTGACAATCGCACACGCTCGCGCTATAGTGTAGCGCGATACGAAACCGCGCACACGCGCACCACACGAGGATTCTAGAATGGAAACACGAAACACATACCCTATCGTCGAAGGAATCGACGCGCCCGCCCCCGTCAAGCCCGCCCCCGTACGCTTCCACGAATGGCACACGAAGCCCGACGAATGGAGCGCGCGATTCGTCGAGCAGGATATGGGGAAAGCGTACGGCGCGCTGCGCTCGCTGCTCGAAAATCCCGCTACGGATTTCGTGCGCTGCGCGCTCCCGCTTGCTACGCTGCTCGCGAGCGTGCGCGCTTCGATTTCCTATCGGTGGGACCGTGAGGATTCGCGCTTCGTTTCCTTCGGCCCTATCGTAGTGCCGACAAGCCCGCGCGGGCTCGACGCGCTGCGCGCGATTCGTGCGCACGCTTCGGAAGCGCTCACGGGCACGAGCCCGCGCGCCGTGCTCGACGATTCCAGCGCTACGGCGCGCTTGCTCGACGAAATCAAGCGCGTATCGGGATTCCGCTCTAGCGGCATTTTGCAAGGAATCAAGAATCGCACGAGCAGCGCGAGCGAGGTTAGCGGAATCCGAATCGGATTCGATTTCGATTCGCGAGCGCTCGCGAGCATGCCGAAGGGGCTCACGCTCCCGCCCGCGCTGCTCGGCACTACGCTTGTCGGGCGCGAAATCACGGGCGACGAAGCGCAAGAATTACGCTCCGATCTAGATATGTGCGCCGATGGAACGGCGGAATTCTTGCGCACGTTCGGCATTTCGCACGAATGCGACGGGGGCGAATACGAATGCGATTCGTGCGGGAGCGTGAGCGAATCCGACGAAGGGGGCGACGTTTCCTATATTGCCGATTTCACGCTCACGGCGGAAATGGTCGAAGCGCTCGACCGTCAAGGGTACGGCGACGGATTCCGCGAGCATTTCGGCGCCGAAGACGGATGCGACGAATGGAGCAGCATGCTCGAAACGTGCGACGATTCCGAAATCCTAGAGCGCTGCGCGCCGAACACCGAAGACGGAATAGCCTACGATTCCGACGTGTGGGATTTCGTGCCCGATTTCGAGGGTATCGCGGGGCTCGACGATCTAGAATGGAGCGAGCAAGCCCGCGCGCTCCCGCTGCTCGTGCGAATCGCACAAGCGCACGAAACCGCCCGCGTGCTGCCCCCGATTTCGGGCGCGCTCGTGCTCAAGCCCGCCCCGTACGAAACACGCTCGACCGTCGAGCCTAAGCGCTTCGATTTCGTGTGGTCGCCCGACGAAGGAACGCTCACGCACGAAATCGGGGGCGCGCTCGTGCTGCGCGTGAGCGCTAAGAATGGCGCCGTTTCCATCGGGCACACGCTCGACGGCGCGCAGCGCTTCGGCGCGCTCGCTCCCGCTGGATCGGAATACGCGCTCGACGCGCCCGCACACGAAGGGGGCGAGCGTAGCGCTATGCTGCTCGGCATTCTCAAGGGTAGCGCGGGAATCTAGAATCCTCGCGCGCTGCTCGCGAGCCCGCTCCCGCTCACGCGGGGCGGGCTTGCTCTAGTGGAAACGCACCACACGAAACCGCGCGCAGCACGCGCACCACACAAGGGGGCACCACACGAGAAAACACACACGCACACGAAACGCACGAGCCCGCGCGCTGCTATGGTGGCGCCGTCGCCCGCTGCTCGCTCGCGCTCTATTCACGCTCGCGGAATTCCGCGCGGGCTTCCACTAGAGCAAGCCCGCTAACCTAGAGCCCGCTCCCGCACACGCGGGGCGGGCTCGTTTCGTGTGGTGCGCGCTGCTCGCGCTCGCGCTGCGCGGGCTCGTGTGCGTGCGCGTGTGCGACGTTCGGCGCCCCGCTCGACCGTCGCCCCCTATCCCGCTCGCGCGCAGCACACGAGCGCACACGAGCGCGCAGCGCACGGGGGCACACAAGGGGGCGCGCACGGGGGCGCGTGTGCTGCGCGCTGCTCGCTCGCGCGCTCGTGCTCGCGCCCCCGTGCGCGCCCGCTGCGCGCAGCGCACACGAGCCCGCACGGGGCGCCGTACGCTTTCCCGATTTCCCGCTTGACAATCGCCCGCGCGCTGCTATAGTGTAGCGCACACGAAGGAACGCACGAGCGCGCACGAGCGCGCAGCACCACACACGAAGGGGGCACACGAGCACGAGCACCACACACACACACGAGCGCGCCCGATAGCGGGCGAGCCTATCCCGCGCGCAGCGCACACGAGCCCGCCCCGCTATCGGGGCGGGCGACACCATGCCAGAACGGCAGCCAAGCATGCCAGAACGGCAGCCCTGCCATTTTGGCAGTCGCGCCTGCCACTATGGCAGTTTCAAAATCGAAACGCGGGCGCGATTCGGGACTGCGGTTCGGGACTCCTGCTCGGGACTTGTGGCACGGACTCAATTTCGAGACTCCAAACTTTTTGGATTTAGAACTTGACTCCCGGACTTGGGAGGGTATGATACAACCATGAACACCACGCAACAACTCGTCCGCTTCCACGTCGGACTCGAAACCCCGACCGGCCCGAACGAATCGCAATTCGTGGGCGTGCGCCGAGCGCAAGCGCTCGATGCCTTCTCGGATGCCTACGATGCGTTCACCGTGTCGGACGTGACGGGACTTTGGGAGGGACGCGAGGAGCCCAGCCTCGTGGTCGAAGTCTACACGGACGCCACCGAGGCCGCCACCGAACGAGCGCGGGAGCTTGCGCGGACTATCCGCGAGGACTTGGAGCAGGACGCGGTAGCGCTTGCGGTCCTGCCCGTCACCACCTTTGAACTTCTCTAGGACAACACCATGAACAAGAACAGCACCATCCCGAACACCTACCAAGCCGCGCGGACTCTACTCGGGGACGCGGACGAGCGCAAGGTGGACAACAACACCCTGCTGCTCCCGATGCCGGACGGCTCGATCGGGCTCAAGTACCACCGAACCGTGATCGTGACTTACCACGAGGACGAGAGCGTCACCGTGAATACGGGCGGCTGGCTCACGAGCACCACCAAGGAGCGCATGAACCAAGCGCTGCCCGCCGGGTTCCGCATCTTCCAGAAGGCGAAGACTTGGTATGTGGACGCGCCGGACGGCGAGACGTACGAGTACCAGGACGGCTACAAGTGCATCCCCGAGAGCGCCCGCGCGTTCCACGCATACCGGGAGCAACTCTAGCATGGGACGCTACGAGAGCACGAGCACGGACCCGATCCTTCACTACAACGAGGGACACCCGACGCGACTCCAAACGCACCCGCGCCTCGGCGCGATGCTGGACGAGCACGGCGAGCCGTACAAGGTCGAGCGGCACGGCGCGGGCTGGCGGCTTACATGGTGGCCGCCCTACCCGGGACTGCCCACCGAGACGTACGACATCCAGCGCGACCCGTGGAACGACGGGCGCCATGTAGTGCGCGTGTCGGGTGCGCCGGTCTGGACTCCCAAGCGGGACGCGCCAAAGGTCGAGCCGCTCCCGCGCGGAGCATCGGCGCAGAGCATCGAACGAGAACGCAAGTACGGACCCCGAAACCAACGCTGGAACGCACGAGGCTGCTAGGACTATGACACGAGACGCACGCATCGACGAGATCAACCGCGAGCTTAACACCATGGACGACACGCTGCAAGGCTGCGACTGGTGCGAAGGCTGCGGGAATGGGATCGTCACCTACAACGCGCTGCTCGACGAGCTGCGCGACCTGGAGGGTGCGTACGTCCGCGTCACCGCGTACGCTGGCGAGGTCAACATCTCGACCAAGTACGACTTCACCAAGGGGGAATCGTAATGAAATCTCAGAAACTACTTGCCCAAGGGACGCGAGCACGCTACGATGCTCCCATGGACGAGACCTGGAACGACATCCCTGGGCTGGCAGGCTACGAGGTCAGCACCACGGGACGAGTGCGGAAGTGGATCACCAAGGACGGCGGCCCTCGCCCGGTTCTCTACAAGGGACTGGCGACCGGCGGCACCGTGGTCTACAAGCTGCGAGGCGAGAGCTATCCCATCGACGAGCTGATGCGCATGGCCTTCGGCGACGAGGCGGACGACATGGAAGCGGGCTACGACCCTCGCGACCGAGACCGTACTCTGAGCGGGTACGAGACGAGCGAGATCAAGCTGGCCGAGGGCTGGAAGCCTGCCTTCGAGGTCGCGGAAGACTTCCGCATTGACTCCACCCGAGTACGCTCCATCTGGGATGGTACTCAGTGATGATGGACCGGCAACGATACGAGGACTTGGAGCGCAGACGCGACATCATCCAACAACTGATGGGGCGGACGACCAAGGTGCTGCAAACCCTCGTGGCCGAAGCCGAGGCCATGGACACGCCGGACCCGATCATCATAGCGAAAATCCAGCGGCTCACGTTCATGGGCAAGGTGCTCGTGGCGGTCATGGGCAAGCTGGCGGACGAAGCAACCCAACTCCGACTGGAGTTGAAGACTAAGAACACGGACGCGGCAGCACGACGAGTCGCACCAACCATTGACCCAACTGAACTAATCGTACCTGACTACATGCCCGACTTGCCGCTATGACTGACGCGAAGCATCCGATCGAAGACCTGAGCCACACCAACTTCATGGCTATGAAGGAAGCCCAGATGGCAGCGGAAGACCGCGCCGACCGCTTCCTGCTCGAAGCCGACACTTGCTCCCTGACGGGGATGCTGAATCGCCGAGGACTTAGGCGCAGGACGAGCGATCGAGACTGGGGCTGGTACGTCGTCGCGGATCTCAACGACTTCAAGAAGGCGCAAGACAAGCCCGGACGAGGGCACGCATACGGCGACGGCATCCTCAAAGAGTTCGCCGACTACCTTCTCACGAACACTCGCCACCGCGACCTCCGCGCACGCAACCTGATGGCTGCGCGCACGGGCGGGGACGAGTTCACTATCTGGACCGAGACTCGCGCAGGAGCGCGACGGATCAAGCAGGCCATCCGTGAATGGGCCTCCGAGGACAACGAGGTGAGCGCCTCCGCTGGCATCGGTCAAACGACTGAGGCGGCAGACGCGGCCTGCTACCTGGACAAGCAACGACACAAGGACAACCAATGAACACTTTCCTGAAAATGACCCTGATCCTGGGCCTGGCGGTCTTCGCCATACACTCTGTCATCTCTCGCGCGCACCGAGGCTTCACCGTCATGGTGGAACGCCGGGGCGGGCTGCTGGAGATCAACGAGCAGAACGTCATGGGCGCCATGAACGACCTCGACCAAGCACTCGCCGTCGATCGCTTCACGAGCCCGGACCTGGACGCGCTGCAACGCTTCGACCCGGAGGGCTTCGCGGCGCTTGGCGACGTGAGCCACCTGGACGAGTGGGAGCCTGAGTACAAGGAGTACCTGCAACGCTTCCACGACTGGGCGCACGACGCTCGGCACACCATCTACGCGATGACGTACGACGAGCCGTTCGCCTGCCCGACCTCGTGGGAGTGCAGCCAACGATGAGCTTCGAGCAAGCCGCATTCTTCTACACGGCGGGCTTCATCTTCGGCTTCGCCGCACGCCAACTCTGGGCCGTGCTCCGTGGTTAGAGGAACAACTGACACAACCGAGCGGGATGCCATCGTAGCGCACTTCCGCAACACGTCCAAACCTGAAACAAGCAAGGCATTCTTCATGTTCGACGCAATTCGCAAGGTCTTCAAGCAAGCCCGAGACATCTTCGCCCCGCTGTTCGCAGCGCAAGGCGACCGCACGCCGACGCAGAACGAGATGCGTCTCGTACGTGACGAGTGGACAGTCAAGCGCAAGCTGGGCCGTTCGTTCTTCACCCGCCAGCTCAACCCGAACACTCGCGCCGCACGCATCGCTTCGCTGCTGCCGCACGAGTACGATCTCGCACGCAACCGGGGGTGGTTCTAATGACTCCCTCCAAACCGAGCGAGTGCAAGGCCGCCGTGTCTCTCTCCGAGGACGGCGCGGACTTCCCGTACCTCTCGATCTTCTACACCAAGGAGGACACCGCGCTGCACTTCTTCGCGCTCACCGTCCATGGTGTCGATGAGAACCAGGACGGGGACAAGTTCCTGGTCTACAACGACTACTCCGAGACCGACGCCGACAAGATCGTGCCGCTGCTGAAAGGCGTCGTGTACGACGACGGCTCGGCCTCCATCGAGGATGCCGAGTTCCGCAACGAGTCCGAGGCTCTGAACTTCATCGCGGGACTGCGCGCGGTGTACCAGATGATCGGCGAGCTGGCGAAGTCATGATGGAACTACCTCGCTCGCTGATCGAAGCCATACACAACGTCCGCACGGTGTTCATGGAGCAAGACCTTGAACCGCCCAACGTGATGATCGTGGGCGAGGACATCCAACGTATGCTCCTGTACTCGGGCTTCCGCCCGGTCAAGGGAAGCTGGGGCACGATCATAGGCATCGAGATCCGTGGCGTGTCAGACTACATCGCGTGCATGCTGGAAGGCAGGCTCGTGCTGATGCCACGACACCTTCAACCGAACTACGAACGACTCGTGCTCGGCGACTGGGCAGCTCCCAGCGATCCGAAGCAAGACATCAAGGACGCAATCGACCGCCCAAAACCAAACAGGACTAGACCAATGATGAGCAACGACATCCGACAGAAAGACAACCTCTTCACCGACATCATGGTGGACATCGAGACCTTCGCCACCGGCAACAACGCGGCGATCGTCAGCATCGGCGCCGTGGCGTTCAACGCGGACGGCGACAACGGCCCGCTCTATACCAACTCACCCGGAGCGCTCGCCGACCTCGGCCAAGGCTTCCGCGTGAACGTGGACCTCGGCCAGTCCGACCCGGCCAAGCGCGGGGACATCGACCCGGCGACGGTCGAGTGGTGGCTAGCGCAATCGCCCGAAGCTCGGGCCATGCTCGTGGACGGCGTGCGCCTCCCGCTCGGCGAAGCGCTCGAACAGCTCACGGGCTGGATCAAGGAGATCGCTGGGCGCCCGCGTGCGCTACGTCTCTGGTCCAACGGGCCGACCTTCGACGAGACCATCATTCGTGCCGCCTACGGGCGCTACGGGCTCGTGCTGCCGCTGTCCTTCCGGGGCTCGCGCTGCTGCCGCACGATGATCGAGCTGGCCGAGACCTTCGGCTGGGATCGGAAGGTCGCCGCTGCCGACGCGCCCGACGACATCGTGAAGCACGACGCCCTGAGCGATGCCGTGTTCCAAGCGCGAGGCGTTGTCTCGCAACGCCACTTCCTGCGCCTGACTGCCAATATGGCAGGCGCCTGAGATTTTCGTCCCACGGATTTTTTCGAGATCGTTCTTGACATCTTCCGTGGGGCGGCTATACTGCTCTCAGATTCGAGACCTAAACACCAACACCAACGGACCAAGACCATGAGCAAGACCGAACAACTGATCGTCAGCGACGAAGCCGCACTCGCCCTGAGCCGCCTCGGCCACCTGAACCTCGCCTCCAACGCCAACGCTCGCGACCTGCGCAGCAACATCGGCCCCGGCCAGTACCAAGGCGACGTGACCGTGCGCCTCGTGTACGACATCAAGGTCGGCGAGAGCCACGAGGCCGAGGTGGCAGCGAGCGTGCCGTGGAAGGCCATCGCTGGCGCTCTCTTCGCCAAGCTGAACGCAGCGACCCGAGACAAGCTCGTGCGCGAGCTGCTTGCCGACGACTTCACCGTGAAGCCCGGCGCCAACAACGAAGAGGCCGAGGCCGCCATCGCGGAACTCATCGGCAAGACCCGCAAGACCGTCAGTGGCAAGGTCACTGGCAGCGCCGTCCTTCTGGAGAACGACTGAGCCATGAACCCGCATCGCGGGACTGGAGAAGTGATGCCGAAGATCACCCAAGAAGAACTCGACGCCAAGGTCGCCAAGCTCCCGCGCTGGGCGAAAGACCACATCTACCGCTTGGAGATGAACGTGCGCGAGGCTCGCACCGAGCTGCTCAAACTCTCGGAGGGAGCCAACACGGACGAGGCCATGGTCTACCGTTCGTACCAGCACTCGGACAACGGACTGCCCACGGAGATCGCGCTGCCTCACGGCATGTTGACCGTGAAGCTGGGCAAGGACCGCTGGAACAGGG
>Ga0255048_10002247_pt1 | contig 12514 bp, 17 predicted proteins | sample JV7_2_2_MG_FD_183619 | JGI IMG/M metagenome (GOLD analysis project Ga0255048, IMG submission 183619) | Seawater microbial communities from Jervis Inlet, British Columbia, Canada - JV7_2_2 | ecosystem: Environmental > Aquatic > Marine > Inlet | place: Canada: British Columbia | collected 2016-10-06
AAATCGAGAGCAAAAAGAGGGCTTGGAGTTTGGTAAAGATGAGTACGATGAGATTGATCGATATTGCAAAGAGAAAAAGATTTATTGGTCTGCGTCAGCTTGGGATCTAGAAAGCCAGGAGTTCTTGCGAGGTTATAATTTGCCATTTAACAAAGTGGCCTCAGCGATGTTAACTCATAAAGAGCTTATATACAATATAGCCAAGGAAGAGAAGCACACTTTTATTTCTACTGGGATGAGCACTAGTGGCGAAATAGATAACGCAATTGGTATTTTTGATGCAATTGGTTGTCCTTACACCATAATGCATTGCACATCAACTTACCCCACAGATATAGAGGAGAGCAACGTTAGAGGTGTACAAACCTTACAGGACCAATATCCAAAGAGCAAAGGCATAGGGTACAGCGGGCACGAGAAGGGTATTATGCCTACGCTGCTCGCAATAGCCATGGGAGCTAATGTTATTGAGCGACATATAACTCTAGACAGAACGATGTATGGAAGCGACCAGGCTGCTTCACTGGGACCAGGTGGACTAAAACTACTATGTCGAGATGCACGAAACGTTAATACTATTTTGGGCGACGGAGTAATCAAAGTATATGATAGCGAGCTTCCGATTATTGAAAAACTAAGGGGATCTAGCAAATGATCAAGGGCGAAAAGGTTATACTGGATGTCATAGATTCTGAAAATATAGAGTGGATGCGCCAACAGCGTAATAAGCCAGAAATGCGCAAATATTTTAGAGAATGGAAAGAGATCTCTAAAGATAAGCAGGCAGCATGGTACGACGCAATAGGAAATAATACAGCTGACAACCATGTTTATTTTGAAATACGTAATGATGAAGTGATTTTTGAAGATAGCGGCGATGTTCTTGTAGGATCTGGCGAGCTGATAGGCTGCTGTAATTTAAGCTATATCGATTGGCGATTGCGCTCAGCTGAATTTGGCATTTTTCTTTGTGATAAGGCGCGCGGAGCAGGCCTTGGAAAGGATACACTCCTAACACTTTTTAATTACGGTTTCAAAGAAATGAATTTGCACAAAATATGGGCAGAGGTATACGAATTTAATCAAGCACTGCACGTATATACTAGCGGCATAGGGATGGCCGTTGATGGAAGAATTAGGCATAGCACATTTTGTGATGGAAAATATCATGATTCAGTTATGTTAAGTATACTCGAAGATGAGTGGTTTAAAAAATATGGAAAATAATAAGATTAATTGCACAAAGTGCAATGTGATAAAAAATACAGATGAGTTTGAAAGTGGAAGGAGACAATGTAAACTGTGTCGCTCAAAATCACATAAGGCGTGGTATAAGGAAAATAGAGAAAGCAGACTAGCTTATAATTCCGAATACAGGAAAAATAATATTGAAGGTATAAAGGTAAGAGAGAAGGAATATGAGAATAATAGGAGAGAGCTTCGAACAGAGTATAAGCGTAAATATTATGCGGAGAATAGAGAGAAGATAGCTGAGCATAAAAAGCAGTACGCTAAGAAAAATAAAAATAAATTGGCGTCGGCTCAAAGAAAATATAGAGAGAACGTAAGCAATAGGATTGCAGGTAATATACGCAGCAGGGTACGCTATGCAATAAGAGAAAAACACATAAGGAAGCCTGGATCAGCCATTAAAGAATTAGGGTGTACTACGGATCAATTGGTGTTATACCTAGAGTTGCAGTTTCAAGAGGGAATGACATGGGATAATTACGGAGAGTGGCATATAGATCATATAAAGCCGTTAGCTTCGTTTAATTTATCAGATATAGACGAATTTAAGCAGGCATGCCACTACACTAATTTGCAGCCACTGTGGGCTGTAGATAATTTTAAGAAGGGGTCAAGATAATGTATTGCCCAATATGCGGAAATAGGTTAGAAGAGAGAGATTTTGAACGAGAGCCGCCGGAGCCAGATTGGGCCACTGCTACTAAACAAATGATAGATAAGTGGGCTAAAAAAGCGGCCAAACATGTTCGCGATGACTCTATTAGATTAGTTTGCCCAACCAAGAGCTGTTTTGGTGACGGGTTTGAGCTATTATGGCATCATCCTTTAAAAGGTATGAAGTCTGGACCAGGAGATAGCTGGTCATTAACATGGTTAAAATAATGAAAGTTAAAATTGGAAACAAAATTTATGACGCAGAAGACGAGCCTATAATGGTAATACTATCCGATAAAGACAAGGGTAATATTAATAGTATGGGGAAAGCAACCAAATATTGCGGGTTCCCTGAGGGCTGGTCTGAAGAAGATATTGTTGAATTTATGAAAATGGAGGAAAAATAATGAGGGCACTAGTTTTATCAGGAGGCGGGACCCATGGAGCATATCAGGTTGGCGTACTGAAGCATCTTATGGGCGATTTAAAAACAAAGTATGATATTCTTGCTGGAGTCTCTGTAGGCGCCGTTATCATAGCATCTCTGGCGCAGTACAAGGCTGGAGAGGAGCAAGAAGCCGTCAATGCTACGGAAAAATTATGGCTAGGCATTGATAACTCTAGCGTGTGGAAATACTTCTTCCCGCCGTGGATAGCAGCAATGTGGAAAACAGGCGTTTATTCTACTAAGCCATTGCGCGAATTACTAGAGAAGAATTTTGATCGTCAAAAGTTTTTAGACTCTGGCAAAATAGTGCGCGTGCCGGCAGTATCTCTAAATTCTGGAGAGTGGGGAGTGTGGACAGAGCAGGACGAGGATATACTTGATGGAGTAATGGCATCCTCAGCTTTCCCCGGAATGTTTGAGTCAATAAATGCCAGGGGACAAGCATGGATTGATGGTGGTGTCAGAACAGTGACCCCTCTTAAGGAAGCGATCGACTCCGGCGCGACCGAGGTAGATGTTATTATAACATTTAAGCCTGGCACTGCCAAGATTGAGGGCAAGCTTAAAACCTACAAGGTCTTATTAAGGGCGATGACTATTATGATGGATGAAGTTATGGTAAACGATCTTAAGGTTTGCGAACTTAAAAATAATATAGATGGGTATCGCAAGATTAAGCTAAATATATACAGCCCGAGCAAGGGTCTTAAAGGCGAATCACTAGACTTTAATCCGCAAAATATTAGAGATGAGCTTATACAGGGATACAAGGACGCCACAAGCAAGGAGTAAAACATGGTATTTATTATTGCAGAGATAGGTATAAATCATAATGGCAGTATGCCTTTAGCACACGAGCTAATACGTCAAGCTGCCATAGCGGGAGCAGACGCAGCTAAGTTCCAAGCATATTCTGTTGATGCGTTGTTCGGTCCTAATGGAGAAGATCCTAATCCTGAAATTCATGCCGGGGTTAAAGACCTGGAGTTTAATTACGATCAGTTTAAGCAATGCAAGAAGTGGTGCGACGAAGAAGGCATTATGTTTATGTGTAGTGTATTCGATGAAGAGCGTCTACAGTGGATTGAGTCCTTAGCAGTTGGCCGTCACAAGATAGCCAGTCGCGTCTCAAAGTTAAATCCCGATCTGGCGCATAGGATAGCAAAGACAGGTGTTCCGTGCTATATGTCTTTGGGTTTTAATTCAGTTCGCATTGAGGACGACATAAAGGGTGACGGCAGGTACTTTACTCCATATGAAAACATAAGATACCTTTATTGTGTATCAGAGTATCCAACTGAGTTTGAGAATCTTGAGCTTCCTAAGACGTTTAAGCACGAAACAAATCGTGGGTATTATGGTTTCTCTGACCACACTCTGGGAATAGAGGCTAGTCTGGTTGCAGTCGCCCGTGGAGCCAAGGTTATAGAGAAGCACTTTACCCTCAACAAGGCGGCCGAGGGATTCGACCATGTATGTAGCATAGATCCAGCAGAGCTTAGCGATCTAGTTAAGTACTCCAAACTAATGAGCAAGGTTATCGGAGGCTAACAATGGGAATACGCTCTTATATATCCATGAAGTATCCAACTCCTCATGATATTCGTAAAAAGCATAAAGGCCGGCGCGCATTAATCATAGGAGCCGGGCCATCTACAGAGATGCTGCTAAAGCATGTCGATAAGATCAAAACTAAGTTTGATACAGTTATAGGGGTAAATCGCACAATTAGAGATTTTGAGGATGTAATGACATATCATATGGTCATGGAGAATAAACCACTTCAGGTTATAGAAGATATGAACTCCAAGGGATACAGAAAAGATTTAACTCGCGTTTTAAATTACAAGAACATCTCTATGTTCCCCAGTGATATCCCAATAGTTAAGGCCCGCAGAGAATCTTTTTCTGGAGGGGTATATTTGAAAAGCTATAAGACCATATTAACAGAGGGGTTAATGGAAGACCGAGAAGACTGCGAACAAAATTTCGGGCCTGGGAGTGGACTATATAGTGGAACCGTATCTATGCAAGCATTGCATTTCGCCTGTATACTTGGGTGCACCGAGATATATTTAATTGGAGTCGAGCTTATGTTTGATGGAGACTACGATCATTACTACAAGGATAGGCACTATAGGGATGGATTAACCAGGGACATTAGTAGAAGCAAACTGATTGACGTTGATTTTGATGGAAGAAGGGTGTGCACATCTGCTTCGTTTCTTAAAAGTGCCAAATATTTTGATCGAGTTATTGGTATTGGTAAAAAGACATATAAAATAAAATTCTTTGATTTCTCAAATGGATTAATAAGTAAAGCAAAAAAGCTAGACATTGATAGCTTTTTTGACGTCAAGAACAAATAATAAGGAGTAATAACATGACATGGCTTCATGATAAATTAGTAAAACACTGGTCAGAGAACAACGGCCTAATGGATAAATACTGGAATAACCCAGATCTTATTTCTGGATCAAAGGCTCTAGCAAAAATAGTCGAAGAGTATAAGCCAAAATCTATATATGAGGTTGGTATGTATAACGGCAGAAACTTAAAATACATGAGTGAGCTAATGCCTGATGTAAAATTAGGCGGGATAGATGTAAATCCAAAGGCACTAGAGTTTGCAAAAATAGTATTGCCTAAGAGCGTTTCTATTAATCATGGAGATGTGTTAAATATGGATACCTCTGAAAAGTATGATATAGTTTTTACACACGGTGTTCTTATGCACATATCACCAGAGGTACTATTCAGTGTAGCCGATAAGATAATAGATAAGGCAAACAAGTACATAGTTCACATTGAGCGAGAGGAACAAAATAATAACTTCATACGAGGCCCAGATATTGTTAATCCAGAAAAGATTGATGAGCAGTTAAGATGGGCGCCAAATATACCGAAGCTTTATGAGCTAAAGGGACAGATGGTTTTAGCAAATGATCTAGAATATATTGGTAGTAGAAGAAGAAAGTCTTCAGTCATAATAATAAAAAAGGTGGACAATGTATAATGACAATGCTATTTATTGGCGGAACAGGCGGGTCCGGCACCAGGATAGTTTCTACTTTTTGCGCAAAAGCCGGATACTATATCGGAAATAATCTTAATAAGTCACTTGATGCCATGCATGTAGAACCATTTTATAGAAAATACACTAGAGGATACTTAGAGGGCTCGGCTGATGAAGAGGAGATGAAAAAGGCGCTGATATCGGGCATGAATTTACATATGAAAGATAACACTAACCCCATGCGTGCCATTAAAAATCCCCGAAGCTTGTTGATGTTGCCTGTATTGCATTCGGTTTACCCTGATATGAAGTTTATTCATATAATTCGAGGAGGAGTATCAATGTCTTTTTCTGGAAACCGGAGACATGTAAGGAAATATGGAGATTTATTTGTACGCGGATCAAAGATAGATGGAAGCAAGTGGTCTCCTGAATTGGCGATGAAGGTGTGGGCAGAATCCAACATGGACGCCTTCAATTATGGAACTACAAAATTAAAGAATAATTATCTATTGTTAAGATATGAGCACATATGCAGCAAGAAGCTCCCAGTTTATAAAGAGTTAGTTAAATTTATTGGATGCTCTGAGGAGTTAATTCCTGCAATGATGCGCAAGACAACAATTCCTGATACATGGAAGCGTGGAAGAAAAACGCAAAGTAAAAAGCTTGTTAGAAGTCTGGAGGAAATAGGGGTGAATGCAATGAATAACTTTGGTTATAATCTTGTATACCCCAAGGGAAAAAATAAATGAGTATTAAAGAATCACAGTCGCAGCACTGGGCAGGTAAAGATCTTAAGATAATACAATCGTATTGGGATAGTCCTCCTGCCACAAAAAGAAGTAAATGGTTTGTAGAACAGCTTAAAAGGTATGAGTTTGATTCTATAGGCGAGATAGGATTTTTCGCAGGCAGAAATCTTCGCTATATTAAAGAGGCGTTTCCAGGTAAAGAAATTGCCGGCATTGAGGTTAACCCGAAGGCAGTTAGGTTTGCACGAGAGAAGCTGGGCAAAGATGTCAAGCTTTTGTGTGAAGATTTGCATGATCTAAATAGTGTAGACTGGGAGGCAGATGTAGTGTTTACATCTGGTGTTTTAATACATGTTCCACCCGATGACATGCATACTGTAATTAAGTTTAATATAATTCCAAGCGCTGCCAAATACGTGATGCACCTAGAGCAGCTTGGCCAAAACGAAGTTGTTGCCGGTCCCAAGGAATTAAAACCAACATATAAGGTGTCTGGACAAATTCAGTGGAACCCAGATTTGGTTAGTGTATATAAAGAGCTAGGGTATGACCCAAAGGTAATAAAGTTGCCGGATGACTGTAAGACTAACGGGGCAGCCGAACTGGTTGTTGTTAAACTATAAGGAAAGATTATGGGATAGATGTATACCAGTAGACATAGCAAATGTAGATTGTGTGGATTAAGACACCACAGAAGTTGGAAATGCGACGCGTACAAAGACGCAATGTACAGTATGAGGATTACCAGTGCCCATATCAATGGTAAGTATTGTAAAGAGCGCAATCAGTGCTCCAAATGCGGAGAGATAAAGCATAGGGCACGTATATTGAGACATTTTGGTGGAGCATGTAGTCCTAAAAAGTGTCCCGTATGTCAGTGGGCCCGGATGCCCTACGAAAAGCATAATGTAGGGTGGCATGAAAAAAAGCTATACGAAACTATAAAGTGGCTGTATAAAAATATAATGGGGGTAACAAAATAATGGGAATTGCAAATTACAAGTCGCGTAAGTTTCCAACGCCGGAAATTTTGCAAGGAGCATATAGTGATGGATACTCAAGCGTACTGATAATTGGAACCGGTGAGTCCACATCGAAACTTTTAAAACATAAAGATAAGATCAGAGAACACTTCGATGTTGTGATAGGTGTAAATCATGCAACAAAAGATTTTGAAGACATAATGGATTTTCATATTATTATGGAAAAAAATCCTGTCAAAATGGCTGAAGATATGTCGCCAAATAATTATCGAAAAGACTTGCCGCGCATTTTAAACTATAAGGCTCTCGACCATTTTCCAGATGATATGATAAAATTTAAGGCTAGGCGGGAGCAATTTTTTGGAAGGCCGGATATAACTAAGTATACACACCTTGGGGTCTATGGCTTATTAGAGTACAATAAGCCGGGAAGAAAGAGAAAGCTGTTCTATGGAACTGTTATTACACAGGCTATACATTTCGCCTGTATACTGGGGCTGAAGAATATATATCTTATCGGCGCAGATCTAATGTTTAAGGGTGACTTTGACCATTACTATAAGGATAAGTTTTATCGTAATTCTACATCTCCCGCTAGGAGTCAGTCTCCAATAATAGAGGTGAAGAAGGATGGAAAAATGATTACAACCTTACATGTGTTTAAAAAAAGTGCAAAGTATATTGATAAAACAATAACAAGAGACTGCCGGCCAAAAGGAATAAAGGTGCACGATTTTTCAGATGGCCTAATTAAAGCCGCTGTATCACTGGATGTCGATGAGTTTTTTGCTAAGTGAACAGCATGGAAATATCAGCAATAGTTGCAAATTATATGTGTGGTGATTTATGAAATGTATTACTGTATTTGACAGGTATTACCCTAAAAATGTACAGGGTTTTACAAAACCGTTTAAAGCATTGGTCGTAGGTGCTCTGGAGGATTTAGGGTATACGGTTAATTACATAGACTCCTATGACTCCCTGTCTGTCATCAGGGACTCTCTAGTGCTGTGTGTAATAGCACCAGAGCTAATGATAAACAACTATCACTGTATAGATTCGAGTAATTATGTGATTTGGTGGAATCTTGAGCCCTTTGACATAACTGGTGATTCTGCGGACAGTAAGCTTGCCGCAAGAAGGACTATATTAGATAGCGTTACGAGAGATAAAAGTAAGTATAACCTGGATAAAGTTGTATTTTTTAATAAAAAACAGGCAGAGCTTTATAATTCTGAGCAGGACTTTTTGCCAATAGGTTATCATTCAGTATTATCATGTGATGGCAGGTATGACAAAAAACGATTAACTATATTGTTTGCGGGATATCGCAGTTCAGCCAGAAATGTATTTTTAAATAAAGTAAATGAGGGGCTATCCGGAGCTATAGTTCATGCCGGCCACAGTGCATCATGTAGCTTGGAATCTAATATTCAGGGAATATATAGGCATAAGTTTGGGCTGGATTGCCCGTCTAAGTGGACCGAGAAACATATTCATTGGCACAGAATAGTCATGTATGCGGCTAATAAGGCTGTTCTGCTTTCATCGAGTGATCTATCGGAATATGGAATAATAGATAATAAACATTATATCAGATATTCAGGCGAGCGGAATCTTATAAAAAAAGCTAAAAGGGCGCTTAAACTAGATAGGGGCGTGATAAGGGATATGGCAGAAGCAATGTTGTCTAAGATACAGAAGGATTTCATGATGGCTGATTTGTTTGAAAAACTATTAGATGATAAGTAGTGGCATTGTGAGTCAACGATGTATCCTTATAACAGGGATGCATAGATCCGGCACATCAATGCACGCCGGCCTTATTGAAATTCTTGGGGCAGACCTTGGTAAGACTCTTGGACCTAAGCCTGGCGTGAATGACAAAGGATTTTTTGAGCACAAACAGATTATGCGCAATAACCAGTACTTACTAGAGTCTATGAAGATGAGCTGGGATTCTGTTGCCCCGCTGCCATCAAATTGGATTGAGAGAGCAACAAGGTTTAAGTCACAGGCTCTAAATCTTGTAAAAGAATCTTTTGGAGGCAGTAGTTTGTTTTGCATTAAGGACCCAAGGATATGCAGAACTCTTAAGATGTGGATGCCACTTTTAGATGAGCTTAATGTAGATACCTCTGTTATACTTTGTGTTAGGCACCCGGAGGATGTATATCTATCATTAAATAAAAGATCCAAGATTTCTAGGAAAAAGGCAATGAGGTTATGGAAGATTCATTATCAGGATTTTTTAAGGGATATTGATAGGCCATACATTGTAGTGAGGTACAACAATACTACAGCTGACCCACTGGGTTATTTGTATAAAATAGCTGATTTTGTTGGACTACAGGATGCAGCATCTTTAGTTACAGAAGAGACTAAAGAATTTGTATCCTCGGACCTAAAACACAATGATGTTGGTGGAAATATATTAGATGAAGAAATCGATTGCATATATAAACAGCTTATTGCGGAAGCCCTATGACAGTTGACCTATCTGATTTAGGACCTCTTTATCACGATTACTCTGTGTTTGGCGCCAAGAATAAACAAGAGCTGGGACCGCTTAAGCTTAATCAGTTAGATAAAGAGCCCGTTCTCACTAAATATATATTAATGGCTTTGGATGGCAACCCGGGTGCGTCTTTCGTTGAGCTGTTTTGCGCAGATGCATTTTTTGCTATGCTTGCCTTGAAGTTAGGGGCTAGCTCTGCAACTGGAATAGATAATAATGGGGACGAGCACTCTTATGTGACACAAGAGATTGCGAATAGGTTAAGCCTAGATGGGTTTTACTTTTTGTGCTCTGATGTTAATGACATACACGAATTAGACAAAGTTGATGTGGTCGCTAATATAGGTGGTTTATATCATGTGCCGAATCCAAAAGAGATTCTTAATAAATCATACGAAATGGCTAAAAAATATCTGATAGTACAGAGTGTAGTCTCTATTGCTACGGATGATCCAGATTATTTTGTTAGTCCTGCACCAAATTGGAAATGGGGAAACAGATACAGCAGGCAATCGTTTGATAAGATGATTAAGTCATTTGGGTGGGACATAGTAGAGAGTGACTTTAACCAACTGAAGGGTAATAGAAAGTTACATAGTCGCGGGAGCGTGTACTACTTGATAAAAAAGTGAGGATAAATAGCAATGGAAATATCAGTAGTAATTACAAACTATAACTATGGCAAATACCTTTTAAGATGCCTCAGATCGCTGTTATCTCAATCATACAACAATGACGAGTACGAAGTTATAGTTGTTGATGATTGTAGCACTGACAATAGCAGATCCCTTATAGAAGGCTATGGTGGCCGCATTCGGTCGGTGCTTAACGATAAGAACCTGGGACTTGCCGCTAGCTGCAACAAGGGAATTAACGCAGCACTAGGAAAGTTTGTCGTAAGGGTAGACGCCGATGATTATGTTCATCACGACTTTCTAAAAGTTCATCAATTGTTTCTATCTAACAACAAAGATATGAATGCCACCTCGTCAGATTATTACGAAGTTGACACCAAAGAGAATATTTTGAGGCGCAAGAACGGAGTCACCTGGCCAATAGCATGTGGCGTTCTTTATTATACAGATCACATAATAGACATAGGAATGTATGATGAGAGCTTGCCGCGAGAAGACGTAGATTTGAGAAAGAGATTTTTACAGAAGTACCAGATATACAATATACCTGTTCCGTTGTATAGATATACAATGCACAATGAGTCCAGGACAAAAGGATTGTAAAATGAAATCAGTAGTAATTTTTTCCGATATGTTCTTACCAACGTTTCCATATTTAGAGATGCCGCTGTATGACGAGCTAGTTAGAAGGGGGCTCAATGTAACGTATGTGCTGCAGGATGGCGACATCCGTTTAACTGATCCTACGCTGCGAAAGAAGTTTGAGAGCTTGAATCTTAAAACTGTAGCAGGGCCTAAATACGTAGCCTCCTCAAAGATATCTAAAGAGGGCGACATATTGCTGATGCGCTTTGCCTATAAAGGTGCCGGCGGAGAGGCAGCTACAGCAGCACGCAAGTTCAAAAGAATAGTGTTCATGTATGACCCATCCGGCATAGACATAAGAGTTCGTGCATGCCCAGCTCACTACCTCACAGCTAAAAGTAAGAAGATGCTTTTGGCCACTTTGAAAAAATTCCCTAAACAGTATCGCCGAATGTTCACAACTGGAACTATACACTATGATCCAGCTGCAACTACAGAGGTAGATAGAGATAGCTTTATGGAGTCCTATGATATTGACCCTGCGAAAAAGCTCGCTGTATTGACTCCCGCGAATCCTGGGGAGATGGGACACCAAAAGGGAATAAACGATGAGTATACGGAGATAATTGATACAGTAAGATCTCAGTGCCCTGATTACGAGATTGTTGTAAAGGCACACCCACTCGACTACACAGCAAGCATGATCGCTCAGCCAGGCATAGTTCACAAAAACGAACACTACGGTGGTAAGCATTCATGGGAGAAGTTCGCACCAGGTATAAAGGTTATAAGGGCTGATGAGGGATACAAAGCAATAGCCGCATGTAATGTAGTTATAAATGTTAGGTCATCAATAGCAATGGAGACGTGTTTGTTTCGCAAGCCTCTAGTAAATGTTAATAGGTGGAAGTATACAACGAACTGGCCGTACGATGAGGACGTTATGTTGGACTCTACCCTATCAGAACTTCCTCTAGTGCTAAATACTGATTGCTATAACATAATAGATGAGGCAGCGTGCCAAAAGTATATCAAAGACAATTGCTGCTCTGATGACGGAAAAGCTTACAAGAGGACAGCCGATATGGTGCTAAAGGTTGCTAAAGGAGAGTTGTAGTGAAGAAGATTCTCTATTTCATTGGCGACCTATACTTGGGCGGCATACCAGGGTTTCTCATAAACCTCGCCACAGAGCTTCAGGGGGAATTTGAGTTTCATTTTGTTGCTACTGATAACCCAAATATAAATCCAGAGTTTCATAAACTTGGTAAAGCTCGCTATATAAAGATGGGTAGCTGGGAGGCTCTTAATAATTACATAATACATCACCAGCCTGATATAGTTCAGTTTGGCAATAAGGCTGTGTACGGAAAGATGGCTAAGAATACAGGGTTGCCGATTGTTGTTATAGAGCGCACCGCCGGCCCAAGGTCATGTGGTATAGAGCGGGATAGAGTTGATTACGTAATAGCCTCTAACAAGGGAACTGTTCCTTTAATAAGAAAAAACTATGGCGGGCCTATCTCAACTATATACAATGGCCTAGACACTAGTAGGTTCTCCAACATAACGCCCGATAGGTTGCATTTTAAACCAGATGATTTTGTAGTATGCTATTGCGCAAGGATAGGTGGGGTTGGGCAAGGACACGAGACACTAATCAAAGCGG
>Ga0255048_10002248_pt1 | contig 12511 bp, 15 predicted proteins | sample JV7_2_2_MG_FD_183619 | JGI IMG/M metagenome (GOLD analysis project Ga0255048, IMG submission 183619) | Seawater microbial communities from Jervis Inlet, British Columbia, Canada - JV7_2_2 | ecosystem: Environmental > Aquatic > Marine > Inlet | place: Canada: British Columbia | collected 2016-10-06
AGATTGAAGAACCAAATATCACCCTGATAAGAATTGTCAGCCCTATCACAATCAGCCGTAGCAATAACAGCCGCGGTTGTGTTGTCCCCTCTCATGTAACCTGCGGGCCTGATCCCTACAGCTGAAGTTCCGTCACTCATACGCCGATAGACTCTACTGAGTACAGTCGTTTTAGTAACCGCGTAGCTAGACCCGTCATCAGTGGAAAAATCCAATTGCAAAGTTCCATCATCAGTTACAGGGAAGACGTTAATTAGCTTCATAAGGTATACCGGATAATCTGTGTTGAATCCAGTTGTTGTGCTTGCTTTGATTTCTAAACTAGCCACATTAGAAAAGTCTTGTGTCGTTATCAACGCCATATCTCCTGCCATACTTGCGTTGACGGTTAGATTTCCAGAGCCATCTGAAGTGATGACGTTGTTTCCACCAGCATCAAAAATCTTATTGGCTTTTAGCGTTGCGCCGGATGGAACTAGAACCGCATCACCTAACGCTCCAAGCGTTAGGTCAACTGCTGATGACGGTGCGACTGTGTTAACGTTAATTTTACTCATTGAAAGTCCTCAAATTTAAGAATGGGTCAAAATGTCTGGGTGCTTATCATTCGCCCACTCTGAATTTTTTCCATTGGCGTCTACATAATGAAGAAAGACTTGGGCTAAACTTTTTCCCTCAAATTTTTCTCTCCAGTGTTCGTGATCGCAACCGCGATAAATTAAGGCATCACCCGCACTTAGAGCCGCAGAAAAAACTTTAGATTCATCGTTATCTTCTAATTCGGAAGAAAGTTCCAACATATCTGATGTGCTACTCAGATCATCAACTTTATTCAGAATTAAACTTAAAAAATCAGTACCTCCTCTTATGAAGATGGGCCATTCGTCCCCTTTCAAACATAAGGTTGCACTTACCTCACAGGCATCTCTATCTGTATGCTTACCCAATGTGTCGCCTTTTTTATAAATGCGGAAATAGGAAAACGTTGGAAACAGAGACAATCCTGTTTGACGCTCCATCTCAGGCTTTAAAAAAAGCAGTAAAGACTGCATACAACCTTCACCGTACCAACTTGGTGCTTCAGTCTGACCGTCTTTAAAACATCCGCCTTCTTTCCTGTGGGCATACTCACCTATAAATGAAGCTAATTCAGGAGAAATAATTTTCTTTACAACAGAGAATCCATCGACTTCAAAACTTGGTGTATTAATTACTTGTACCCATATATCTTGAATTTACCCGCAATGATATTTCCGGTACTGTACATGAACTTCATTGCATTAATGGCTGAAAGAGTGTCTATTGCTCCATTAGTCCAGTTCTCTTTAATTGTCCCAGCAGGATTACTGAAACTAACTCTTGCATTAAAACCTTTCATATACGTTGTTGATGATGGGTTATAAATCTTGAGCGATCCAAAAACGATACCGAATGATGTATCGTTGGCCATGCTTTCACCCAAATATTGCATTCCAGTTCCGTTGTACTGAGCGACCGTGTTATCCTGTGCAAAATTTCCAGTGTAAACGGCTGTTCTGTACACCCTGACCTGTTGACAAGTGATGTTTGTGTTGTAATTAGCGCCGCCGTCAATTGAGCATTGAAACCCCAAATGCGCGTAAGAGTCATCACCTCCCCTAACACCAATAAATCGCACCTCAAGCTCCTTATAATCGGTTGTGATTCCGCTTGTGATTTCTAGTGATGCAGAGTCCGATGCGTTCAGTGTATTAATTAGATATAGAGGGGAACCAAATGCTGAAGCAACACCAGACATCACCCCGCTTCCGTTTGAGGTAAATATAGCGTTTCCACCTTTGTCCTGTACAACATTCGCCCTTAAATCATTTCCTGTCAGAACCGTGTTCGCTCCAGACTCACCAATATTCAGAGTAGTTCCTGATGCCGGTTCAATCGCATCTGTATAAATTTTTGTCATACTATTACCCACTCAGATGGAGAGTTAATTGTTACCGTGGCTCCGCTATCAACCGTTACAGGGCCAGCACTTACTGCGTTAAAATTTGATGTAATGGTGTAATTGGTCGTAACTGATTGCCCGTTTTCATAAAAGATTTCATCAGAGCCGCCACCTTTAGCACCGCCTCCTAAACTTCCCCACGCACTTCCGTTATAACCTTCAAACCCTGTTGTGGTTGAATTGAAACGCATGTAACCCGCAGACGGTACGCCGTCGCGTTGGGCTGTGGTTCCCGCTGGCATATCAGCAGATCCGGTTGCACTGGTTGCAGTAACAAAGCCGGAAACGCTTCCGCTTGAGGCTGACGTTAATCTGCCCTGCTGGTCTACCGTAATAGAGGCTATGGTGTAGCTTCCCGGTGTAACCGCTGTGTCGGCTAATTTGCCAGCACTAACCGCATCATCCGCAATACTAGCTGTTGCCGCTTGCTTCCAAGCAACTCCATTAGTTGCGGAAGAGTCAGCCATCAACACATAATCGTTGGTTCCTACAGGAAGTCTTGTCTCTGAATCAACCGTGTTGTATACAAGTAGATCGCCTTTAGTTGTTAACCTATCGGGAGCAAGAACAGATACTTTCTGCCACTCTGAAGAAGCTGAAGAATATTTTAAGTATTGGTCATTAGTTGCGGCTGTTGCACTTACCGCTTGTCCCTGTATTCCTGTGACTGACACTGCACCTGCGTTTGTCATGGTGGAATCACCTGACAGTGCGGCAGTAGTGAATCCTGTACCATCACCAATTAATATTTCAGTGGTTGCTAACGCAACATCAGAAGGAACTCCTGAAGAGTTAGCGTTTCTTACTTTGACGGTGTTTGCCGCCATATCCGCTAACTTAGCATTTGTTACTCCCGCATCCGTAACATTGACCGTAACTGTAGTACCCGTCGCCGACGTATCAAGACTTGCCCCTCCAGAGACTGTAAGGCTTTCAGAATCAAGGTCAATGTCGATACTTCCACTGTCCGTAGTAATGTCAAGATCTTGTGCTGTAACCTGTGCATCGACATAAGTTTTAATTGCTCCTTGAGTTGCTAGAAGAGTAGCGCTTCCAGTACCCACGGTAGCATTATCAATTCCGGTTACTGTCGCACCAGTAGCTAAAACTAGACTGGTACTTCCATCTAATGTGGTTCCAGAAACAGCGGCAGGGGTTGCCCCGCCAATAACTGTTCCATCAATTGCCCCACCATTAATGTCTACAGTCTGTGCTGTCTCTACGCTAAATGGTAAGACGATAAAAGAAGATCCATCATATATCTTGGCTACGTGATTACCTGCACCCGCTGAAGTATCGATCCAAACAAGACCTTCAGTTATAGCAACGGCAGGAGCCGTAGCAGATGTATGGATTGCATTGACCGCAATATCTACAGAGGGGAAGGATTGCTTGACTGCCCGTTTGACGGTGCGAATCTGGTCGTCCCCCTGCGATACTAGGTCTGTAGCTGTAGGATCTGTTATTGATAATTCATCAATATAATTTGCTGGATCTAATGCCATTATGGATACCCTGTAGTGTTCATCACCCTCATCGCGCTACCTGAATGACGGTCTTTGTTATCTTGTTCTTGTAGAGCCTTTAAAGACTCTTGAAATGCGGTAGCCCATAATTGAACCCGTTGATCGTTCATTAAGAAAGGTTCAGCCTCTAACAACGCTCCGTATAGATATACATCTGGATTATCTGTGAGCATCTGTTCTGTCGTATTAGAATCTGATAGAGCATCAATCTTCTTATAGAACATTATAGAGTAGGTATAGCCAGAATCTGGGGACGGCCCTAACCTAACTTTCTTTATGGGTGTTCCGGTCGAATTGTCTGAGAAGATCGTATAAGCCAATGGCTTTCCACCCTGACTCCCCGCCCACATTCTATTCATGTTTTCAGGGGTTAGATAAGATAGTGTAGTTATTGGGCTGGTGCTTAAATGAAAATCAACCATCTGTAGATAGCCGGATGGTAGAGCATAATCTCTAGTGCCAGATATTAATGTGGCTGCTCCTCCTAACGTAGTTTCATCTACGTTCAGCATTATTGACAGCCGGACAGTCCGGTTCATCCGGGCCTCCGCTAGAGCAATAAACTCTGGTATCCTATCGGTTAAATCAGATCTGTCTAACCAGTTGGCTACCGCAGTCTGGAGGGTAGCATACGTATTGATCGCCATTTTTTATACGTTACGGGCTGAATAGAATATTTTTTGGTTTAAGATTCTATATCCGTTTGCTGTGTCAGTTTGTGCGCGTCCTGCGACGCCAAATGTATATAGCCACATAATTATATCCTTGTTGGGGTTGTTCTAAAATATTTATTATCGGGGTCGTTGAGATACTTCTTCATAAGGTTATGATCTTTCTCTATTGCCCCATTCGTTTCCTTCATCCACTGAGTCCATACATTAAGAGGTATAGAGGCAACTGTCAGACCTTCCTTATGTTTATGACGATTGAGTAGACTCCCGTAATCAAAAAGCTTCCTTTTGTTTTCTTCTAGTATAGGCTCGACATCCTGATATGTGTTTACAGTAAACTCTTTTTCATCCGCACTTGAATGAAAAGTAGTATGCAACATATTAGGTTCTACTGGTTTATTCATCTTAAATGATGCCCCTGATCGTTACGATTTACAATTTTTTCCATACGCTTAACCGTATCGGAGAGTTTTTCTTCACGCGTGGAAGTTGAGCTTACTTTCTTTTCAGTCTTAACAGCCGACTTTTTAGATTTCTTACCAGCCATAAACCTTCCCAACCTTTGAAACCTGCGTACTTATAACGTTATCTATAGAACCATTATGATCCGTATGACCTAAAGCACCATCAACTCCCGGCCCATACTTTTTAAGTTTGGGTTCTCCCTCTGCATAAGGAGGGGGATTCATATCAGGGCCAATAGCTGTTGCGCTTCCCTTGCTTGGTGGTTGTCCAATATTTGCCATCTTGTTTCTCCTGTAAGGTTAAGCCCCCCGGAGGGGGCTATACCAATACTAATTAAGTTGCGCTCTTTAACTGGCCACTTCCGTTGCCATTCTTAGCTCGCAAACCGTACTCAGCAATCAAAAGCTGTTTCACACTATCACCAGACTTGGCAAGAGTTTCTGTACGGAATGGACGTAAATAGTCTACAGACCAGAGGTCAAAGTCTATAAAGTCAACCTGAGTTGTCGGGATAAACCTATCAGGCACAACCTTAAACGTACCAAAGTCCGTAACAAGAACATCAACAGCATTTACGGCAGTGATATTGTCTTTAGAGCCAATATCCTTTCTGGGTGCAGCAACCACAGCGCCACCAACAGTAGATGAACTGATAGTACCCTTTACTGTGCTATCACACAAAATAGTATCGGGTGTTCCACCCAAATTCCAGATGCGTGCAGCTACATTGTTGACTAAGGCAATGGTAATGGCTGTATCAGCACCACCCGTACCTGCCTCTGTAGTACCATCTGGGCCAGCGGCACCCGCACCATTGTTGGTCAAACCACCGCCAGTAGAGGCGGCAACAACATTTGACGTTCCAACAGCGGTCGTACCAATCCAAGTTGAAAAACAAGCGGTGTTTCTAGCAGCGCCAGAAGAACCAACAGCCTTAACCGTACCCTCAAGCAACATTAACTCCATGTCGCGCTTCATTTCCTTTGCCCTCTTAGCGAGCTGGTAGGCTTGCGTAGATTTTCTTCCTGCAAAATCTACCGCTTCAGCCGTTCCAGAACTCTGGACTTGTGTTGCGGAAATCTGGGTGTAGTTAGACAGACGGCGTGGCTCAGTCTCAGCAGTTGAAGTATAGTCGTTACCCTCAATCTGCGTGTTACTGGCGGCCGCCTTCAGCTCGTCTGTTTGCCACTCAAACAGAGTGTTATCAGCGGTTCCACGTCCACAACCGTTCAGAAACGGTGTGTCCATTGGACTGATATTATATATAATGTTTGATAGGTCTTCCCTGATGCCTATAGCACCATAGGTTTCCCTAGTATTCGTAGGAACTGCCATAGCATTTCCCTCCTAAAGTTAAAGGTCTATAAAATCCTCCAAGAGTGCAGACGCATCATCAACGCGCCCTGAACCCTGAAGACGTTTCATTTGGACTTTACGCTTGCCCCTATCTGAATCAGATTTATTTCGTGGGGAACCCGCCCGTATAACTCTTGGCTTATTTTTCACTTTCTTACTAACAACTGAAGGTGAAGAAGCCTTGTCATACTTCATAGCTTTGTAAATAGTAATTAAGGAACGATGATCTATTAAAGATCCTATCTCTTCTTCGGTGTACCCTTGAGAGATAGCGTATTTCTTAATTTCCCCGCTTAATTTCTGCCGTGTATTGCTTTCTCTCCATTCAGGAAGTGCTTCTACCAACTTACCATGCTCTCGCTGTAGAGCTTGATGATGTTGCCTTTCAGATTCCTGTTTATGGGTTTGTTGGGCTTGCTGCTGTTGGTACTGAGCGTTCCTTACCTTATCCTGTTCCTCTCTGTACTCATCCCTTTTAGTTATATATTCAAGCGGATTGTCGTTTTTGAGGGTATTCCAGTCTATGGTAGCAAACTGATCCAAGTTGCCCATTGAGTTTTCAATCACGTTTTGTAAGGCGCTAACGTATTGCTGTCGTTCTGTCTGAATCTGTTGTATTTCAGCGTTCCATTGGGATTGGTTGGCTTCTATAGACTTTCGTTGTTCGGACAGTTCTTGTGTTTTTCGAGTATAATCTGATTGCCGTGAATAACCCTTTATCAGTTCGTCGAGGGGTATTGTATGTTCTTCACCATTTACAGTGACAGCATATAAGACCTCTTCTTCTGACTCACTTTCATCAGTGCCTTCTTCTTCCACATCTTCATCAGATGCTTGTTCTTCAGGCTCCTCTTCCAATGATTCGTCTTGAATTTCTTCAGTAGACTCTTCTTCTTCCGTAGGTGCGGCTTCCTCCTCTAAGGGTGTTTCCTCTTCAGGTTCCATTAGACCGAGTAATGCCTCTCTTGCTTCTTCTACACTTCCACCAGTTGGTGGGATCGGCTGTGTAGCCGGATGCGGGGCTTGTTGCGTATCCGCCATAATAATACTCCTTAATTAGATGAATGGGTGTTGCTTTTCAAGTATCTCAGTCATATGTCCAGTTTCAACTATGGACTTTATATGGCCTTCAATCCTATCAAGCAATCTCATCGCTAACCAGATTGATTCTCTGGATTCCGATTCTGTCGAACCGCTGTGACTCCAACGATTCATTAAATCTTCTTTTAGTACATTAAATGATTCTATAAATAATTCGTTTTGTAATAGATTGTTTGCGTGTCTCGCTCGTTCATCATTTAAAAAATCGCTCATGTGTCTCCTATTGCTACGGCTCTGTTTTGTTCTCTTTCGAGATTAATTTCCTGTTGCTTTAGATTTGCATCAACAGCTAATTTCTGATATTCCTGCTGTATCTTTTGCGCCTTTATCTGCATTTCAGCAGCCTTAATTTCAAGTTCTTTTTGCTTAACCTGAGTCTCCATCATTTGAGTCTGTTGTTCTGGAGATGGGCCTTCCTGTTTTTGGGGTATTTGTGACGGATCAGTTAGGAATTCATCTACGTTCTGGAATCCCATTGCCTTAACTAATGATGCTCCCAAGTTGTACATGTTCTGTTCCGTTACTATCTGTAAGCCGCCTTTCATCGCTTCCCCAGCAAACGAAAGCATCTGAGAAAGATGCGCCATCTGTTGATCTTTATTTCCCTGCCCTAAAGCCACAGATACAGTACAATCATACTTATCATTCCATACATCGGGCCGTACAGGAACCCACTCATTTCTTAACATGATTACTCTTTGTTTATCTTGATTCTTATGAAGAAGTTCATAGATTGTAATCATCAAGTCTTTTACGCCAGTCTCCGCAAAGTTTCTGGCAATCAACTCTACACGGCTATTTGCTGCACCCATAACTGCATTAACAGCGGTAGCTGTAGTGTGTGATGTTAAAGCGTTTTCATTTAAGCCTTGAGACATTCGAGATACACCTGCCCTTGATTCTCTTACACCGTCAAGATATTCGAGCATCTGGAATGAGTAAGGCTCTAATGCTGGGGTAGCTAAAGGTGTAACTGCGTTTGGAGACTTAACTCTAACAACGCCACCCGGCCTCTGTGTAAGAAGGTCATCTAGGTTGGCCTGACCTTCTAAAACTGCATACCTACCAAAGTTTTGGTTATACATGTTATCCATGAGATTTCGCATCAGCGTACTACGCATGAGCTGAAGATCCATAATTAGATCAGCTATGGATAACCCGAAGAACTTGTGAGGAATTTTAATTGGAGTTATAGATACAAATGGAATTTTATCTATCTCTTCATTAGCCAACACCGTAGAACCCACTGTACATATCTTTCTTAGTTCTGCAATTCCATCATCATCGTAATCTGTTTTTAGAAAAGATTCATGTAGCCAGTATTTGCTCAGGGACTCATCATTATATTCATCACCTGCTCCTATACCCCAATATTCAGCAGACTTATCAAACGCATAACGCTCAAGTCTTTCCGCTGAAAAGGCCATGAGATCTTCATCACTTCCCCCTAAACTTTCCGTATCAAGATCTTGATCTGGGTACATCTCTCTTAATTCAGATAAAGTTTTTTCCACCCTATGACAAACAAACCTTGCGTCCTGTATTGATTTGGCTTCTCTTGAGATTAGGAATTCAGAAGGTGGTACATTTTCAATCTTTATCCTTCCGTTGTAATTAGTGCGTTTGATTACCACGCTGTGTCCTTCGACTTCAGCACTTCCGTAATCTGATCCGTCATACTCGCCCGGAGGGGTATGTTCTATAACCTCTACGCCGGGATCGTTAATAAGAACCGCTAATTCATCCTCTGTTAGATTTTTATATTCTTCTCTTTGGGATTCGTCTGTCTCATCCCACCAGACTTTAACTATTCCATTCTTACTTAAAAGAGCATCAGTAAACCACGAATACATAATTTCCCAACCGGGATTGTCTTTAGTGAATACATAGTTCACATAGTCTGTGGCTTGTTTAGCCATCTCAACATCTTCTGGGCCATGAGGACTAAACTTAACCATCTCATCTCCAGAAGCAAACACCCTCATTAAAGAAGGCTTAATCCATTCAATGGTATCCTGAACTGTAGAATCTACATATTGGGATCTTCCATCTACTTCATTACCGAAAGGAAGGCCATAGTAATACTTCATAGCCATTTCTCTCTGGGTTCCTATGGTATCTCCCATATACCCCAAAGAATCGGTTATTTCTCCCCGAATTCTGGTTACTAAATCTTCTTCGGTAATTTTTTCTTTAGCCATTAAATGATTCCATAATTTCTATACTCAACCTCGTTTGTCCACGCTGGGTCATGTCCTGCTACAGCAAAACGTTGTGATTGAAAGGCATATCGAGTAGCTGACATGAGGTCATCCCGTAGAGGAACCACCTTATTGTCCTTCCTGTGGTACATTCTGAACTCTTCAAACCAGTCAGAAAGTGTCGAAAACACCTTAAATTTACCCCCTTCTATGGCCTGTAACATAGCCATTAAACCCTCTTCTATGGAGTTTGAACCCTTGTTATTGCCCAATGCAGGTGGATTGGAGAAGTGTTCTAGCAAAAAGCTGCACCCCATGTTCCTGTATTGGTCTGCTAACCCCGGATTTCCCATAGAATCGCGTCTATTTCCATCATGTGGGTACGCAATCGGTATAAAACTGGGTCTTGTTCGTATCATTTCTGCATGAACTGCTGGAGAGGCTTTAGAAGCCCTGTAACAGTCATATACATAAAACATTTCTGCTTCTGTATCCATAGCACACCACACTACGGCTGTTGGGTGATCCCATCCAAAATCTATTGCTGCTATTCTTGGAAAATGGTCTTCTATATGGAAAGGATCTACCATAATCTTCTCTTCACTTAGTGGAAATACCAATCCTGAACCAATTGAAGGTCGTCCGTACCTTCTCATTTCCCTTTCGTGGGGCGAATATGAGGAGAGGATTTGTTCCATAACAGCTTCATTAAGGTGTCCCCTCTCGCCTTTCATGGACATAATTCTTTCTGATGCGTCATCCCAAGTGGCGTTGTTTAATGATTGGCCTGATTTCAGGTTGTTCATAAAGGATGCGACTGTTTCCGTCATCCCATTTTCTGGGGTAAACGTCATGTAAACCATACCTCTGCGGTCAAGTGTCCTAGTCACAGCCTGAGAATACAGCTCTCTGCTAGGCTCTTCATCTAACCATATGCAGTCAACACTTCTTCCTTGCCACTTCTCAATGCCCATCTCATAGGCTTTGAAGAATAAAGAAGAGTTCCCCCCACTAACGTGCTTTATCAAAGCTACGCTCTTGGCGTTGGGAACACCGGGCTTACGTTCTGTCTTTATTATAAGTTTTCTAGGTATAGTACCCGAACCGAAAGCCTCTGGATCGTCAGGGGAACCCAATAATTCAAATTGAACAATATCTCTAGTGGTTTCGTTTGATACACCACCAGCCCATCCTACAATGGGTTGTGTAAATCTCTTGCCTTTCCACCATTCTGGATACAATCCAGTTAAGTGATAGGACATCTCAGCACTACCGCAATAGGACTTTCCTATTCGGTTAGCAGCCATCAGGAGTCTCTGGTTAGCAGAGTTTCCTGTTTGGTGAAAAGCTAGTTGATAGGGGTACGGATCATAATAATCGATCCTGTTGTATCGTTCCCTTTGCCGTATCTCCCTAGCTAATTCAACTGCTTTTTCTAGTTCTTCCTTTGTAGCCGGAGGCATGTATCGCTTTTTGTTGCCTCTCTGCGCTCTTTCTACTTGCATAGCATTTCCCAGATTTTCCGTATTTCCATCCTTTCTTCCCTCCCTTTAGGGAGCATCGTTGTATAGGCATTACATTTGCAACCTTCGTGCATTCTTTTCAAACCGGTTACGAGCGATTCCTTTTCTGTAGTCATCATTGTCTAAGAATTCTATAGCAGCTTCCTTCATACGACCCTGCTTTATGAGCTTCGTGGTTGTATGGGTTTTTAAAAGATCACCTCGAAAAACCATGCTTATTACAGCTAATTTAGCTTGCTCTGATAAGCCATCATAAACAGATGGAGTAAGGGTGTTCCTAGCTGTTTTTATCTTATCTTCTATATCTTTCTTAAATAGAGCTTCAGCTTCATTTGGAGTTGTAGTATTTCTGTTAAACCACCCAGATTGAGCATCACTTGGATCATCGCCAAAATGCCCTATACCTCTTGTTTTTATTCCCTTCTTTTCCTCGCCCTTTGTGGGGAAGTAAGGAAAAAACCTGTAATCTTCGTCCTCCAGCAAATCTTCCCATACCATCCTTTTAAATGGGTCTTTATAGGGGTTGTCTATAAATGTTTTAAGTGGTGCAGAAACAGCCTTATTTGCCATTTTCCCTGTAAGGTCTAGTAATGAGTCTGCTTTGTCCAATGCTTCAGGCACAAAATCTAAGATGCTTGATCCAACCTTCTTTAAATCCCCAAACAGGTTAGTCCCTGATACTCTCTCTGGAGGCGTATACTGTGGCTTGCCCTCAAACCTCATTGAAGAGTCTGGTTGAATATTAGGGATCTCTCCCGCAGCTTGAGCGCGAATTAACTCCTCAAGCTCCTTCCTAGTCAACTGCCTAGCCATCAGTTCACCTATTCCACGGCTGTTCAGGACGATTTAGATTTAACATCCTATCTCTAGCAGCCTTCTCAGCTATCGGTATACTTGGATAACTTCGTATCATTTCCCCATTTTCTGGATCAATCATATTATTTAGTATGATTATTTTTTTAGCATCTTCTGGAGAAACGTATCTTCCGTTATAAATTAGAGGTATATTCATCCATCCCCCATCTGGAGAGGACACAGTTGTTGTGCTTTCTGAATGTATTCCTTCAAATTGATCTTTATATACCTTTCTTCCATAGGGAGTGTAGTAAGGAAGCGGAGATAACTCAAGTGTAGAGGTTGGGTGTTTTTCATAAAATTCCCTATTTTTACGAAATAGTTCTTCGTTTTCCCCATGTGGTTTTTGGGGGCTAGGAAACGAATCTAGCAACCCAACCATCAGTTCACCAGTCGTGGTATGAGTTCAGGCTCTGTGGTTCCAGTTAAGGCTTCAAGTTCCCTCTTTAACTCATCTGTAGATTTCTCTTCGTGAGAGATCTTCTGCTCTATTCTGTCTGCGGGTTTTAGACCTGCTCTATCCAGTATGTCTTTAGACGCAGCCAACCTCACCTGTTCGCTGGTAGCAGTTTGAGCTAATGCACTGATCTGGCTCATAGCAGCAGGTACAGCATCCTGAACCATCTTCTTAATCCGTTGCTCTATCTCTCTGGAGAACTTATTCTTTAAGGTATGACCCTGTTGTTTAGCCGTAGCTTCAGAGTAGCCAGCCTGTATAGCTGCCTTAGTCGCGTTTCCTGTCTGACAGTACCCTTCTATGAAGGCGGATTGTTTATCCGTTCTCAACTTACGCTTCTCCTCTTTCGGAGTCTGCTTGCGCCCTTGTTAATGG
>Ga0255048_10002249_pt1 | contig 12500 bp, 7 predicted proteins | sample JV7_2_2_MG_FD_183619 | JGI IMG/M metagenome (GOLD analysis project Ga0255048, IMG submission 183619) | Seawater microbial communities from Jervis Inlet, British Columbia, Canada - JV7_2_2 | ecosystem: Environmental > Aquatic > Marine > Inlet | place: Canada: British Columbia | collected 2016-10-06
TGGGTCCAGGTAATGCTGGGGCAAGGAATTGAACCAAAGAGTTATCACCCCATTGTGGACATGATGGATGAACAGGAATTGCGTCAGTTCATGCAGATCCAGCGTCAGAAGGTGGACCATGTGCTAAGCCAGCTGCCGACACACCAGGAATTCATCGACCGTTACTGTCCCACTGCAAGTGCCTAATATCCATCACATATAGCAGCGACCAGCCTGTCTCTTATCCGACCAAGGTTTTCAGACGCTCCGCTACGAAGGCCAGGACCTGGTCCCTGTCTGTCGACGAAAGGTCGCCCAGCACGTCCCGCAGATCGGAAGGCAAATGAGCCGCGGGGTCGCCATCTTCCTGGAATGCGAAGTAATTGAAAAACGTGCGCCACACTTCACGTTGGTCGTCTGGCAGTCCGGACATTAGCGCCACGCAGTGAATCAGGGCGAGGATCGGCTTGTGATGCACAGGAAGGGTGTCGCTCCACCAGTAGTTGACGAGGATGTTCAGTGGCTCGAGCGATTCCACACCGTGCCACCATAGTATTGGAATGTAGATGGCATCTCCCGGCTCGAGGACGGCCTCCTGGGCCGACTCGAGCGCCTGGCGGAACCTCGGGAATTCTGTGTAATCCGGTTCCCGCAGATCGACGATGCTAATCGGTGTTCCTCCCGGCGTTTTCAGAAGCGGTCCAATATAGAGGTTGCCGACCTGTTCAGGTGGGAACACAGTAAATCGCCTGCTGCCGCTGACAACGCACGCAATGTTGTGATTATTATCGAAATGCGGTGCGATCATCGATCGATTACTTATCCAGACCCGCGGCGCGATGTCGCTGTCAAGCAGGGGCATCGTGTTGTCCCCGAGGAACGACGGCATGATGTCCGGAACGTGCATCGCCTGCAGCGCGATGGCGGGCGGCTGCGCTTCGTCAGCCAGGGACACAAAGGTGTCCAGTGCGGTGCTCATCGAAACGTCTTTCGACCCGAAGTTGAAACCCTGAAAATCGTCGGTATAGAAGAGACGGCCTTTTATCTCAGGTGGACCGACCATCGCCGTGACCGTGCCCCCCTTATCGAACCGCTTAAAGTAGTCGACGACACTCGTTCGCGATTGACGGCCTGCCTGAACTGCTGGCCAGTTTCGAAGCAGACCTTTCAACACGGCAGGCCGGTTCGCGGGAAAGATCTCGGTCTCGAAGACCGCTCGATCGACATTCTCCCACTCCTCAATTTTTTGCAACGTTGTCCCCTTTTCCCTCAGCCGCAGCAATTCACCCTGGATAGTCTACACGGCTCCAACCAGGGACCGCGGACTACCGGGTACCGCTCAACTACGCTATGTTTAGGGAAGCAATCGTTCTCCCGATGTTCTGAGGAAAAACCCCGTGCCCGACGTAAGAAAATTTGCCTTCTCGTTAATTACGATCGTAGTCATACCCCTGCTTTTCTTCGTACTTCTTGAGTTGGGCCTCACGGTTGCCGGTGTCGGAACGTCTTTCGACTTCTTCCACCAAATTGACATCGAGGGCCAGCCTCACTACCAGGAAAACCCTGATTTCGCTGACCAGTTCTACCCGCCGTCGCTGAATATTGGCCCCGTGGAAAATACCTTTGCCAAGGAGCGTAATCCTGAGTTGATCAGGGTCTTTGTCCTGGGGGGATCTGCAGCGCTGGGCTTCCCCCACAAGAATCACGGATTTGACAGGCTACTGGCGGCCCAACTCAGAGCTGCGCTACCTGCGCGAAAAATCGAAGTTATCAATACGGCCATGACGTCAGTCAATTCCCACGTGGTATACGCGGTCGCCAAGTCGATTCCGGAAAATTCCGCCGACTTCGCCGTTATCTTGATGGGAAATAATGAGGTTGTTGGCCCGTATGGCCCCGGCACGTTCAATCAGAATTTCCTGGCAAACATTACTCTGATCCGAGGACTTCAAGCGTTGAAGCGCACAAGGATCTGGCAAGCATTAAACGGGCTCATTCTGCAAATCGGGCCAACCGACGCGAAGCAGGACCTCGAGTGGGAAGGCATGCAGATGTTTGCCAATAACGGTGTCTCGCACGATGACCCTCGCATGGAAGGCGTTTATAGCCACTATGAAGACAACCTTGCAGACATCATTGAGATGCTTCGCGGCAAGGGGATGCATGTCTTGCTGTCCTCGGTGCCCGTCAACCTTCGACACTCCGCGCCTTTTTTGTCGGTTCGCAGCCAGGACATGTCAGAAGAGCAGCTCGACCAGTGGCGTGCACGAACACGTAGAGGAGCCCAGAGCTCTGATGAGGAAAACTGGGATGACGCTGTCACGCAATTTCAGGCGGCATTGGAGATCGATCCCGATTATGCCGATACCCATTTCAGGCTCGCAACAGCCTTCGAAAATGTCGGCAATCTTCAAGAGGCTGAAACTCACTATCAGCGTGCGCTGGACCTGGATGCCTTGCGATTTCGGGCTGACACCAAAATAAATCAGATCATCCAGGAAGTTGCCGCCACCGTGGAGAGTGACGCGTTTAGCTTTGTCGATAACGCCGCTGCATTTGAACATGCCAGCCAGCCCTTTCAACCCGGCCGGAACTTGTTGCTCGAACACGTTCATTACGGTTTTGCCGGCAACCACGTCCTGGCGGCAGAGATATCCCGTTCCATCGTGAACAACCTGACCGGCAACGGCGACTACGAGCCTCTGCCAGGCGCCGAAGTCGCCAGGAGGGTCGGATTCCCGAACCACGACACAATTGGGGAAATAAAAAACCTGCAGGGCATGATTCAGCAACCGCCGTTTCCCGGACAGAGCAATTACGCTGATCTCGCGACTTTTCTCAACGGCAAGCTGGAGCGCGTGACAGCAGCAGTTGGGTCCGAGGCCGACGTGATTCAAAGGCGCCAGGACGTCGTAAGGTCAGGCCTTGTTGACTGGAAGGTGTATTTCGAACTCGCGGTCCTGAACCAGCGTCTGCGCAACCCGAAAGCGATGTATTACTTCCTCAACCAGGTCATCGAAGAGTACCCGCATAACCGCGAAACCTACATGAAGCTCGTGGAGGCGATGAGCAGGGACGGCAAGTGGAGTGAGGTGATTGCGTATCTCGAGCAGTCCCTGTATTACACCAGGGGCGATGAAGCCAAGATCGCGGAGACGATTAACTGGCTGGGCACGGCACATCTCAGGACCGGAGACTACGAAAAGGCAACGGATCTGTTGCTGCAACTGCCGCAAGAATACCCGGATCAAATCGACCTTGCCCTCAGGGCTTATGGCAACCTGATCCGGTACTCACGCGAGCAGGGGAAACAGAAGGATCTCGACCAATACGTTACGGATGTTCAGCGCTACGCACGGTCCTTGATACGCAAAGAGAAAGACAAGGAGTACCCCCTGCTGTTTCAGAGGATGGCGCAACTCATGACCATGGGCGGCTTTGATGCAGAGGCGAAAGAATGGGCGCAAGCACAGGGGCGGTAGGTGCGTCCAATATTCTCGGAATTTCCGCTTACTACCATGATAGCGCCGCCGCCCTGTTGAAGGACGGCGACTTAGCGGCGGCCGCACAACAGGAACGATTTTCCCGAAAAAAACATGATGCCCGATTTCCAGGCGATGCCATCCGCTATTGCCTGGAAACAGAGAATCTGCATCTAAACGACCTCGACCGAATTGTTTTTTACGACAAGCCGCTCATCAAGTTCGAGCGGCTGCTCGAGACGTACATGAGCTACGCGCCCAACGGATTTCGATCCTTCATTGCGGCGATGCCGGTTTGGCTCAAGGAAAAGCTGTATCTCAAGAGCGTTCTCAAGAAGGAGCTTGCGCAGCTCGCTGGGTGCAAACCGAAAGACCTGCCACCGCTGCTCTTCGCCGAGCATCATCAATCGCATGCAGCCTCGGCATTCTTCTTCAGCCCTTTCGAGCGCGCGGCCGTGCTCTGCCTGGACGGTGTTGGTGAATGGGCTACAACATCGACATGGCTGGGGACCGGCGCAGACCTGGAGCCGCTTTGGGAAATCGATTTCCCGCACTCGTTGGGGCTGCTTTACTCCGCGTTCACGTATTTCACGGGCTTCCGGGTCAACTCCGGCGAATACAAGCTCATGGGACTCGCTCCCTACGGCCAGCCAAAGTATGTCGAACTGATTCTCGACAAGCTGCTCGATCTCAAAGAGGACGGGACATTTCGCCTGGACATGCAGTACTTCAACTACTGCACGGGTCTCACGATGACGAACAGCCGCTTCGACAAGCTTTTCGGTGGGCCGCCGCGTCAGCCGGAAAGTAACCTCACGCAGCGCGAGATGGACATTGCCGCTTCCATTCAGGTCGTCACGGAAGAGGTGGTGCTGCGGCTCGCCAGCACGCTCCACAAAGAGACAGGCGAGAAGAACCTCTGTCTCGCCGGAGGCGTGGCGCTCAATTGCGTCGCCAATGGCCGGCTGCTGCGAGAAGGGCCGTATGAAAATATCTGGATTCAGCCAGCCGCCGGCGATGCCGGCGGCGCCGTGGGAGCCGCCGCCGTCGCCTGGCACGGTTACGACAAGCAGCCGCGCACGTTAAATGGCAACAGCTGCCCTGCCGCTGACCGCATGCACGGGTCGTACCTCGGACCCGAATATGCGCCCGAGCAGATTAAGGCTGAGCTCGATGCGATGGGCGCGAAGTACAGGGTCCTGGACGATGACACATTATTTGCCAAAGCGGCGCAGCTGCTTGCAGAGGAGAACGTGATCGGCTGGTTTCAGGGCCGTATGGAGTTTGGGCCACGTGCACTTGGCGGCCGCTCGATCATCGGCGACCCGCGCAGCGCCAGGATGCAGTCGGTCATGAACCTCAAGATCAAGTACCGCGAATCGTTCCGGCCATTCGCGCCGTCCGTCCTTTGGGAGCGCGTTTCTGACTATTTCGAGCAGAGCGTCCCGAGCCCATACATGCTGATCGTCGCGCCCGTACAGGAGAAGCTGAGGATAGCCCTCACTGACGAGCAACAGCAGCTTTTCGGTATCGAGAAACTCAGGCTCAAACGTTCAGAGCTCCCCGCGATCACACACGTCGATTACTCAGCGCGGGTGCAGACCGTCCACGAGGAGACAAACCCGCGCTACCACGCACTGCTAAAAGCATTCGAGCAGCTGACCGGCTGCGGTGTCCTTGTGAATACGTCATTCAACGTGCGCGGCGAACCTATTGTCTGCAGGCCCACCGATGCCTATCGGTGCTTCATGCGGACAGAGATGGACTATCTCGTTGTGGAGAATTTCTTTTTGGAAAAGAAAGAGCAGCCCGCCTGGGGAGACGACACCTCCTGGCAAAACGAATTCGAGCTCGACTGAAATGGCCATCGATCACAAAATTCCCCATCTCGACCGCAAAGGCCTGCGCGAGTTCGGCCTGACGACTGGCGCGGCCGTCGTCGTCATCTTTGGGTTGTTCTTTCCCTGGATGCTTAATCTCGACTGGCCGGTCTGGCCGTGGGTCATCGCCGTACCACTCTGGTTGCTGGCACTGATCCACCCGTTGTGGCTGCGCTGGATCTATCGAGCATGGATGCGTTTCGGTCTGCTCGCGGGCCGTGTAATGACGCCACTCGTGCTCGGCATCGTCTTTTTCGTTATGATTTCGCCAATGGCGATGGTCAGGCGTCTCATGGGCAAGGACCCGATGCAGAGGGCACTCGACCCGAACCGGAAGAGCTACCGGGTTCAGAGCGCAAAGAGCCCAAGAGAAAAACTGGAGAGACCTTTCTAATGCTGGATTTCTTGGCAGACCTCTGGGCCTTCATGCGAGAGCGCAAGAAGTTCTGGCTCGCCCCGATCATACTCATAATGATCTTGCTGGGCGCCCTGATCGTGTTCGCGCCGGGATCGGCGCTTGCCCCGTTTATCTACACAATTTTCTAAAAAAAACCCGCAGCGAACTGCGGGTATTTTTTGTGTCGCCTGACCCAGGTCTTCGTTAGTTTTTCACAAACCTGAAGGTCCACCAGTTACCGGCTATCGACTCGATGGTCACAGTCATCACACCGGCATCCAGCGTCAGGACTTCATAGTTGATCGAGTCCACCGCCTCTCCGGGTGAGGCCAGTTCTGCACCGTTCACGACCTTGGCCAGCCCCAGGTGGGAACCGACGCCATTGATCGTCAGCGTGTTGGCACCTTCATCGTAGCGGAAAGAGCCTGTGCTGCTGCCATCGTGAGGCGCAACCGGCACTCCACAGCTTTCAGCCGCAACGCCCTGGAACGGTTCGAGCCAGGTATCGCCATTCTGGAAGTTCTGGAAGTTGCCGCCCGCACCGAAGTGGAAGACATCGTCCAGCCAGCAGGCGCGTGTAACCACGCCGGCAGCATCCAGGCTCCACCAGGAGACGTCCCCTGATGCCGGGCCGACGCCGGCCGAGCCTTCGCCGTCCAGCTTCCAGTTACCCGCCAGGGGCGAGCTTGAAGCACGGTTCAGGCGGAAGGTCCACCAGTTTCCGGGAATAGCCTCGATGGTAACGGTCAGTGTATCCCCGTCCAGTGTGGTCACGTCATAGGTGATCGATGAAGGCGCATCGCCCGGCGCGGCCAGCTCTGCGCCGTTCACGACCTTGGCCAGCCCCAAGTGGGCGCCGCGGCCAGACAGCTTCAGCGTGCCCGCGACTTCGTCGTACTCGTAGATAGCGGGATTGCTGCCATCGTGAGGCGCAACCGGCGTTCCGCAACTTTCGGCGGCCACACCCTGGAAGGGTTCGAGCCAGGTTTCGTCGCCCACGAATTGCTCGAAAGAACCGTCAGTATTGAACGCGAAGACATCATCGAGCCAGCAAGCGCGTGTAACAACGCCGGCAGCATCAAGGCTCCACCAGGAAACGTCCCCTGATGCCGGACCGACGCCAGCCGAGCCTTCACCATCGAGAGCCCATTTGCCTGCCAGGGCGGCGGTATCGTTGACGCGCTCCAGAATGAAGGTCCACCAGTTTCCGGGTATCGCCTCGATCGTCACCGTCATATTGTCACCATCGAGTGTGACCACGTCGTAGGTGATTGAATCGGGGGCGTCACCGGGCGCTGCCAGTTCTGCACCGTTGACAACCTTAGCCAGCCCCAGGTGGGAACCGGCGCCGTTGATCGTCAGGGTGCTGGCGACTTCATCGTAGCTGAAGGAGCCCGTGCTGCTGCCATCGTGTGGCGAAACCGGCGTTCCGCAACTTTCAGCGGCAACACCCTGGAACGGTTCGAGCCAGGTCTCATCGCCCACGAAGTTCTGGAAGGTACCGCCGGCTCCGAAGTGGTAAATGTCGTCAAGCCAGCAGGCACGTGTCGTAACACCGGCGGCATCCAGGCTCCACCAGGATACGTCTCCCGCGGCCGGACCGACGCCAGCCGAGCCTTCGCCAGCCAGTCGCCACTTGCCGACCAGGGGCGAGTTCGAAACGCGAGCCAGTCGGAAGGTCCACCAGTTGCCGGGAATCGCCTCGATGGTAACGGTCAGGCTGTCGCCGTCCAGTACGCTTACATCGTAGGTGACAGCATCGGGCGCGTCTCCAGGTGCGGCCAGTTCTGCGCCGTTCACGACCTTGGCAAGGCCTATGTGGGCTCCCTTTCCTGACAGTGTCAGGGTGCTTGCACCTTCGTCGTACTGGAAGATGGCGGCATTGCTACCGTCGTGCGGGGCAACCGGTGCTCCGCAACTCTCGGCGGCAACACCCTGGAACGGTTCGAGCCAGGTCTCGTCACCTACTATATTCCGGAAGGAACCGTCAGCATTGAACTCGTAGACATCATCGAGCCAGCAATCGCGTGTGACGACGCCGGCAGCGTCAAGGCTCCACCAGGAAACGTCCCCGGCGGCCGGACCAACGCCGGCTGCGCCCTCACCGTCAAGCTTCCACTTGCCGAGCAGAGGGGAAACGGGCGCTTTCTTGAATCGGAAGGTCCACCAGTTTCCGGGAATCGCCTCGATGGTGACCACCAGCGTCTCGGCGTCCAGCGTCTCTACCCGGTAAACAATCGAAGCCGGCGCATCGCCCGGAGCCGCCAGCTCGCCGCCGTTGACGACCTTGGCCAGGCCGAGGTGCAAGCCGGTGCCGTTAATGGTGAGCTCGCCCGCGAGTTCATTGTATTCCCACGAGCCCGTGGTGCTGCCATCGTGCGGGGCCACCGGCGTGCCACAGCTTTCAGCAGCGACGCCCTGGAAAGGTTCCAGCCATGTCTCGTCGCCGAGGGTTTGATTGAATGATCCGTTTTCGCCAAAACGATACACATCGTCGAGCCAGCAAGCGCGTGTGACAGCGCCGGCATCATCAAGGCTCCACCAGGAAACGTCCCCGGGAGCCGGGCCGACACCGGCCGAGCCTACACCGTCGAGGCTCCAGTCACCTGCGAGAGAACCGCCGCCGGAGTCCGGGCAGCCGTCCCTGCAGTACTGCACGACGCTGTCGTCAGTAGTGGCATTTGCGTCCGCACCCACTTCACCACTGATGTCCTGGATCGAGATCGAGAAGTAGACGTCACCGTCCACGTCGGTGTCGGTCATTTCACGAGTAGCGCGCCAGTTATTAACGGTGCCCGTCACCTCTGCCGCTACGTCATTAATCGTAACGACGGGCTTCATCAGGGCTTCGCTGCCGACAATGTTGACTCGGACCTCCTGGCCCAGTTCTGCAGTGCCATCGGGCGCCGGACCGACACTACGTGCATTCTGGATGGTAACGCTGGTCAGTGTCGGCGGGACACCGTCCAGGCTAGGTTCCGATTGGTCCGTCTGGTTGACGTCCTTTTGACTGCCGCTACATGCTGACAGCAGAAGCAGGCCTGCCATGGCCAGGACTGCGCCAAAGCGACTGGCAATGTTGCCAGGCAGCCCGCGGTTTGAATTGAAGATTTGCCGTTGCATTTCGTCCCCCGAAAAAGTCTTTTTTCCTTGACCAAGGTGTGTCTGGGTATTGTTGCTGACCATCGCTGATTACCAACCCTGTCAGTAGTCGAAGTTGTAGCGGAAACCGATATCCCATCGCTCACCAGTCTGGACCGCCTGCAGCACCTGCGTTTCCACCAGGCTGTAAAGGTGTCGTGTTTCGTTCGTGACGTTCAACCCGTTGAAATAGAGCGTGAGGTTGTCGTTGAAGTAATAGGTAACGCTCAGGTCTAGCTGCCCGTACTCTTCTACATTAGTAGGGTTGGTCGTGGTGCCCTGGCCCTGGCCGATTCCCGAGATGAAGGCGTCACGCCAGTTGTAGGCAAGGCGCACCTGCAGGTCTTCGCCGTCGTAGAAACCGATGAAGTTCGCCGAATCACTTAATCCCGGCAGGACGAACTGCGTTTCCAGGGAGTTGAAGGGATCGTATTTGAGGTCACCGTTGACCAACGTCGCGTTGATAATGAAGCCGTATCCGGAGTCACCAAAAGCATGCTGGAGATTGATCTCCCAGCCGTCCAGGCTTGACGTTCTCTGGTTAACTGGTTGGGTCAGGTCAAAGATGAGCGCCGGATCGCCCGGCGCGCTGATGATGGTATTTCCATCCACGAGCGGGCTGTCCTGGTAATTGTCCAGGATGTACCCACCGACCAGCGTGTACTGGCTGGGATCAATGCCACTCTCTGCAACGGCTTGATTCCAGAGGTCGCCGCCGATGATATTGGGAATCCCGAAGACGGCACCTGACCCTCGACCGTCGGCGATAAAGTTTTCGACATCCTTCTCGAAATACCCGATGGACAGGTAACTGCCATCGTCGTAGTACCACTCGAACGAGAGGTCGAGGTTTTCCGACTGGATTGGAACCAGACCCGGGTTACCGGCTGAAGCTTCCGGCCGTTCATTGCCCCGGTACTGCGTGCTCCTGGGTGTCAAGCCGCCCTTGATCTGCTCGTAGTTCGGACGGGTGATGGTTTCGCTGAATGATACCCTCAGGATAATGTCTTCCCAGGGCTCAATGTCGAAATCCACGTTGGGCAGCGTCACATCATAGTCGCCCTTGACATCCGTGAAACTCTTGATGGGCTCACCGTTTTCATCCGTTGCCGCTACGATATTGAGTTCGTTACCCGCGTTGACCCATGAAGAGCTGTCATACGTCGTATTCAAGGCAGCAGACCGAACATCCGTCTGTTCGTGGCGAACTCCGAAGTGGAAACTGGCCGGCATGTTACCCACGTCGCCGTTCCAGTTGAACTGGAAATACGCCGCGACGGAATCCTCAGTGGTCCGCAGGTCATTTTCCCAGTTAGTGGACGCGCAGTAGCCGGTACCACAATCACCGATTTCGTTTGCCGGGTATAAAGTGCCGGTGCGGGCGTACCACGCCTCGCCTGCGGCTTGGAGATCAGCGAGGCTGGCGGTGAAGTACTCTGTCTGCAGATCCGGATGATTGCCGCCGGAAATTTCGTCGAACTGGTTCCTGATGGTCGCACGAGAGATGATGTCCGAGATTTCTCCCGGATCCGTAATACCGCCCCAGTTATCCAGCTGCACAGCGACGTTCGCGCTTTGATTGGTGACTTCTGTCGTCTGCACGCCGAAATCAATGCTGGCTTCGTCAGAAAACTCGAAGGATCCGGCAATCTTGGCCTGCTCAATGTCCATCACGGCGATGTCATTGCTGAAAACACTTCCCGTGATGATCATGTCATTCCGGTACAGCGGTCGATTCGTTTCCCCGCCGGAGTTCAGGTCGTTTGAAAAGATCGGCATTTCATAACCCGTGATGAAACTCTGGCCGACCTTATTGAACGAGGCCATGGTGATTAGCGAGCTTCTGCCATTCGGACCATTTGCGCCTCGTTCAGCAGAGGAGTCATGGTAGTCCAACTCAAGCGAGAGCCGATCGGATAGCCACCACTCAAGATTAAAGCCGATGGCCTCATTCAGGTTCTTCGAGCCATCCTGACCGGTACCCATGGCAAAGTCGTTATTGTTATTGGTCTCTGTGTAAATGGTCGGGGTGGAAATAGCCGCGTCGTTCCATTCGCTGGACTGGGACAGGGCCGCCGTATTGGAGAACCAGGCGGAAAGATCGCTGTAGGTGCGATCCAGTTCAAATTCGGAGCGGATGTAATCGACTGTCGCCGTAACGTTTTCCGTTGGTGCCCACTGCAGCACGACCTGGCCATTGGTCCTTTCACTTTGATACTCGGCAATGTTGTAGGCCACGGACTGCGGAATCGAGTAGTTTTCGTTTGGATCCGTAGTTCGGTCCGGGTTCGTAGCGGGGTCGACTCTTACGTCCGTGATGGGATCACCATTTTCGTCGAAATCGATCACATCATCGCCCGGCCGGGTGAACCAACCGCCGACCTGTGCTGCATTTACACCATTGTTTCTGATCTGGTGGCTCGCCGTGATGGCGACGCCGAACTTGTCGTCCGCGAAACGGCCGAGGTAAATGCCGGACAATTCCGGGGTAACCGTATCGCCGGTGCGGGTCGACATATCGGCCACCGCCTTAGCGGCAAGACTGAGAGTTGGTTCACCCTTGAGCGGTTCCGCCGTCTTGATATCGATGGTGGACCCAATACCGCCTGACGGCACGTCAGCCCGACCCGTCTTGTAGACACTGACGCCAGCCACGCCTTCCGACGCCAGGTCGGCGAAGTCGAAAGAGCGGGTGGTGCCGTTATGCGTTGGCATCTGGCGGCCGTTGACGGTCACCAGGTTGTATTCCGGTCCGAATCCACGAACGGTCACCGAGCTTCCCTCGCCGCGCTCACGGTCGATCGACACGCCGGTGATTCGTTGCAGGGACTCTGCCAGGTTCGCATCAGGGAACTTACCGATATCTTCCGCGGAAATGGCGTCAACAACGCCCCTTGATGTGCGCTTGATGTCCATGGAACGCGTCAAGCTGCCGCGGATACCCGTAGTGATAATTTCCTCGATGGGTTCGTCGTCTTGCGCGACTACTAGAGGCGAGAAAGCGGTCGCACCGAGCGCAACCGCAACAGCGGCAGCCAATGGCGTCCTGTTAAAAATCGGTTTTTCCATGCTCAAGCCCCCTAGCTTGCTATCTGACGAATCTGCCAGTTATCGGTATTTTTTCGGCGGCTGCACCTTTTTTCATAAGGTACAAAAAGGGGTGACAGCGCTGTCAGTAGGTGTTTATACTAAGATCCGACAACGCTGTCAATACAAGGTACAGCGATTGTTAAGAAAGGTACACAGATGACATTGGGGATCAACTCTCGTGAACACCGTGGCGGTGAAGCCGGCTTACATACGCACAGCCTGGCAGGGTCGGATCTCCGGCTGCATGCTTGGTAAGCCTGTGGAGGTCCTCTCGTTCCAGGAAGGGATTGCGGGGCTCGAAATGTACCTGCGCCAGGCACAGGCGTACCCATTGCGGGATTACGTGCCGCTGCTCGAAGGCACGGTTGTTGAGCGAACCGGGTTGGCTTGCTGCCGCGAGAATATCGTCCGGGCAGAACCCGATGACGATATTAACTACACGGTCCTTGCATTGATGTTGTTAGAAGATAAAGGGATTGACCTGAGAACGGCGGATGTTGCACGCGCCTGGCTGCGTTTGCTCCCGGCCGG
>Ga0255048_10002251_pt1 | contig 12488 bp, 14 predicted proteins | sample JV7_2_2_MG_FD_183619 | JGI IMG/M metagenome (GOLD analysis project Ga0255048, IMG submission 183619) | Seawater microbial communities from Jervis Inlet, British Columbia, Canada - JV7_2_2 | ecosystem: Environmental > Aquatic > Marine > Inlet | place: Canada: British Columbia | collected 2016-10-06
ATCGTCACCGAACTGGATGTTTCTCTCGACCAGGTGATCCGCCGGGAAGGTTTGGCTGAGGAGCGAACGTCTGGCGACACCGACCTGGGAGCCGAGGAGACTCCGCTTCTCCATCCCGGCGAGCGTGAGGCAATCGACCTTGCATCCGGTGTCAGATGGGAGGAATTGACGGCGGAGACGGAGCCGGGGATCGACTTTCTTCACGCCACCTACCAAGTGGGAGGTGCCTCAACACCAGACGAGTCGTTGATGCGGCATCAGGGACGGGAGTATGGCTACGTGATTTCAGGGACACTCAGCATTCAGATCGCATTTAACGACTATGAACTCGGGCCCGGGGATTCAATCGGGTTCGAGTCCACCCGCCCCCATCGCCTTTACAACAGAGGTGACGAACCGGTCCACGCGATCTGGCTTGTGGTCGGTGACGAGAATCCGCACAGCTAGAACAATGCTGACCTAAGTGTTCAGCGCCACTCAACGTCAGACCAATGATCTAGATAGGGTTGAAGCCAGCGCGAGGACAAGGAGATCTCATGCCTGAACCACTTCCGTCGTTGAGTTTCTACGACTCGGCAGATAAATACGGAGAGGTCCCTAACTCGGTCTACGACGCCCGCGTTCAAGCGGGCATGGACGACCTGATGTCAAAAGGGTATTACACCGACTCGATAGGTGGTGGCATCCATTACGTGAAGGACGGTTGGTACTACCAACTGGTCGTCGAACACGACGACGGCTTGATAGTGGTCGACGCCCCACCAAGTAACGGCGAGTATTTCCTAGGGGGAAGGATCCTCCAGGCGATCGGGGAGATATCCGACAAGCCGATCACTCATGTGATCTACTCACACCACCATCGGGACCACATCGGCGCGGCAGCGGTCTTCGATCCCGATGTCACGATCATCGCACAGGATGAGTGCGCCGCCCTTGTTGAAAGAGCCAACGACCCGCAGCGCCCTCCAGTGACCGAAACGTTCACCGACAGCTACACCCTCTCGGTCGGCGGCCAGACGCTGCAACTCGATTACCACGGTGACATCCACTGCAACGGGAACATCTTCATCTATCACCCCGGTGAGAAGATGCTGATGAATATCGATGTCATCTTCCCGGGCTGGGTCCCTTTCTCCAGTCTGGCCATGGCATCGAATCTCCACGGGTTCATGGATGGTCACGATTTGGCTCTCGGCTACGACTTCGACACTTTCGTGCCTGGTCACTTGACGAGGCTCGGGAACAGGGAGGATGTCGAAGTCCAAAAGGCCTACTTCAACGATCTGATCGACACGGCGATGAAGTATCTGGACGACGTGTCACCGGCCAGAAACGCGATGGACGCGCCCGTGACATTCATGAGCGCAGCGGAGGACGCGGGAGGCTGGACTAACCCGTGGCTCATCTTCGACACCTACATCAACGGAGTAACCGATCTGGTCTGCAGCGAGGTACTGCCTCGGTGGCAGGGCCGTCTCGGCGGGGCGGATGTGTTCACTCGCATCCACGCCTGGGAGGTTGTCGAGAGGTTGCGTATCGACGCTTAGTCGACGGGGCTAACCCGAGCGCTCGTTCCAGACCGCTATTTGCCGCTGCACGTCGGCTGCGTCGAACCACGCGTTTTCGTAGCTGATCAAACCACCTCGCAATTCGAATACGTGAAGGATCCTCACCTCCACCGCTGCGCCGCCGCCGTTCACCCCCGCCCAGTCACCTTCTACGTGGCCAGTGAGAATCGACTCATCGACCACGAACCGACCGCCTTCACCACTGAACCGTTTTACCGACCGAAGGTTCAGGTCTGGTATTGCATCGAGGATGGTCGAGTAGACGGCGGCAACCTCCTCTTTGCCATGGAACGGAGCATCAGGATGGGTTACGTCATCCCAGACGATGTCGTCCGTGTAAGTCTCGAGGGTTGCTTCAACATCCTTGGCATTCTCCGCGGCAAAGTGCCGATCGATGACGTCCATATCTCCCTCCATTGGAGCGATCAAGGGCTCAGAGGCTATACGTCGCCCCAAGCTGGCCGAGCATGTCGTGCATATCGGGGCCACCCCACTGTTCGGCAAACTTCCCATCCTCCATCCTCAACAGATCGAGTAACCCAACCGTCACTGCAACTCCTGTGGGTGAGATACCCATGAACTCCCCCGTGTGAGTTCCTCGCAGCACCGAGCGGAACGCGACACGATCGGCCTCAGCCACCACGTCTTGCACAACGATGGTGACGTCAGGAAACGCGGCACGTATTCCACGAAGCCGCTCGATTTGCTCTGTTCGGTTCAGGGGAGGCAGGAGCGGAGATCTGTGTCTCTCGAACGAGGGAGAGAGGTATCGCTCCAGGGCTGCAAGATCCCCCTGATCCCATACATCACGGACGTACTCCGCCAGAAGCTGCCTGTTATCACTCATCGACAATCACCTTCAACGGAACCTAATCGAGGGACATGTCGGAGCTCCGCTTCAGTCCGTCAAGAGTCCGTCAGAAGTTGAGAATCGTCGAGCGCTGGCGGAAAACAACGACCAGTCAAACCCAGCAGTTCCAGGCGTTTTCCGACGTATCGCCAGGTCAGGGGATCACCTGATCAGCCCTGATAAGGATGAGGTCCGCGGTTCAAGTCCGCCCATCGATCAAGACGTGAGGACTCACTCCTTCCGCTCTATTGACCATGAACGTGTGTAGCAACTCGCCTCTGAGCGCCCACATAGTCGATTAGCTACACACCCAAAGTCAGACGCGGGCTGGTCCGGCGATTCATGATCTGCATCTCGCAGGCTGCATGTCTGCGTCGCCTGGAGGCTCTCGTGTCCGGCTCCACAGACACAATCGGAGACCGCAGGGGAGTTGGCTCGTGGCCGGCCGCTGACCACAGTCTGACCACAAACGCTCGAGTACTGGCTATCACGGCTGGGTATCGAGTGATCGTCGCGTCTCTGGTTCGTCAACGTCTCGCTACGTGTTGGTACTTCTCAACATATGGTGACATCGCGTCGATCTGACTACGGATCAGGAGGTTGGGGGTTCAAGTCCTCCCGAGCGCGCCAACAGAAGCCCTGCATATGGCCACCGTTGCCTCGAAATCTCTATTCCTAGCGTTGGAATGTGCAGCCTCGGGTGCAGCCAATAAGTCAGGAGACATAAGGCTATTCTAGGCTCTCAACAGCCACAGAGGCATGAGGCTTTAGGTGAGGCCGAGGCAGTATCAGACAGTTTCGCCATGTCGTCGGACCGCACATAATGCCGGTTATGGGCGGGGCGGGTGTCACCTAAGCCTTGGACCCATTCTGGCTACGACTCGGCGTAATCCTTCCGCCAGTCAGGCGGGTCGAACGGTGCACCGAAATAACTGGTGTCTTCTATCACTCGTCCCTGTTGAACTCGGAGAATCGAGACGACGTGGAATACGGCACCGTCGGGGTACGCAGCAATGCCTTCGATTACGAAGCGGTCCCCACCAAACACGGTGACAGTCGGTGATAGAAAAGGCTGAGGGGCGGGCTTAACAATCGTGTCGGAACTACCTTTCACCGACGAGAAGTCAGCGTCACCAAGACCTTCCGGGAAGTTCGCCAACATGCTCAGATAGGTGTCTCGTCCCCGAAACGTCTCTCCGGACTGGGGGTAGCGAGCCACGAATTCGTCGTGCATCAGCCCGCCGAGCCTTTCCCATTCTTGATCTTGTGAAGCTTTTGCGTACTGCTCTGCGATCCGGTGGTTGTTCAACGGCTCTCCGTCTTTCCTCGAATGATTTGGATGCTTGCGATTCGATCATTGTTCGGACCTTCAGGCTAACGAACGCAAATTCTCGCCCACGTCTAAAACGGTAGTGGCCGCACATAACGGCACATATGGGCGGCCTCGCTATCGATTCTATCGATCTTCCTATGGTGGGTTCACGCTTCCTGGGGAGGGAGAAACATGCGGATGTCTGTCGAGGTATTTGGCCCTGTGATTCAGCGATCTGTGGAGGAGGTGTTCCACTACTTTGCCGATTTTGAGAACAGTCCGATCTATGGGCGGACCGTGAAGACCGTCAAGGAGACTGATGGTTCGATAGGGGTTGGCACGGTCTTCGCTGAGGAGTCCAAGATTATGGGTAAGACCATGAAGACTGAGACGGTTGTTACCGGGTTCGATCCACCTTCCGAATTTGCCTATTCGGGTACTTTCGAGAATGGGATGACCGAACAGGCTCGGTTCGTTTTCGAGGCTGTTGAGGGCGGTGTTCGAATGCACGGTTTCGCCGATGTTCAGGTACCGAAGGTTCCTCAGTTTCTTTCGCCGCTGATGGCTTGGCAGATGAAACGACAGGTCGGACCTTTGCTAGAACATCTGAGAGACGCGATCGAGGCTGCCCAGCCCGAATCAAACACGTAACGACCCGCACATAATGCCGGTTATGGGCGGTCAGCCCAGCCGCACATAATGCCGGTTATGGGCGGTGTGTGGACCACCGCCTACGCGTGTCTGGCGTCTTAGACGTGGATTACATACGAGGCTGAGTCTGGTGTGGATTCTCCGAGTCGGTCGGATGCTTCACTCACTGGACGGTTGAAAGGACGACGATGATGGACCAGGGGAGTTTCTGGGATCGGTTGGCAGCGCGTACGGTGCCGTCGGGTGCTCTGGTAGCGATGGAGAATCCGCGAACTATCGTCAGAATGGCTTTGGTGTGGACCCTCGGTTCGCTACCGGGGGTAGGTGTCTTGGCGACTCTATTCTTCTGGTTCGGAGAGCCTGTTGCGGGCTGGGCACAGGTTGGCATGGCGATGTTCTACGCGGTCGCCTGGTTCTTCTTCGTGGCTACGGGCAGCGCACGTGGAACCTTCATCCTTCTTGCTGGTGTCAGCTTTGTTGGGATCGGTGTCGTGCATGTGTCGATGGGCGGCTTTGCCAACTCGGGAGCGGTTCTGATGTGGGGTATACCGATTGCAACTGTCGCCGTCATGTTGCTGAAGCGCTGGGAGGCTCTGGTTGCGGGTGGGACCATTGCGGTTCTGGCAATCGTCTTCGGGTTTCTCGAACAGACTCTGCAGACAAGCCGTCCCGCACCCGATCCGACGTTGCCTGCCGTGTTGTTTCCCACTTCGATTGTCATGGTGATCGTTCTGGTAGTTCCGGTGATTGGCCTCCTCGTCAGTCGCCTGTCGTTTGAGCGGGAACGGGCAGAAAGCTTGTTGTTGAACGTGCTGCCCGCCGAAGTGGCCTTGGAGCTGAAAGAGACCGGCGTGACTGAGACACGCGGGTTTTCATCGATCAGTGTTCTATTTGCTGACATTGTTGGGTTCACACCCATGTCTGCGGAGATGGAGCCCAAGGAGATGGTCGATCAGCTCAATGAGGTTTTCAGCCACTTCGACGCTTTGGCAACGCAATACGGTTGCGAGAAGATTCGGACAATTGGCGACGCCTACATGGTCGCAGCAGGAGTCCCAACCCCGAGGAATGACCACGCTAAGGCCATCTCCTCGATGGCCTTAGAAATGCTCGACTACGCCAGGACCACAACCTTGAGTTTCCGGCTCGGCATTAACTCAGGACCTGCGGTCGCGGGCGTAGTTGGAACCAGCAAATTCCAATACGACATCTGGGGCGACACTGTCAACACAGCCAGCCGAATGGAGTCCCACGGAGAACCCGACCGAATACAGATCTCTGAAGCCACATACCAACTCATCAGAGACGACTTCAAAACCACACTCCGCGGCCCAATCCAAGTCAAGGGAAAGGGAAGCCTCACCACCTGGTATCTCGACGGAATAGGAGAACAAGCGGCACGCCAAGCCCGCATATGACGGCACTTATGTGCGGCTCGGTTCTTGATCCAACAATGTGAACTAACGTCGCTCTGAGTGGAGAGGAGTCACCAGTAACTGACGTTTCACGTGCTCAGATGGCGGCCCAGACGTACATAGAGGCCTACGGGGAATCTGACCCTGACCGTACCCGGGAATTGCTGTTCGAGAGTTTCGGTGAGAACGGCACCTACTACTCGCCATCAGTTGCTCTGAACCGTGACGAGGTTCTCGAGATGGCGTCAGACGCTCATACTCAGGGCCGCATGACAATCACCAGCGATATCCGTGTTCATCACCAGTTCGTGACCTTCGACTGGCTGATAGAGGATCTCGATGGCGAACCCGTGATGTCTGGTGTGGATTTCTGCGTCTTGGGAGATGACGGACGACTGGAAACCGTCGTCGTTTTCATGAACTGACCCGCACGTAATGGCACTTATGGGCGGTTGTTTCTGGGTTCGGCTAGCCGGCGTAGTGAAGTGACCCGAATTGGCTCTCTGATGACGAGTTCTGCTTCGCCTGACGCCAGAAGGGCATTGGCCGTATCGAGGAGATCTGGCTCGGCGACCAGCCTGTAGCCTTCCTCTTCCCAACGGTTCTGCCAGCTTTCAACACTGGGATGATGCTCTAGAAGCTCAAAGAAGCCTCGCTCCTCGGTGACGAACAAACCTTCACGTCGGACCGATCGGAGGTGTTCCCTCGCAGCCTCGATTTCTTCGTTGTCTTCACGTTGGTCGATCTCACCTAGACGATGGACGAGACCGTCCCCCCAGACTTCGATCTGACTGTTCTCGGGCTGTGGATGTACGTCGAGCAACACCCCATCAGCCTTCAAACATTTGTGTATCCGACTCAGAGCGTCCACGACGCCCTCTAGAGGGATACATCACAACGAATAGGAGAGAATCGCAGTATCGAATCTGTCATCCCCCGTGTCGTAACTACTGATATCTGCCGCCTGGAACGTGATCTTCGACCGCAACCCCGCTGGACAAGCATCAATCGCCGCCTCGATTTTCCTCTCGTTCACATCGAGAGCGACAACCTCCGCTGCCTCGCCCGCGTAACTCCACGTCAGCCGCCCGTCACCACACCCCACCTCAAGCACCCGCATCCCGTCGAAATTAACAAGATCATGAATCAGCGCGGTCTCAACACCATCACGATCGACTGAAAAGTCCAAGCCTCCTCCAATCAGCTAGTCAACCCTCAAATCGGCTCATACAACCGTATCCCACACCGAAACCACAGACCGCACATAATGCCGGTTATGGGCTAGCTGACTGGTGCCGTCCTGATCTCGTCCAGGACGTCGAGGATCGGGATTGTGGTTGTCGAGTTTGTTGCGGTGTCGTAGAACACCAGCCTCGAAGTTCCCGTGTCATGGTTCCGCTGCTCAAAGATCAGAAAACGACCGTCGGTAGACCAGGTCGGAGCGAACACTTCTGAACCAGGTTCGGTCATTTCCGCGACCACCTCGCCACTCTTTGAGCTGACGACGCGACTGGTTCCCGTTGCCGAGTAAGGGCCGTCGTAGCCGACAAGGACAACCAAGGTCCCATCCGGCGAATATGAAACTTCTTCCCACTCGCCATCGACTTGGAAAGTCTCAGTCGTCCCCGGAAGGCCAGAGTCGACTGCGGTCTCGGAACCGTCGGCAGCGATGAAGATGCGAGTGTCGTCTCCGGGCGCGGGTTGCCCTATCCAGACACCCTCGTTGTCCCAGCGCTCCACCCAGACGTTCTGTTCCTCGTTGCCACATCCCTGGTCGACTGACGCCAACGGAAGCGGTCGGGACGCGGGGTCCGAAACCTCCAAACTATGAAACGTGGCGACGCCAGGCTGTGACGGCGGACACGACAGGAATACCAAAGCTCCTGGCCGAGTCTCATGCCACCAGGCTCCTTCCACGTCCAGGCCTTCCCACTCGCTCTCGGATGGGTCCATTCCAGTGTCAGGAACCTCCGTGACGATCAGACTGCCGCCGCTAGACACCCGAGCGAAAAAGGTGCCTGATGCGTTCAGCCTCCCCATCCACCAATCACCCCCGCGAGGCACAAACAAAGCCAGTTCCGTCCTTCGCTCTGACGCTCGCCAACGATGCACGTACAACCCTGGGTTTGGCGTCTCCAACAGCACAACCGTGTCGGTGAACCCAGGCACCGCCTCAGACAGCGGCGTCGGCAACAACACCATCTCACGGATTGATGAGGCCCGTGGAATCGTCGAAACAACCGAGCCGATCGTCGTCCCGGTCGAAGGTGCCTCGATGTCAGACGCGGTAGTCGCCGTGGCTGCACTGTCAATCTCAGCTGGTTCGACGGGTGCCGGTAACCCGAGGAGGCTGCCCAACACGAATGCTGCCACCCCGACTGCAGCGGTTATCAACCACGCCCAGCCCTTACCAGGCTCTTTACTGGGTCGCGGAGCGAACTCCGGATCGATCGTTATCCGATCATCGGCCATTGGTCACCGTCAAACGCAGCCACCATCCCCAATTCGAGACGGCAAGACCGTAATCACCCCAGCGACCGAACCTGGCCGAGTGCTGAAGATCCACCCGCACATAACGGCACATATGTGCGCTATTCAGCGTGGCAAGTGACCGCACATAATGCCGGTTATGGGCGGGGCTTGGGCCGTCATCGGTTGGTTGGATTGTGTAGAACTCTCGACCATGGCTTTAGCAAGTGGGAGTTGCGATGATTGAGTATCTCCGGTTGGGGAATACCGGGATGGAGGTGTCGGAGGCTTGCCTGGGCACCTGGATGTTTGGCACGAAGTCGCCTTCTGGTTCCGAGATCGTCACCGAGGAGGTCGCTCTGTCGATCCTCGATTCGGCATGGGATAGCGGTGTCAACTTCATCGACACGGCGAACGTGTACGGGAATGGCCGCAGCGAGGAATACGTCGGAAAGTGGCTCACCGGGAAGGATCGTGAGGACTTCATTCTCGCCAGCAAGGTCTTCTTTGCTCTGTCTGGCCGTCAGCGGGTGGGCCTGTCTCGGAAGATCGTGATGGCCGAGATTGAAGGGACACTGGATCGACTCGGAACTGACTACCTGGACATCTACTACATCCACGGCTGGCACGACCTTTCACCTCTAGAAGAGACTCTTGCTGCTCTCAATGACGTGGTCAGTGCGGGCAAGGTCCACTACATCGGGGTGAGCAATTTCGCTGCTTGGCAACTCGTATTGGCCAACGAGATCTGCAGGTCAAAAGGGTGGGCGCCCGTTTCTGTCGTCCAACCCCGGTACAACGCCGTTGATCATGTTCCGTTCACAGTCGACCCTGCCGAGATGGCCCTGCCCGACCTGTTTGATGCGTGCCGTTATCTGGACATAGCTGTCTGTTCCTACTCACCCCTGGCGGAAGGATTCCTCACCGGCAAGTACCGAAGAGATGCGGATGGGAACACGATCAAGCCCGACGGGTCCAGGGGCGCTATGTCCGAGAGCTACGGAGAGTTCCCCGAACGGTGGTGGCAGGTGCTCGGAGAGATCGACAAGGTTGCCTTAGAGGTCGGTGGCAAGCCTGCTCAGGTAGCGATCAGCTGGGTCAGTCGGATCACCGGACTCACATCGATACCCATCATCGGTGCGACCTCCGTCCAGCAGCTCGACGAGACTCTGGGATACGTTGACCTGTCCCTTAGCGACGAACAACACAAGCGGATTGCCGATGCGGGCGAACTGCGAGACCTGAACCCACACGCCTACACCTACACCTAAACCACGCGCACATAACGGCACTTATGGGCGCTATTCAGCGTGGCAAGTGACCGCACATAATGTCGGTTATGGCCGGGTGGTGCGTTGAGGCTCGTGCCTGACTCGACTTAGGCGTACGCTCGAAACAGCTCCCACTGATCGGGGACGCCTTTGAGCGAATGTGTGCCGTACGGATCAAGAGTGACACCGGACCCGGCAATAAGGTCTTTCACCGTCCTAGACACAATGACCTCCCGTGGTCCTCCGAGGTCAGCGATACGAGATGCGATGTGAACTGAAATTCCCTTGACATCGCCGTTGACCAGGTGAATCTCACCAGTGTGCAATCCAGCCCGGACTTCGAGCCCCACCGCTCGAACGGCCTCGCAGATCGAAAGCGCACATCGAATGGCTCTCGCCGGGGCGTCAAACGTTGCGAGGAAGCCGTCGCCCGTGTTCTTGATTTCTATTCCTCGGAATCGGGCCAACTCATTGCGAACTGCATTGTCATGTGCATGAAGGAGGTTTCGCCACCGCTCGTCTCCAACCGTTCCGGCAGTGGTCGTCGAATCGACGATATCCGTAAAAAGAAGAGTGGCGAGAGCACGATCGACTACCGGCTCTGACTTTGTACCGGTAAGGAACTGCTCGATCTCGTCGATGATTCGGAGCGGATCGTCACCAACCCAAGGCAGATGGTCTGGTCCCGGCAGCTCTACCAACTGTGCATTTGGGATCCGCTCGGCGAGAAGCTCCCCACCATCGAAATCGATCGTGGTGTCTCCGGTTCGGTGGATTATCAGTGTCGGTACATGGATCGATGGAAGGATCTCGGTGATGTCAATCTGGCTGTTCATTCGCATCAACGTGATCGCTGCGCCTGGATCGGCTCCAAGGCGTTCGAATCTGCCCCACCACTCCTGAAACGCAACATCACCCTCGCTGGTGGGTGCGAATAGCGGCAAACTCTCGCCGGTGCCCCATCCAGAATCGATGTAGGAGAACAAACCATCAAGAGCTTCTTCTGTAGGAAACCACGAAGTGAATCGAGCGAACGCGCCGTAGGCGATAAGTGCATCGCAGCGTTGCGGATGGTGAGCCGCGAACAACGTTGCTAGAGATCCCCCCTCAGAGATCCCGAATACCGCGGCCCGTTCCAAACCAGCCTCGTCCATGACGGCTCGTACATCGTCCATTCGTTCGTCCATGCCGGGTAGTTCACTGACGTGGTCTGACAGTCCCGTGCCGCGCTTATCGAACATGACAACCCGAGCGAACGATCCGAGTCGCTCGAACCACCGGGCAACGTTCGGGTGGGTCCAATAGTTCTCGATATGGGAGATAAACCCAGGCACAAAAACGATGTTGACTGGACCCTCACCAAACTCTTGGTATGCGATATGAACATCCCCGCTTTTTGCGTAGCGGGTGACAGGAGTCGTAATTTGTAGGCCTCCCAGGAAACGCCGATCCGAACCTACACCAGTCGACCGCACCAATGATCCGCATATAGCGGCACCGATGTGGGCTCCGGACAGCGGCGACGGGAGCTGTTTCGGTAGTACAGGCTCCGAAGCGACCATTGCTTGATCACTCTGATCGTCTGGGGAAACACAGATGCGGACCTGTGCTGACAACCCGACCTGATCTATACGATTCGCCACTCGGACAGCCGCACATAACGGCACCTATGGGCGGGCCTCTATGTGTGTGACAACGCTCAGCGCTTCCAGAACCGTCTTCGTGGCTTCGCTGTCTGCTCCGGTGATGATGGAAGTCGGCTCTGGATATCTTCTAGCTCGACTGCTCGAGCTTCTACAGCCAACAACAATTCGTCGTATCGATCCAGCTCTGGTTTGTCGAGAAGCGTGAAATCGACCTTTCGGAGAATGCCCCGAGCCAAGGAAATGTCGAGTTCGTCGAGCGCCGTCCTGGCCGCGTCCAGCTTTTCGTTCGCTTTTTGGCTGTGTTGAGCACGCCAGATACGGGCCGCCTTTAGATGCCCGCGAGCCTGGCGAGATTCCCCTTCTTGGAGAAGGTCGAGCAGGACTTCAGTTTCCGGGTCGGCGTCGACGGCTAGCAGTGCCTTGTTGTCGTGCGCTCTTGCGTCTTGGACGATCTGATCTACGAGACGTCGCGCCCTCGGTATCGAGCTATGACTTGCCATCCACCTGATTATGTCCGAACGGCCATCAACCGCCCATAAGTGCCTATATGTGCGACCTGCAGGCGGTGTCGTCCTCCTCGGAGCGTGCGGCTGATCTAGTGCTGAGTGGTACGGCGTATCGCGAAGAACACGGCAGCAAAGACGCTGGCGAGGATCAAGATGACGAGTGCGTTGAAACCCAGTCCGCGTTCGACTGCATCCCCCGCCTGAACGATGCCGGCGCCGAGAAGTGGGTCGCCACTCGGATTCGAGGCCGTGTTGACAATCGTGGACATGATGCGGTCAGCTGAACGTTCCCCCGAGGCAACCATCAAAGCTGCGATTCCGGCGACGTGTGGAGAGGCCATTGACGTACCGTCAAGGGTCTCATAACCGTCGGAACCATCGGGCCAGATCGCGGTCGGGTAGGTCGGTGCTGTCGAGATGATCCGAGCACCCGCCGCCGACACGGCTCTCGGGTCCCCGAAATTCGAAAATCGGGCTGTCTCCCCGAGCTCGTTCGTTGCGTTCACTACTAGGACAGGGGTCTCGGGGTTGTAGGCAGTTAGGAACGTATCGTCGTTGCCCGCGGCTGCAACCACGACGACGCCGTGGTCGTTGGCGTAGATGATCGCGTCATTGACAGGGCTGGCCTGAGCGAAGATCCGGCCAAGCAGATCACTTGATCCGCCCAAAGAGAGATTGATGACGTCTGCCCCATTGTCGGCAGCCCACACCACAGCCGCGGCGACATCGTCTGTCGAACCGCCGCCCTCCGCGCCGAGAACCTTCAGCGGCATGATTGAGGCACCAGGCGCCATGCCAAT
>Ga0255048_10002252_pt1 | contig 12486 bp, 17 predicted proteins | sample JV7_2_2_MG_FD_183619 | JGI IMG/M metagenome (GOLD analysis project Ga0255048, IMG submission 183619) | Seawater microbial communities from Jervis Inlet, British Columbia, Canada - JV7_2_2 | ecosystem: Environmental > Aquatic > Marine > Inlet | place: Canada: British Columbia | collected 2016-10-06
ATTTTTCATAGTGATTGATTTTTTGGGTTTAAATAAACTTGACTACTATAATTATCTGTGATACAGTTTATAATTAGTCATCATAATTCAAGCTAAACTAAACAAGTTAATAAAAAGAGAGATGCACCTAAGTACACCTCTCTATATTATATCTGAACTCTAGACTATACTAAGTCTCCTGCTTGAGCTGGTGCAGATTCCTCTACTTCAACTTCAAACTCTGACCAGTCTCCTCTAGAAGCTGTCACTGCTTGTCTTTGAATACAAGATTGAGCCAATAAGGCTTTTTCTCCACTCTTAAGAGTTACCTCTGATACTTCAATATCAACAGTTTCTCCTTTAGCTGGGATATAATCCTTAGCTCTCAAAGAAAGTGATAATCCGTGATTAGTAGCCTCTTGGAATTTACCTTCACGTAAAAGACCTTTAGCCTCTTCCATCTGGTAAGCATTCATAATATTGAAATTAGCAATAGCAATGGTGTCACCTTTAGCATAAGGATTAACGTTAGTTACCTTAACTGTGTACTTACCTGCTAATGAAATTACTGCTTTGGATTTAAGTATCCCTACTGCATCTGAATGTGTCATAATGTTACGTATTAAATTGTGTATAAATATTGTATGTACTGTTGAGTTTTTCCCAACAGCTAAAAGAGCTGAATAAAGTAAAGGTTAAGCTATAGATAGTATAGATGTGAATCAGTATGTCACTTTCTGAGTACTATATGTAGAGCTATAATGCAACTTTAGTAGAACTGTTAAGACAGTTTGTATAATACTAAAGTCGCTTTACAAAATCAGCGGGGGGATTTCCCCTCAAAATTGTGAAGGGGTATGATTCAATAGTTACTCCCCACACTGAATTCCAAAAATATATTTTAAATTTTCCCAAATTAGAATTTCAAAAAAATTTTAAAAAAATTCCCAAATACCTATGTAGTTCCCTAGTTATTACTAACTTAGCTCTATGGAAAGAAAAGAAGTTATTGAGCTATTGCTTAACAAAAGACAAGAAAATACCCTAGTTATTAAAACAGGAGAAAGAGGTGCACACAGTTTATTTAAACCTCTAAGAGAAAGTAAAGTACTTAAGGTGGAATATGATACTACTAATACTATAAGTATCTGGAGAGATGGAGGAGTAATTGCTACTTTAGTAGTAGACCCTTTTCAAGATGATAGAAGATACAATAAAAGGGTACATCCTGCAGGAGGAGTATCAGAATCTTATGTGTATTATCTTTATACTAGAGTAGAATAATTTACTATCTTTACACCTAATCAAAAACAAAGATTATGAAAAGATTTAAAGAGTTCTTCTCCCCAGTAGTAGGAGGAAATTATGATGGTTATACTTTTAAGGAGTTCTTCTTGAGTTGGCAAAGACTAGGTTTAATGAGTATACTTATAGTAGGAATGCTTATTGTCCTATTTCACATTAATGAGTTTGAATACTCTATGAGTGCTTTCTGGTTCTTAGAGATTTTCTTATTTAGTATATTATGTATAGTAATCTATAAAGGAGTCTTACAGCATTGGAGTGATATGAAAAACCATACATCAAGATGATTGGAGTACTAATATTTATATCTCTAGCAGGAATATGTGATGCTATTATGGATACTTTAGCTCATCACTATAGTGTAAGTATGTTTAAGAACTTTAATCCTTACTTTTGGAATCCTGATGTTTCCTGGTTATCTAAGTATAAAGAGAAAGACCCAGCACAAGGAAGAGTTAAATGGGCCATATTAGGGCTAGAAATAAATAAGCCTGTGTCTTTTACTGATGCTTGGCATCTATTTAAGAGACTTAAGATTACTTTTTGGTGTATAGCTATTGGTATTCTTACTAATTGGTGGTGGATTCTTATAGTAGCAGTACTTAGAAACTTCTCTTTTCACGTTTGTTACAAGTGGTTACTACTAGATAAAGGTAGAAGATGTAAAAAGTTTAAAGAATTCTTCCAAAAGATTTGGTGGAAGCTAATAATTGTGTATATTTGCGTCATCAACAAGTTTAAGAAATGAAAACATTAATAGCAAATAATTTACCTCAACCTTTCCAGTTCACCAACTGGAGGGATTTGCTATGAATTTTAAATTGAAACTTTTTGTTACACTTTTTTCATATATGAAAGCCTTCTTATTAATTTAAGGAGGCTTTTTTGTTATATCTAGAAGCGAAGTTGGTTCATGCCTACCTTGGTAGTAGGAGTACTTAGGTTCAAATCCTAACTTCTAGACAATGGAGATATAGCTGAGTTGGCCTAGCACTGGACTGAAAATCCAGGGACACAAGTTCAAATCTTGTTATCTCCACTTATTTTGGAATCGTCTAATTGGCAGGACACCTAGTTTTGGGCTAGGAAATGGAGGTTCAAGCCCTTCTTCCAAAACTATATTATATAAGCTGTAGAGATTATATTTGCATTTATAATCTATATGACTTATATTTGTACTTTAAACTTCAGTAACCTAATAAAAGATGGAAGACTGTTGGACCAGCTAGTACATCATTTAGATGTAAGTTAAAAATCATGGAAATTGAGGTACAGGTTCCTGTTCTGCAAGACGAAAGCTCTGCAGTTTGTGGTGGTGAAATCAAAAATACACGGGGAGATAAGGTATTTAAATTAAAAACATGAGTAAGTATAAGATTCAAAACTATAGGTGTTACACTGGAGATAGGTTTATAAGAGTGTGGTTTTATAAATGGTACTTTGATTTCCTCTACTTTAAAGGGAAACATCATTAAAATGTAATTATGTGGAAGAAATTCCACTTTTTTTTGTCCAAAAAGTAATTATTTAATATAACATTACTTGTAGTAACAGAAATTATTATTACATTTGTAGAAAATAGAGAGATGAAGAAGGAATTTGGATTAACACTTACAGAAAGAGAGTTCTTTAGAGCTTATGTAGAGATGTTAAAGCCTTTTCTTAAAAGGATTAGAGATAGAGAGGCAGATGTATTTGCTGAATTGATTTTTTGGAATTATAAGAAGAGAGACATTAAAAATAAGAATGATAGATTTAAGCTTATTATGGATGCAGATTGTAGAAGACAAATAGAAGAGAAACTAGGAGTATCTACTGCAATCTTTAGAAATGCATTAACTGGATTAAGAGGAAGAGGGTTATTACTAGATGATAACACTATTAATGATGTGTACTTAGTAACTCCAGAGAAAAAGGTCACATTAAGTTTTGTATTTAATATAATTAATGAAGCTAAGAGTAATGGATGAGTATGAAGATGATTTAGAGTTTGATTTACCTGAATTGGATAAAGAGGATGTAAAGAAAGCACAATTAGAAGCAGAAAAAGATATTAAGAAGGAAACAGATGGAACAATACCAACAGTTAAATCACCTACTAGAAGATTATCTCAATGCTCTGCACACCATAGAGATATGGAGTCAGAGATATCCTAATTACACTACTAGTGTTAATATAACTATAGCTCCTCCTGGAGGATTTCATACATTAGAAATAATATGCAAAAAAGAGTAAATAACATAATTAAAGAGATAGCAGCGGAGTATAACTTGTCAGTAGAGGTAGTGAAGGCGATAACTGATTCTCAGTTTGAGTGTGCTAGGGAAAACACTAAGAAGGGAGAAGCTGACCTCCCTGCTACTTTTCTTAATGTAAGATTTAAACACTTAGGGCTATTAGTAGCTAAACCTAGTAAAATTAAAAAGATAACAGATGGTAGAAATTCAAGAATTAGTCCTGACACGGATATCAGTCCTACAGGATGAAGTAGCAGATACTACAGAGATAATAGAAAGTAAAGTAGCTATACACCCATTAGACATATCCTTTTTGGATGAGTATATTGGACCTATACTAGATACTTCAAAGAAAGATGTAATAAACATCTACCTATACACAGGAGATGTAATAGTAGTAAGGGGTAAACTTAAAGACCTACTACTTGAGATAAATAAAAGAAGAGCTAAGATAAAGAGCTCTGAGTTTTTTAGAAAGGGAAATTAATAAATAAATAAAGATGGTAGAAGAGCAGAATTATAAAGTAAAGGTATATGTAACACATGGTTACTTTGAATACGAAGTATCTGAAATGGCTAGTGCATTAGAACACGGAGAACTAATAATGAAAAAAGGTGTATACAGAAGAAGTAGAAAAGATGGGGGAGTTGAGTTCCATAAAGTAGTTAAAGTAAAAATAGAAGGAGAAGGATTAGCTTCTGAATACCCTGACACATTTAAAAGGACATAAAAAATAAATAATATGAATAAGAGAGAAGAAATGAAGAGTTACACTGGTACTAAGACTGTACTAGCTACTCCAATGACAAGAAAAGAATATGTAACTTATAGAGGTTGGGAAATGCCAGCTAATGAAGACCCAAATGAACCAGTATATTTAGTAGAGTATGCAGTAGAACCTGATACAGTACCAAATCACCCTGACCATTTAGGTTATATTACTATGAGTCCAGCTACAGTGTTTGAGAAGTATTACAAAGGACAAGACTCATTCTATGATAGACTACTTGTAGAGACACAGGAATTAGCAGAAAAGACTAATAAATTAAATGATTTTATGCGTACTACTAATTTCGTAAAATTAGACCGTGAAAATAAAGATTTATTATACATACAGTCTAGATTAATGAATGAGTATGTACAGGTACTAGGAAGAAGATTAGAAATATTAGGAGGAGAGTTTAAATTTAAAAAATAAAAGAGATGAGTGAAGTAACAGAATTAACAACAGACGCAGACATTTTACCTAAGCCTTTGGCTAACTATGTCATTATAGCTAACCCTATCTATGGTAAAACAGATAGTATGGAAGGAGATATGGCTAAACTAGCTCCAAAGGAAAGAGAGGAGTTTATGAAGCATAACCTTTATGACATATGGCAAGATTCACTTATACTAGGTGTAGGAGATGGAGTTGTAGGTCTAGTAGAAGGAGATAGAGCAATTACTACTCCAACATTAGCAGCATCTGGTGTTGTTATATTGAAAGAGAAGTATTTAATGATTAGAGAAAGTAGCTTCATAGGGAAATGGTAAGAGAGACATGTGAGGTAATTAAGGGAAAGGAAGTACAAGATAAGTTATTAGCAGGTAGTGAAACTATCTTTAATGCTGTGAGTACAACCTTTGGTCCTTTTGGGAGAAATGTAGCAATCACTAAAGTATTTAATGATGCTCATATCACAAAAGATGGAGTAACAGTAGCACAAAGTGTTAATTTAGAAGACCCAGTAGAGAATGTAGCAGCTCAAGTAATTAGACAAGCTGCAGCAAAGACTGCTGAGATAGCAGGAGATGGTACTACATCTACTACGATACTAACTAGATTTCTGGTAGAACACGGATTCAATACACTTAATAGTAACAAGACACTTAGTACTACTCAAGTTAAGAACTCAATGAATAAGATAGTAGAATCACTACTTAAACATTTAGATGATAACTTGATTAAACAAATAGGCTTAGATGATATCAAGTCTGTAGCTATGGTAGCTTGTAATGGAGATGAGTACATTGCTAATCTAGTAACTAAAGCTTTTCAGACTATTGGAGTAGATGGTATTGTATCTGTGTTTGATTCTAGGTCTTATGATACTACACTTGATGCTACAGAAGGTATTAGGATTGATAGAAGTCATATAACACCTATATTAGGAGAAGGTAAGATTAAAGTAGACCACAAAAACTGTAGAATTTTAACTATGGACTTAAAGATTACTACAGCAACTGATGCAGTAGAGATAGTTAAGTTACAAGAAGCTTGTGGTGGACCATTACTTATCATATGTGAAGACATCACTGAACAAGCTGCATCTACTATTGCTTATAACAATGAGACTAATGGTACTATGATTGAAATCATTAGAGCTCCGTTTATAGCTGATGCTAGAACAGAAGCTTTACAAGATTTAGCTATTGCTACAGGTTCAGTGTTTGTATCTAGAAAGAAAGGTTATGGTATGAGAGATATCACTACTGGAATGTTAGGTATGTCAGATGCTGTAACTATTACGCTTCAAGAGACTACTATTATTGGTAGACTAGGAGAAAAAGAAGCTATAGCCGACAGAGTTAAGTACTACCAGGAGAAGATATCAGATGATAAGGAAGGATTAGCTGCTAACTATAAAAAGAGATTGGCTATGTTGTCTGCAGGTGCAGCTATCATCTATGTAGGTGGTGCTAATGAAGCGGAAGTTAAAGAGAAGAAAGATAGACTAGATGACACTATTAGAGCCGTTAAAAGTGCTCTAGACCAAGGAGTAGTTAAAGGTGGATGTATTGCTTATGAGACATTAGTACACGAAGGTAAGAAGATGTTTACTGAAGATGAGGTAGCTTATCCTATTATCTTCAACAGTATGAGTATGTTATGGACTACTCTATGTGAGAATGGTGAATTAGATGAAGGAGAAGCTTCATTGTTAAAACTAGAACTAGTAGAGAATAGTATAGCAGACCCAGCACTTGTAATTAAGTCAACTATAATAAACGCTGTTAGTGCAGCAAACATGTTATTTACTACAGACTGTGTAGTTATTAAAAAAGAAATGTAATGGAAGAAGGAAAAGAAGTAAACGGAGCAACTGCATTGTTTAACAATATGATGAACAGAATCAGTAAAGATGGCCTACGTGTCATTGCTTTATGTGAAAACAGTGAAGGAAGAATGATTATGTTAGGACTAATGGAGTATATGAATAACCAAAGTACTAGTATCCTAAAACAAATTAATTTAGAGAAGGAAGCTAAGTTAGTAGCTATAGAAGGGGGAACTGAAGACATTCCTGAAGGAATGCTAAGTAAGATGAGCCCAGTATCAGAATTGTTGGATGGAGAAAAAATGAAATAAGATGAGTCAGAATAGTTTAAGTAGAAATTGGAATGTAGAGGAGAATTACTGGTTGTTAAACCCTGCAATGACTAGCATTAAACTATTCCGTGAATTAAAGAACTCAGATAAAAGTAAGAACAAGGATAAGTCAAGTAAACTTATGTGGGCTATTGCTCTACATTGTGACCCACATGAGAATAACCCTTGGAAGAACACTTCTAGAGCTGATAAAAAAGAACTTATAGCATTTGAATACTTAGAAAATGAAAAATTTGATTGGACTGATGACAGTGTAGTTAAACTTATAGATGAGTATGATGCTAAATGCTTATCTATTGCTGAGAGAGAGTTAGTAGAGTTAGAGGATAAAGTAAAAGATAGGTCTAGATTTATGAAAGGTACTAGTTATAGTTTAGATACTTATAATGAAGACACAGGAAGACTATTAAAGGGTACTGCAGACCAACTGGATAAGATGATGCTTAATACTAGTAAAATCTATGACCAGTTTGATACTATCAGAGATAAGATGTCCAAAGAGAAAGCAGCAGGACAATTAAGAGGTGGTGCAGCAGAATCAGCATCAGAAGCAGGACTTATATAATATGGAAGATATAGTAATAGTAGTAGATAATAGTAACTATAAAAGCAGTTATGCTGAAGCAGTTCCATATAAATGCAAAGTGATTCATGTATATGATAATGAAGTACTAGTAAAATCTATTAGTACAGGGAAAGAGTATGACCTCTATCATCACCAAGTATTGGAATTTATGGATATAGAAGATATTACTAAGTTAATAGATATTAAGAAGTACGGAACATAATATGGCGTTTGTAAAGATAAATAAGAGAGAGAACTTCCTAATATCAGAAGTACCTCAACTACATCCTGCATCTATCAACTACTTAAAGTATTGGCAGATTCACAAGAAGAGATGTATTGAAGGGCTATGGTCTGTAGATAGTCAAGATGCTGATGTTAATATAGATGGTAATCTAGATGACAAAACTAAAAGCATTAAAGGTAACTGGAGATGGATGCCTGCTAACTTATATTTCTACGTAAATTATGGAACTATAGAGCATAATCCTGATGATGAGGATGCAGATGAGACTGCTCCTAAAGTTAAGATGAGACCACATCTAAGGGATTTTGAATGGGAATTCTTTTACAATTGGATTGAAGCTAGAGGTTTCTCTGGGTTTGAGGATGATGAAGAAGTATCCTGTGATAGAAGAATACCTGAGTATATTAAGGCTGTATCTAAAAACAATCATAAGAAAGCTGCTAGGATTAAGAGAAGAATGAGGTCTAATTGTTATAGACCAGATGGAGAACTTAAGCAGTATGAATCAGCTAGAACTTATTTACGTAAACTACACCCTAAATCTTTAGGTGTAGCATTATTTGGTAATGAGGCAAGAAACTTATTCCTATTAGGAGCAAGGGGTGGAGGTAAATCCTACTTAGTAGGTATTGGAGTATTACTACATGAATTCTTATTTGATGGTGTAAAGAGATACACAGAAGAATCTAGAAAGAATCCACCTAGAGCACAGATTTGTTTAGGTGCAGCATTGTCTTCTAAATCTGCAGAGATTTTAGAGAAGTTTATGATTGGGTATAATAACTTACCTGGGGAGTATGGATTAGGTACTGCAGACTATAAACCTGCACCACTTAGGAAAACTACTTCAGGTTCTTTAGCACCTAACAACGTAAAGAACCCTTTTAAAGCTGAATATGAAAGTAAAGAAGGGCATGAATGGATAACTAAAGGTTCAGGTACATCACTTAAACACGTTATTTATACTACTGAGAATCCTGAAGCTGCAGCAGGGGGACGTTATACAGTAATGGGAGTAGAGGAAGTTGGATTACTAGGTAATGTATTAGCAGTACACGGTTCTAATGATGCATGTCAGATGAAAGATGGTACTGTTAAATTTGGTAGTTCTGTTTACATTGGTACTGGTGGTAACGTAGAGAAAATTCAAGAAGCAGAGATTATATTTAGAGACCCTAAAGGATTTAACTTCTTAGCATTTGAAGATGAGTGGGAAGGTAGTGCACCTACTGGATGGTTTGTACCTGCTTACTATATGGATGGTAACTACAAGGATGAACAAGGAAATACTTTAGTAGAAGAGGCTATAGAATCTTATGAGGAAAGAAGGGAAGAAAAAAGAAAGTCTAAGGATTCTTCTGCACTATCTTCAGAGATGATGAACTACCCACTCAAGCCTTCAGAGATGTTCTTGAATGCTAAAGGAAGTATGTTCCCACAAGCTATGATTAAAGCACATCTTGCTGATATTCAGGCTAATCCACATAAGTATACTGATACTAATTACTATGTAGACCTACAATGGGATGCAGATGGAGAACTAAAAATTACTCACGTAGATGGTAATGCTGTAGAGAAGGATTGGCCAATTAAAGATAATAAAGGTAGACCTGGAGTTATAGAGCTCTATGAAATGCCTAAAAGAAATGGTGAAAATCAAATAGCTAAAGGCAGATACCTACAAGGTACAGATACATATGATGATGATGAATCTGTAACTACCTCATTAGGTTCTACTTGGATACTAGATTCTTGGACAGATAGATTAGTTACTGAGTATACAGGACGTAGAGGTACTAAGGAATTCTATGAGATAACTAGGAAACTAAACATTTTCTTTAGAGCAGAACACAACTATGAGCAAAATAAGAAAGGATTATATACATATTATGAGCAGAAAAATAGTACTCATTGGTTATGTGATACTCCAGAATCTCTTAAAGATGTTGCAGATATTACTATAAGTAAAATTGGTAACAAAAGAAAAGGTACTACTGCAAGTAAACCTATTAATGCACACGGATTAAGACTTATCTTAGATTGGTTACTTACTCCTGCATATGGTAAAGAGAATACCGAGATACTTAACTTACACACTATTAAGAGTATAGGACTACTTAAAGAATTACTAAATTATAATAAAGACGGTAACTTTGATAGAGTATCTGCGTTAATTATGTTAATGATACTTAAAGAAGAGAAAGTTAAGTTTATAGAGAGAGCTCAGAAACAGAAAGTTAATGATATGGCTACTGACCCTTTCTTTGACCAATTTAATGTTACACCTAAAGCAGGTAAAAACTTTAATTTCAATTTGTAATTTAATTTTACTATCTTTGCTAGATATATTATACCTATGTTAAATAACGGCAACAACACACAATTTCCAGCACAAAAGAAATCTACATCTAGTAAAACTCCTAAGTGGAGAAAAGAATGTGTAGATGGAGCAGAAGCTCTAGCTATCTGGGGAAATGATACTTTAAGACAATCATATTACAATAAGAAAATTAATTTTGACTTATATTCTGATATACTAGACCAAACTGATGTAGAGAGAACTTGTAATCCTCATGGATTAGGAGGACTTACTGCACCTGCTAAGATGCAGAACTACCCTATATGTAATCCTAAGATTGATTTACTTGTTGGAGAATCTATTAAAAGAAGATTTGATTTCAAAGTAAGAGTTATTAACGCTGATGCTATATCTGAGAAAGAGGAAGAACTTAAAGGTAAATTAATACAAATAATTACTGAAGACATCAAGAATGACTCTAGCTCTGAAGAAGAGATGGCAGAAAAGATGAAGAAGTTTCAAAACTATGTTGATTTTGATTATCAATCTGCTAGAGAAAGAGTAGGTACACAGATACTTACTTACTTATACAAGCACTTAAGATTAGATACTCTTTTTGCTAAAGGATTTAAACACGCATTAATTAGTGCAGAAGAAATTTATTTAATAGATATTATAGCAGGAGAACCTGTAGTTAAAAATGTTAATGTACTTAATGTTAGTACTGTAAGGTCTGGAGAAAGTAATAAAATTGAAGACTCTGATATTATTGTTATTTCAGGGTATATGTCCCCAGGACAAATTATAGATGAGTATCATGATGAACTTAAACCTAGAGAAATAGATAGAGTAGAAAATGATATGATAGGTAACTCTTCAGCAGAATCTGCTATTGACATAGGTAAAAAACCTGACCTTACACTTAAACTAGAAGACACAGTTAATGCTGCTTTCTTAGAAAATGATACTAATTATGGTTCTACATTTGATGGAGCAGGTAACATTAGGGTAGTAAAAGCTTATTGGAAGTCAATGAGACTTATTAAGAAAGTTAAATCTATTAATGCAGAAGGTGAGTATGAATACAGCTTCAAAGATGAAAATTTCCAAATAGATAAAACTAAAGGAGAAGAAGAAACTATTCTATGGGTATCAGAATGGTGGGAAGGCCACAAAATTGGTGGAGGTGTAGGTGATGAAAATGATGATGGTATCTATGTAAGAATGCAACCTAAGAAGGTTCAGTACAGGTCTATGGAAAACCCTTCTAAATGTCATCCAGGAATTGTAGGAACTATATATAACACTAATTCTAACATTGGAGTATCTCTAATGGATAGAATGAAACCATACCAGTACCTTTATAATATTCTAGCATACAACACAGAGCTGATGATTGCTAAGAATAAAGGTAAGATAATGAGATTAGGTCTACATGAAATACCTGAAGGATGGCAAATAGATAAATGGTTATCTATGGCAGAGTCTATGAATGTTGCAGTATATGATGCATTCAAAGAAGGTAATAAAGGAGCATCACAAGGTAAGGTTGCAGGTGCAATGAATGCACAGTCTCCAGTTATTGATATGGAAATGGGTAATAGTATCCAGTTGTATATGAATATGATGGCTTACATTAAACAAGAACTTGGTGAAATTGCAGGAGTATCTGCAGCAAGACAAGGACAAATCTCTACTAGAGAAGCAGTAGGTAATGTAGAAAGAGAAGTAGCACAGTCTTCTCATATTACTGAATACTGGTTTATGGAGCATGACCAAGTTAAACTTAGAGTACTAGAATGTTTACTTCAGACTGCTAAGTATGCTTGGAAAGATAAGAATAATAAAAAAGTACAGTATGTACTAGATGATGGTGCATCTATTATGATGAACCTAGATGGCGTAGAGTTTAATGAGTCAGAGTTTGGATTACTAATCACAGATGGAGCAGGTTCAGCAGAACTAATGCAAAGTATGAAGTCACTTGCACACGCAGGTATTCAAAACGGTATCCTTAACTACACTCAACTTATTGATATATTCTCTACTGAATCTATATCTTCTATTAGAAAGAAACTTACTAGAAGTGAAAATGAGAAACTACAAAGAGACCAAGCTAATGAGGAGAGACAACAAGCAATGCAACAGCAAATGCTAGAAGCTCAAGCTAAAGCTGAATCTGAAGCTAGAGACTTTAAGAGAGAGGAATGGGATAGAGAAGATGCTAGACTAGAAAAAGATTTAGAGAATAACATTACTGTTGAAGCTATGAGACAAGATAATGAAGACTCTAGATATTATGATGGTGGTGGAGCAGATACTTCAAGCTTGGAGAATATCAAAATGCAAGCAGATAAGATAAATAAAGAATATCAAGTTAAAAAAGATGCACAAAAAGAAGTAACAAGACATAATAAAGCAACAGAGAAACTTAAAGAAAAAGAGATTTCTGTTAAGAAGACACAAACTAAGGCTACTC
>Ga0255048_10002253_pt1 | contig 12485 bp, 10 predicted proteins | sample JV7_2_2_MG_FD_183619 | JGI IMG/M metagenome (GOLD analysis project Ga0255048, IMG submission 183619) | Seawater microbial communities from Jervis Inlet, British Columbia, Canada - JV7_2_2 | ecosystem: Environmental > Aquatic > Marine > Inlet | place: Canada: British Columbia | collected 2016-10-06
TTATCTTCAATTGAAGCTGGTTTTCTACTTCCTGGCTGGATTTAACCTCATCGCCTTCTACCGCAGCGGGATGTCCCGCGAAGCTGAGGCTTTAGGACCGGGTGCGGAGGCGTCGTCGCGAGTCAAGGCCTTCGCGGGGGTTTCGTTGGTTTGTTGGGTTGCCGTTATGTATTTCGGTCGGTTGGTCGTGTGGGGGCAGCTCAGCGGGTAGCTTCGGCTGCCGGCAGATCGAAAAGCGCCTCGGCATTTCCGTGATAAATCCGGTGCCGGTCTTCCTCGGATACGGCGGCAGAGTTCATGAACTCGACGGCTTCCGCCATGTCCTCGTAAGGATAATCTGCAGCGAAGAGAATTCGTTCGGCCCCGAGCGTTTCCAAGGATAATTGCAACGGCGCCGCGTAGGTCATTCCGGCTGTCGTGATCACGAAATTGCTTCGGAAGTACTCGCTCGGGAGTCTATTCATTTCGGCGACCGCGCCGATCTTTACCTGCAGGAGATAACGATTATCGATCCGGTCGAGCCAGAATGGCAAACCTTCGCCCATGTGGCCGAGAATGATCGTTAGGTCGGGAAACCGGTCGAACACCCCGCTCATAATGAGCCGCATCGCGTGCAGGCTCGTCTCCACCGCAAATCCCCAGCCGGCGAAGTAAAGTCCGTAATCGAGATAGGGTCCGATCATTGCCGGTGACGGCGTTCGCGGGTGAAGATAAATAGGCGCCCGAAGCGACTCAGCCGTTTCGAGTATCGGCCTGAATTTCTCGTCGTCGAGATACTCGCCCTGTGTATGCGAGTTAATGATCACGCCGCAAAGCCCCAAGCCGTTGATCGCGCGTTCGAGTTCTTGCGCTGCCAGGTCCGGAAGTTGCGGAGCAACTGCAGCAAGACCTGCAAAACGGGACGGGCGCGCGCGCACGGCGTTCGCCAGGTGATCGTTCGCGTCCCTGGCGAGCTCGGTCGCAAGTTCGCCCGGGAATACCTGCACGCCGGGTGACGTCAGCGAGAGGACGTGCATGTCGACGCCGGCCTCGTCCATCTCCTTCAGTCGCCCTTCGCCGAGGCTGACAAGACGTTCGTGAATCACCCTCGTGCCGGGCGAGTCGGCGAGGATCGTTTCGCCCATTTTCTTGAACCCGGGTTCGCCGACAGCGCCCGCGTCGAGAACGACCCGCCACTGATCGGCGATTTCCTGGGTAACAAAAGCTTCTTCGATAGCGATTCGTCTCATGGATCGAGGTGTAGGCTAGAATGATCGACGATGACAACAATAACAGAGAGCCGGCGCGGCAGGACGCCCGTAAGCAACGCGTGGGGCGTCGTGTTCGCTTCCACGCTGGGGTTGATGGTCACGCAGGGACCCGTGATGACTTTCTCCTTCGGTGTATTTCTACCGTCGTTCGAGAGTGAATTCGGGTGGAGCCGCGGCCAGATTTCCCTTGCGTTGACGTTAACGATACTTTCCGCCGCCGTCGTCATGCCGCTTGCCGGGCGCCTGGTGGATACCGTCGGCGCACGCCGGTTCGCGCTATGGGCGATTTTGCTCTTCGGCGTGTCTGTGATGTCGTTGTACTTCGTGCCCGGCAATCTCGGGTTCTTCTACGCCTGGTTCGTCGTGATCGGCGTACTCGCTGCCGGTGCGGCCCCGGGGCCTTTCGCGCGCGCGGTATCGGCCTGGTTCGACAGAAAGCGCGGTCTCGCGCTGGGATTGTGCATGGCGGGTGTCGGTATCGGTGCGGCGATCATGCCGCTGGTCGCTCGATCCGCGACGGCTGCTTTCGGTTGGCGCGGCGCCTATGTCGTGATCGGATGCTTGATCATCGCCGTGATTCCGGTCTTATTGTGGCTCTTTCACAATGAACCGAAGGATGTCGGCGGCTTTGTCGACAACGACCCCGAGCGGGAATCCGGTAACGCTCAGACGCAGTTATCCGGGCTCACGACGCGCGAAGCATTCAGACAACGATCGTTCTGGTTACTGCTCGCTGCGTTTCTCATCGCGGCATTTACGATCAACGGCTGCACGGTCCATCTGGTGCCGCTGCTGATGGATCGGGGAGTGGCGTTTGAAGCGGCGGCCGGCGTTGCCTCCTTGATTGGGCTGGCGCTCATCTTCGGGCGCGTCCTCGCCGGATATCTTCTGGACCGCGTGTTTGCGCCCTACGTCGCAATCGGTTTTCTATGCGGTCCGATCATCGGGATGATCATTCTTTCGCTAGGAGGCAGCGGGCCCACCGCGATGATCAGTGCGGTGCTACTCGGTGTCGGCGTCGGCGCCGAGGTCGATCTTATTGCTTACATGGCAAGCCGCTACTTCGGCCTGCTGTCTTTCGGCGAGATTTACGGCTGTCTGTTCGGTGTCTTCATAGTAGGAACGGGCCTGGGGCCGCTTGCGATGGGGGTTGCGTTCGATAGGATGGGAGACTACAGCGCGATCTTTATCGCCTTCGCCGTACTCTTGAGTCTTTCCTGTTTACTGATGCTGCGGCTCGGCAAATACCCCGATTACGCCTGAAGTTTTCGTCATTCTACGTATATTTCCTGATTCCTTCGGCCCCGATCCAAGGCATGTTCATGCGTGGGGTTAGTGGGTGTTTGCCCTTTAGAAAATCCTCAGAAGACGTGCAGCCATCGGCTATAATCACCCGGGGAGGGAGGCAAGCAGGATTGCAGGAGAACAAAATGAAAGCCGTCATACTGATCTGTTTGAGCTTGATTTTCTGGACCCATCAGGCGTCCGGGCACCATTCATTTGCGGCGTCATTCACCGAGGAGATCATAGAGAAAGAAGGCGTCGTGTCGAACTTCGTCTTTAGGAATCCACACGTCGTCATCTATATGAATGTGACGGATGAGGCGGGCGACGAGGTTCGCTGGATGGTGGAAGGCAGCGCGGCCACATCGATGCGTAGTTCAGGATGGACGAACCAGACCATTCAACGCGGGGAGTACCTGCGTATCACGGGTAGGGAGGGCCGCGACGGCAGGCCAATGATCCAGATGGGGGCGGTTGAAGTACTCGACCCGGACACCCGTGTCGTCTTGCGAACGCCGAGTTTTGAGGGCCCCGGTTACGTTCCGGACGTGCAGGGTATCGTTTCTATTCCTCTGCGACTCGCGGATGGCCGCCCCAACCTGACTGGCACATGGGCCCGAGGCAGAGGCAACCCCGGTTTCAGAGACTACAGGGACCCTCCTTTCAACGAGGTAGGTGCCGCTCTACAGGCCCAGTGGGACCCGGCGGATGATCCACAGGTGGCCTGCGAGGACCCAAGTCTCGTGCGCCAGGCAGGCTTTACACCTCACCCGGCTAGAATCACGCAGAATGATGACCACGTGATCCTCGAGTATGAGGAGTACGCCGGCCGGCGTGTCATCTACTTCGACGATCGCGATTTCAGTGGCGGTAACGAAGAACTGATCAAGCTCGGACGATCCAGAGCGCGCTATGAAGGCGATACCTTAGTTATCGAGTCGAGCCACATTCCCGGCGGCCCAACGGATACTGGTGGTAATTGGCTCAGTGATCAAACGACCACCGTGGAGACCTATCGACGCGATGACGACCCGGAGCAGGGCCCCATGGTCCGGATGGAGATGATCATTGAGGACCCGGGGCACCTTACGGAAGCCTGGGAAATGTTCTGGAGAAAACTTTACGTGGAAGACTACGAATTTATCCCAGTGGAGTGCCACGCGCCTATATAATCAGCTCGTATATGGCATCGGCTCTAAAGCCGCGCGCGTAAAATAAATAATTATAATCAGCTTGAAAGTCCCGGAGGAGGGCATCATGGAATTTCTAAGCTTCTTCGAAAACAGTAGCCTCGCCATCTGGTTGCGCGAGTCGCCATCGGTATTGGCTTACCCTACTCTGCTCGCCTTTCACACCTTCGGCATGGCTTTCCTGGTGGGTACCAGTTCAGCGGTCGCATTGCGGCTGCTCGGTATCGCATCCGACGTGCCGCTGGCGCCGCTCAGGAAGTTCTTCCCCGTCATGCAGATCGCCTTCGCGGTCAGTCTAATCTCCGGCTTGCTGCTGCTGATGCTGGACGCGGTACTGTTCCTGACCATGCCGGTCTTCTATATCAAACTGCTGGCTATTGTGGGAGCTCTGACGATCCTGCGGTTTCTCCGGGTTCGAGTGTTCAGCGTGCCCGCGCCGAGCGAGGAGCCGGTCTTGGCTGGCGCCATGCTTCTGTGCTGGATGATCGCCATCACCGCGGGACGTGTGACGGCATACGCGCCGTTCATCGGCTGGCAGAGCGGACTGGCGGTTCTGATACTCGTGTGCGTGTTGCTGACCGGGCGATACGTTGTGTTGCGTTCTTCAGCTGCGAAGACTTCGGCGTAGTGAACGCTAGTATCGCAACGTTGATTCATTCTTAAGGAGACGACGCTATGGAAGCGCTTCTGAACTTATTACTGAAATGGCCCATCGTAGAGACCTATTTCCAAACTTATTCCTGGGCATGGCCATTGAACGAGATCGTACATTTTACCGGGTTGATACTCCTGATCGGTACCGTGGGGATATACGACCTGCGCTTGCTGGGGATGGCGAAGGATATACCGGTGGCGTCCTTGCAGCGATTGCTGCCGTGGGGCGTGTTTGGGTTCACCATCACCACGATAACCGGGCTGTTGTTTACTACGGGCGTCTACGCCAACATTCAGATCCCGCCCGGCACAGTCTTGGTCTACGACGGTTATCTTCAATTGAAGCTGGTTTTCTACTTCCTGGCTGGATTTAACCTCATCGCCTTCTACCGCAGCGGGATGTCCCGCGAAGCTGAGGCTTTAGGACCGGGTGCGGAGGCGTCGTCGCGAGTCAAGACCTTCGCGGGCGTTTCGTTGGTTTGTTGGATTGCCGTTATGTATTTTGGTCGGTTGGTCGTGTGGGGGCAGCTCAGCGGGTAGGTGAGCAAAAAGACTAAGCAGGGAACATCCTTGGTGGCCTCCGACTGAAGACGTCGCTAAGCGTCACCGGCTGCAAGTTTTTCTTCTTGGAGAGTCCGCAGTCGTCGGATGATGTTCCCGAGTTCGCGGTCTAATTCCTCGGTTTTGTAGCTCGGAATGTCGTACTCCTGCCTCACCTGATCCACGACCATGCGAACGGTTTCTATCTGTCTCAGCTTGAACTCGATGGCGCTCGCTGTCACGTCGAGTCTGCCGTCGATCGCATTGTCCACCTCGTTATCGAAAACGTAGAACAAACGGCGAGCGGTCTCGACGACATCGATGGCATCGCCGGCTACGAAAGCTGCCGCGACGCGCATACTGTAGAAATCCGGATCGCGGTATATTGAAATGGTGTTATCGATAAGACGTATTGCCTCTCTTGCTAGACGGGGCTGATACTCCGGCGTCGTTACCTTGATACGCCAGTCCGCCCGCAGCTTGACGGACTCAAGGTACCATTGATCCGTCGGACGAACCCTGGCAAGTTCGGCGTCGAGGTCAACGAGTGCCTGCCAGTCTTGCAGGGCGGCCGCCTTCCAGCTCGCAAGCACGGCGGCTTCTGACCCGGATGCCGACTCGGCGATTTCCTTTACGTACTCCGGTGTACTGTCGAGTTCCAGTCTGTTCAGCCATGGTCTGAGCAGCGCGAATCGCACCTGACGGTTTTGCGGGTCAGCCCTGTAGGCCGATAACAACACACGCTGAGCTTCCTGCTCCTCTCCCTGACGACGTAGTCCCATCCCTACCAACATCAGATACTCTGGCGAGCCTAAGTCGTCAAGCGTGTCTGCGAGATCAACGGCGTGCCTTTTGAAACCCGTTCTCTCGAGACGGTCGGCGATGTAGCCGAAGTTCAGGTAGCTGGGAAAATCTTGATGCACCCAGCTATCGGACTGCAGTCTCGGATCATACGGCAGAGACAGATCGACAACTTCGCGGAAGGTAAGCGTGTCACCTCTCTCCATGGCGACGGCCGATTCCGTGGCCATCCGGTTGAAATTGTCGGTGAGCAACGGCGCATTCCCGGCAAACCGCCTGACATTCTCTTCGTCCATTGCCAGTGCAGTCAGGACATCTTCGACGGACCCTATCCCTTTCTCGAGGTAGTGAACGGGGTTATCGCGCAAGGGGCGCCCTGTCATGCTCATGTTGCGTTCGATGTCCAACGGTTGGTCAGAGCCCAGAAAAAATAGAACTCCGCCCTCCCACTGGTACAGGCGGACATAGGCGTAAACGTCGAGGAGCGTCGCGCACAAACTTTCGAGTAGCGATCGCGTGACGAACTCTGTGTTCATCCATTGAAGAAAGACTCCATTAGGATTCAGATGCTCTTTCGCGAGTGAGATGAATTCATGCGTGTACAGGTGAGAGGCGCCTGCGGTCCAGGGATGCGAGGGTTGGGACACGATCGCGTCGTAGTGTTTCGATGTGAGAGCTAAAGCACTCCTTGCGTCGTTGACGACGACGCGAACTCGGTCGTCGGCCAGTGGATCGACTTTACGTTCCGGCGCGATAAAGCGATTCGCGTCGATGACTTTGGGTTCCAGTTCTATGACGTCAATGGATTCGACGGAAGGTGGTACGCCCTCGACGGCGACGCCGCCGCCGAATCCGACGATCAGCATCTGGCGTGCGTCCGGGCGGGCGAGCACCGGCACGGTCGACAAAAGGTGTTGGTTGTGCTGATAAGGAGGGGCGCCCTTGAGATTGGTGGATGCCTCCGGCAGCCCATTCGTTCGGAGATTGAAGTAGCCGTCTTCCTCGAGAATCAGGACAGTGGCGGACCGGCCGACTTCGTAGAACCGGATCTCCCCGCCGGCCTCGTTGGTCATCGGGGAGGTGCGCAAAATTTCCTCGGGAAGCTCCGGCCGGTAAACGAGAGCAACCACTGCCAGGCCGATACCCGCGACCAGGGCTGTGCGATATTGGCGCTCGAAAATCAACAGACTCGCGGCGAGAGCTAAAGCTGCATTGAGTGTTACGGCGAGTTGAATTGCGCCTTCATACTTCAGCAGTGGAATAAGGATAAAGCCGGCGATGGTTGCGCCGACAATGGCGCCGAACGTGTTCCAGGCGTAGACGCGAGCGGATGCAGGGGCAGCGTCCGTTTCATCCTTGGCAAGAATTCGAACCGCGAAAGGAAAGGTAGCGCCAACGAATAATGTCGCCGGTAGCAACACGGCCATGGCCAGCGGCACGTTGCCGCGAAGGCCGGCATTCTCCGGTATCAAGATATACAAGAACTCATAAATAATAATCGAGGTGATCGCGATTCCGCCCTGGGCGATGACGAATCCCTTCAGCGCGACTTGCGTATTCTTCGAGAATTTGGCGGCAATCGCACTGCCGATCGCGATGCCGGCCAAGAAGCTCGCGAGCATCGTGGAGAATGCCGCGATACTGCCGCCCAGGATGTGTCCCAGCAGGCGTGTCCAGAGTACTTCGTAGGTGAAGGTGTTAGCGCCGGATAACAGCATCAATGGCAGGATCCAGAAGGTACCTGTGAAGCTGAACCCCGAACTCGCGGTGACGAGATCTTTATCCACTGCCTGCGCCTCGGTGCGTTTCGCATCCGGAATCCGGGCAGGGGCCATCGAGCGGGCAAGTGTGGCGGCGATGACGAACACGAGAAAATTCACGAACACGCCGACCCAGACGGTGCCCGCGAGACCGAGCGCCGGGACGAGCACGAACCCCGCTGTCACGGTACCCCCGACGGCGCCGACCGTATTGAATGCATAGAGCATTCCGACGCGCGGGCCGACCTGTTCCTTGGAGCGGACGACATACTTGATCAGCATGGGTAACGTCGCTCCCATGCAGCCGGTGGGAATCGCCAGGACGATGAAGGCGACGATGAGATAGAACAGGGACTGGCCCAGGCCGCTGGCATCCGGCGGCTCAGGCTGACTGCCCAGCAGGCCGGCATAGAGAATATTCGCCAGCGCGAGCAGCAGCGGCACGGCCAGCGCAGAGAGGGCCACCCCGGCTTCCAGCAGCCCGTAAACGAGCACCGGCCGTGTAATTCGGTCGACGAAACGTGCTGCTATGGCGGCTCCCAGGGCCAGGCCCGCCATGTAGGCGGATAGCACGGTGGCCACGGCCAACTCGGACGTGCCGAAGACGACCGAGAATTGCCGCATCCACGCGGTCTGGTACAGCAACGCGGCGAATCCGGACAGCACGAAGCAGGCGATGACGCCGAGCAACACGCCCGCACTGGAATCAGGGGAGGGGGGCGCTGTCTCTTTCGCGACCGGGTTCGCGCGATTTTTGTTGCGACGTTTTCTGCTCATGGTGACGCGTTCAGGAACTGCTCGGCATCATCGGGCAATCCGAAGGACGCTGTCAACACGTTGAGCGTCAGCTAATCGTCTGATTATCAGAGGAAAACCGTCAAGAGTCGCTCCCACACTCGCTATCGGAATCTCCTGACTCCATCACTGTTTGTCAGTGTGAACTTCTGCGCTCGTTTGCCCATGTAGACCTCCCCCGTATACATGTTGCCGAAGGAGTCCAGAGCGATCCCATCGAGCCAGTAGAATTGGCCTGCGTTCCTGCCGGGGCTGCCAACTTCACCGACTTGCTCACCGGAAAAACGATCGTGGATCCAGACGCGGTGATTCGTGCCATCGGCGATCAGCACATATTGCTGTCGCTCGTCGTGCGAGAAGGTCATGTTCCAGGTCGTTCCGCATCTCGCGAACTCGGGATCACCGATGCGGCCGCACTCGGGACCGCGAGCGGGCGTGTGGTTGGCCACGTGGAACTCAAACACGTGCTCCCCGGTTTTCGTGAATACCTGAATCCTGTTGTTGCCACGCTCGCAGACGTAGACCAGCCCGTCTACCGAGATGTGGACGCAGTGCAGTGCCGGGGCGAACTGATCGAGATCCGGCGGCGGGCCCGTTCTCCAGTCGTAAGGGGCAATTGAGTCGTTAGTGATGTCATCGAGCGGCATACCGCGTCCGCCCCAGCCGCGCTTGTAGTCGGCCGTGTCCATGTCGTAAACGAGTACGCGCTTGTAGTCGATGATGTAGATCTCACGCTCGTCTTCGTCGAGGTTGAATACGAAAACGCCGTTGGGCAGCACCTCCGTTTCCGTATTGTCCTCTACGAGTTGAGGTAACTGTTCGCCGGGTGCGGGTCTCGGTCCGCGATGGCCGAAGTCCCAGAGAAATTCGCCGCTGCGCGAAAATTTCATGAGACCGTCTCCACGTCCGCGCGCCGATACCCAGACGTTGCCGTCGCGATCCACGACGATGGTCTGCGGCCCGGCCGGCCACAACGGATGATGACCGGGACCCCCCCAGGCATTGACCAGGTTGCCTTCCGTGTCGAACTCGAGAATCTCCGGTGCCGCGACACAGCAATCGCCGCGCGGCGGTGTCGTCGTAGCCATGGCCTCGTCGGGGCGTAAGTCTCTCGCCCGGCTGATTGCCCAGATGTGGTCGTCGTGATCCGTCGTAATAACGGGCACGGCCTGGATGAGCCATTTGTTCGGTAACGGAACCTTGGGCCAGGAAGCATCGATCTCGTAAATGGGAACGGGAATCTCTTGCGCTTCGGCCGATAGAAGACCAACGGACACTACCAGGCAACAGAGGCGAAGAATCATCCCCCTCGACTTCCGATTGGCCGGCATTTCGGCACGGCGCTCGATAATCTTTTTCATCGTGATTTCCTCAGCCAATATTGTTGGGCTACATCGTTTCCGAGTACCAACAATAGGCCAAATGCGAGAGAATGCGTACCGGTTCACCCGCGGGTATGGCGTCAGATGCATGAGCTGCGACGTATTAGTAATCGCTACTGCTGGCTGGTTCTAAGTCTCGGCTGGCCCGTTAGCGGCGCAGCCCAAGCCGATCTCGAGGCGGTATGGATGCTCGACGGCTCCTACGGCGAGGGCGGATTCACGTGGTCAGAGATCGCTTACACGGACGAGGGACAGCGTCGTTACGAAGCTTTCGATATTCTGAGTGACGATCCGAGCCTCCAGTGTATTCCATCCGGTCCGGGCAGGATCTGGGACAATCCCGGCTCGCCCATCGAGATTGTTCAACTCCGCGATCGCGTCGACATCCGGTTCGAGATGTTCGATCTGCGACGAACCATCCTGCTCGATCAGACCGGTCACCCGCTCGAACCCGTGCCCAGTACCCACAATCTCCAAGGAGAGCCGATGCCCACGATGGGGCATTCGATCGGCTGGTACGAGGGCGATCAGTTAGTCGTGGAAACGCTCGCTTATGCGCCCGGCTTTATAACGACCATACGGCGTTATATTCCTCACTCCGCGGCGATGCGTAGTATCGAGCGCTTCTATCGCGACGGTGATCGGCTGGCGCTCGAGGTTACTTACGTCGACCCGATTACGCTCCGAGCGCCATTGACGTTCGATTACCGCTTTAGGCTATCGGATTTCGACGTCGTGGTTTACGGATGTACCGCAGAGAATGCGGGCTACGACGATAGATAGCTGCCCGCCGGTCCGCGCTCCTGAAGATGAGAATTCGGATGCACCGGAGGAGCGCCGCTCAACCGCTGTTGGCAGCTCTGTATGCCTGTATCGCTTCGTTGAGCTCGATGGCGAGAGTTTCTTCGGTCTCGACTGACTCGTTGTAATCTCCGATCACCCGCCGCTGTTGCTGTGGTGTAATCTCCTCGCCGAGCTCTTCCTCATAAGTCGTCAGACATTCTCTGAAGTCGATCAACTCCTGCTGATAGGATTTGAACGCCGTGACCGTATTGACCAGTTCCTGCTCGCTGGCGGCGCTGCCGTCCGGGATTGGTGGAGCCTCAGGTACGGCGCACTCCGTTTGAGCATGAGTGACTTGCATAGCAAGCAGTATGCTCATGCCAATCGCGAGCTTAAAGGCGTCTTTCGTTATACTCATCTTAGATAATCCTCAGTTCCTGATCAGTAATTGTATTTTGTCCGTGCCTTCTAGTTATAGGCGGCCCATTGCGGCGACAGATTGGAGCATTATCCAATAGTCTATTCAAGCAGGTAGTATCGACCTTCTCAGCTATTTTAATACCGGGGAGCACTAATTATGAAGTCTTTGAAGATGATGATCTTGTTGCTGGTTTGCGGCATAGGCCTGGCGAACGCACAGACGCTACCAGCTACGCCAAACTTCCTTTTCATTTTTATTGACGACCAGGCCTGGGATGCCACCTCGGTGAAAATGCTCCCCGGTGAGGACTTTAGCCACACTGCGAGCTACAGGATGCCCAACCTGGACCGAATCGCATCACAAGGCATGATTTTCTCACAAGCCTATGCGACACACCCCAAATGCGAGGGTTCACGGTCTGCCTTCCAGATGGGCCGCACATCGACCAGCCTCAACGCGGTAGACAAGGATGCTGACAATTGGCGTGCACCTCCCGCTGATTCGATTGCCAACGTGCTCAAACGCGCCAACCCATCCTACCGTGCTGCGCACTTTGGCAAGTGGCAGTGGCCGGCGCCGCAATCACCTGACGCCATGGGCTACGACGTGAGCGACGGCATTACCATGAACGCAGACGGCACGTCGCAAGATCCGAATGATCCAAAATTGACGTTCGGTATTACCCGTCGTGCTGAGAGTTTTATGGAGGAACAGGTAAGCGAAGGCCACCCGTTTTATCTACAGCTTTCTTATTATGCGACGCATGGCCCGGACCAAGCCCTGGCTTCCACTCTCGAGGGATACAGCGGTGACGGGGCAGTACGGGCGGCGATGACCGAAGATCTCGATACCGGTATTGGGATGCTGCTAGAGAAGCTGGATGAGCTCGGTATCACCGAGAACACCTATGTGATCTACATGTCAGATAACGGCATGAATTCAGGAATTTTAAGGGGTGCAAAAGCCCTTTTGGATGAAGGCGGCCTGCGTGTGCCGCTTGTTGTCAGTGGTCCTGGAATAAGCGCCAATGTTTACAGCAATGTTCCTGTTATCGCCTATGATATTTACCCGACCATCATTGACTTTGTTGCCCCGGGCTTTGCCGTGCCGGAAGGTGTTGAAGGCGGTAGCTGGAAATCCGTGTTGCTCAATGGAGGGAAAGGCGAAGTAGAGCGTCCAATTGACCGCATGGTTTGGCATCACGATGTCGAAATTGTCCATCCCCAGACTGCCATGCGTAAAGGTGACTATAAGCTCGTTTACTATTGGGACACGAGAGAAAGTTTTCTTCATCATCTGCCCACGGATTTGACTGAAAGCAATAACCTTGCCGGACAGCAGCCCGCACTGGCAGAAGAAATGCTCGCGGAACTGCAAGCGCATGTGAAAGCCGGCATCGATGCCCCGCGCTACGCCTTATTGGAGAGCGGCCAACACGGCGCAGTAGATAATCGCCCGCCAGAGCGTCGTGGCATGGGCGCCGATTCCAACCGGTAGGAGCGATCCGAAAGGCCGCGGGTGGCATTGGCGGCGGAGGTTGATACGTCGCCGAGGGAAATTCTTTGAATAGTAAAAAAGCAAAGTTGATCTGCGGAGCAATGTTTTGTGTAGTTCTGACGCCTTTA